>JGI26470J50227_1000389_pt1 | contig 18546 bp, 10 predicted proteins | sample FreactTroBogLake_FD_50227 | JGI IMG/M metagenome (IMG submission 50227) | reverse complement strand
CCGTTGGGGAGGAGCTCGAAGTTCTTGTTGATCCTGAAGAACGGTGTGCCAAGGATGTTGGCGTAGGAGACGCCTCCCCGCTTGTACACGCTCACGGCAAAGTCGGGCGTCGTCCCCTCAGACATGACGAGCTTGATGAACTGCTGGCTGGCCGGCGCGGCGTCGGCGGGCAGCTTCACCCCCCAGGCGTTGGTCTCGGCCCCTGCCGTCAGGGTCAGGGCGGACAGCATCGTGAGAATAAAGCCCGCCCGCACGGCGCGCTTAAGAAAAGTCTTCATACACTCCTCCTCCTGTTTTCCAAATACGGGTCATTGGTTGTACATCGTGGGGTCCAGGGCGTCGCGCAAGCCGTCGCCCATGAAGTTGAAGCTCAGCATGGCCAGCGCGACCGTCACCGTGGGGAAGATCCCCAGGTACCAGTACTGGCTCAGGTAGCCGAAGCTGTCGGCGACCATCTTGCCCAGGCTAGGCAGGGGGTCGTTGATGCCCACCCCCAAAAAGCTGAGCCCCGCCTCGGCGAAGATGGCGTTGGGAATTCCGATGGCGAGCATGATGATCAGGGGCGGGAGGGCGTGGGGCAGCAGGTGCCTGAAGATGATCCGGCGGTCCGGGGCGCCGTAGGACCTCGCCGCCAGAATGAACTCGCGTTCCCGGAGCGCGACAATCTGGGCCCGGGTCAGGCGCGCAACGTCGATCCAGCTCGTCAGACCGATGGCAAGGATTACGTTCACGAGGCCGTTGCCCAGCACCGTCATCAGGAAGATGGCGAACAGGAAGCTCGGGAAGGCCGTTGTCACTTCGATGAGCCGGGTAATGACGAAGTCGACCCAGCCGCCCCTGAGCCCGGCCAGGGCACCGAGCGGGACGCCGACCGCAAATGCGAAGAGCATGACCGAGAACCCGACAACGAACGAGGTGCGGATGCCGTAGATGATCCGGCTCAGCAGGTCTCGGCCCACGGGGTCGGTGCCGAACCAGTGCTGGGCGCTGGGCCCTTGGAGGTTGTCGCCCAGGTTTGATTTGAAGTACGACTGGGGGGCGACCAGTTCGGAGAAGAGGGCGCAAATCATAAGGACGGCCACGATGACCAGGCCGGCGATGGCCAAGCGGTTGCGGAAGAAACTGCGGATGGCATCCTTGAGCAGGGTGCGCTGCGCCGGCACCAGCGCCGGCAACTGGGCCGTGCTCATCGCGACCGCTTCCCCGACAGGCGCACCCGGGGGTCGACAAGGGTGTACAGGATGTCGCTGATCAGGTAGGTGATGCCCCACAGGGCCGCCGCCAGGAGCATGGTGGCCATGATCATCGGGTAGTCCCGGTTGGTGGCGCTTGTGTAGAAGTAGCGGCCCAGGCCGGGGATACGGAAGATGGCCTCGATGAAGATGGACCCCGTGGCAATGTTCGGGATTTGCGGGCCCAGCACTGTGATGAGGGGGATCAAGGCGTTCTTGAGGATGTGCCTGACGATGATCGTCTTTTCGCCAAGACCCTTGGCGCGGGCCGTGCGCACGTAGTCGGCCCGGATCGCCTCGACCATGTTGACCCGGGTGTACCGCGCCACCAGGGCCATGGGGGCCAGCGAATACACAAGCACGGGCATGATGAGCTCGGGGAACGAGCCCCAGCCCCCGGTGGGAAGCCAATGCAGCTTGACGGCGAAGATGAGGATGAGCCAGATGCCCACCACGAAGTTGGGCACGGCCATCCCCAGGGTCGAGAGTCCCGTGATGGTCTGGTCTATCCACTTGTTCTGGTTGATGGCGGCCACGATTCCCAGAAGCAGACCCAGGGTGTAGGCGAACAGGATGACCAGGCTCGCGAGGGCCAGGGTGACCGGCCAAACCCGGGCGATCAGGCCGGTGACGGTCTCGGTGGGGCTCTGAAAGGGAATGCCGAAGTCGAAGTGAAGGGCGGCCCACATGTACAGCCCGTACTGNTCGATGAGCGGTTTGTCCAGTCCGTACTTNTGAAGAATGTTGGCCTTGGCCGCCGCGGGAAGGGGTTGNTTCGACTCGTCAAAGGGNCCGCCAGGNACGGCGTGCATGATGGCGAAGGTGATCACCGAGACCATGAAGAGGGTGAAAAGAAGCCCAGCAAGCCTGCCCAGGACATAGCGAATCACGTTTCCTCCGAGTTGAAGCCCGAAATCCCCTCATCCAAGAATACCCTTGGAAATCACTCAGGAATGAAAGGCTACAACCGGTCCTTGCATATGTCAATCAGAATCATGGCGGCCGTCCCGGGGGCGCCGCGGCCCAGAAAAGCGCAGCCGGCGTTTGTTTCTTAGTGTTATCTTGCAGACGGGATTGCCATGTCTTATCCTTCAAAAGGAGAGGCCACGACTTGAGTAGCAACCCTGCTGCGATCCTATGGGCCGGCGGATTGGCCGGCTGCGAAGAGTACAGTGCAGGAACCCCAACAAGCGTTGGGCGGGGCGGTTGACGTGGCCCCACCGGTATTCCTTTCTTCACTTTCAGACCAAACCGTGATCTCGGCCCTGGCCGGCTGGCCCGGACCCCAAGACGGGGGAGCGGTGCTGGCTCTGGTCGCCGAAGCCTCGCGCGCAGGAATCGGCGGTCTTCAGGCGGCCTGCCGGTCCCGCGGCTGGACCCTCATCGGGGGCGTCTTTCCCGCCGTGCACAACGCGGGTGCCTTCGCCGCCGAGGGAGCGTGGCTGGTCAGCCTTCCCCCGGGATCGTCGGTGGGGCTTGTGGACGACCTGGCCGGGGAAGGCGGCGCGGCGGCCCGGCGGATCTCCGGTGCGGTGGGTCCCGCGGGCGACCAACAGGGGGTCTTGTTCCTCCTGTTCGACTCCATGGTGCCCAACATTGCCTCTCTCCTCGATGACCTGTACCTTGAGCTCGCCGACTCGGTGCGCTACCTCGGGGTCTGCGCGGGCAGCGAGACCTTCCAACCCATCCCCTGCCTGTTCGATGCCCACCGGCAGATCGGCGGCGGGGTTGGGTGGATCCGGTGGGACCAAGAGTGCCGCACCGCGCTGGCCCACGGCTACCGGGTCCCCGCCCAAACGTTCACCGCGACCAGCGCCACCGGGAACAAGGTCCTGTCCATCGACTGGAAGCCCGCCTTCGCCGTGTACCAGGAGAGGATCCGCGCGCAGTACGGGGTCGAGCTGACCCGGGAGAATTTCTACACCTACGCGGTGCACTTTCCCTTNGGCATCCTGCTCGCCAACGGCCAGTCCCTGGTCAGGATTCCCGTGGGGCTGGACGAAGGGGCCATCTACTGCGTGGGAGAAGTCCCCGTGAACTCGCTGCTGATCCTCCTCGAAGCCCCGGCCCCGGGGTCGCCCGCGACCCTCGACTCGTTTGACCTCGAGAACTCGCAGGCCCGGCCCGGCGATGACTGGCTTGTCTTTTACTGCGCGGGGCGGCGGATGCATCTGGGGACGGAGTCCGAAGCCGAGCTCAAGGAGTTTGGCCGAAGAAGCCGGGGCAACCTGGCCGGCGCGCTATCCCTGGGCGAAATCGGGAGTCTCGAAGACGGCGGCTACCCGTTCTTTCACAACGGCGCCATCGTTTCTGCCCGATGGCCCGGGTGCTGACCATGCCCGAAGCGAAGGCAAGGTTCCTGGCCATTCTCTACGACCTGATGACGGTCATCGGCGGCGAGACCCGGGTGGAGCCCCTCCTGACCCGCACGCTTCAGAGGCTGCTCCTCCACACGGGTCTGCCCGCTGGGATTGTTCTTGAGCACGGGAGCGCCGGGAGCACCCCGGTACTGACGGTCGCGGTGGGCAGCTCGAAGCTCGCGAAATTCAAGGGCAAGCCCGTTCCCCAGTCGTGGGCCGCTTCTGAGGTCGGCCAGTACCGCGGGACCGAACTGGACACCTGGGCCTCCGAGTGTCTTGACNGCTACGGTTTCGCNCTGAGGCTTCCGGTGCCGGACTACGGGACCGTCGTCCTCTTGGGCCGGGAAACCTACGCCAGCGACCTCCCNCTGGAGCAGATNTTCCTCCCCATCCTTGAGAACCTTTCCCGGGCCATCGTCCTGTGCCGAAACAANCAGGAATACCAGAGGACTCTCGAGGTTCAACGGGACGAGGCCGAGGCCCTCGTTGGGGCCATCTACGACAACGCACCCTACGCCATCGTCCTCATCGACGTCACCACGCTCCGGTTCATCCAAGTCAACACCGCCAGCTACAGGATGCTTGGCTACGAGAAACATGAACTGCTGGCCCTCACCCTTGACCAGGTCCAGGCGGTCCGCACCGTCGAGGAGGTCAGGAATCGCACCAAGGCAGTTCTTGAAAGCGGCTTCGTTGGGTTCGAAAACCTCCTGAAACGCCGGGACGGCACAAGGATTTTGGTGAGCATAGGCGTCCAGCCCATCCGGCAGCAGGGCCGGGACTACCTGGTGGCCATTTGGACCGACATCACGGCCCAACGGGAGGCCGAGGCGCGGATCCGGATGCTGTCGATGGCAGTGGAGCAGAGCCCTGTGTCTGTGCTCATCACCGACCTGGACGGCCGCATCGTCTTCGTGAACGACGCTTTTTTGCAAACCTCGGGCTACGCCCGCGACGAGCTGCTGGGAGTGAACCCCCGGGTCTTCCAGTCGTCCAAGACTCCTAAAAGCCTCTACGCCGAACTTTGGGGCACCCTGGGCCGGGGCGAGTCCTGGGAGGGCGAGCTCGTCAACCGCGCCAAGGATGGCCACGAATGGCTGGAGCGGACCCACATCCTCCCCCTCAAGGATGCCGACGGCAAGGTCACCAACTACGTGGCCCTCAAGGAAGACGTGTCGGCCCAGCGCGCCGCCGACGACCAGCTGCGCAAGCTCTTTTTGGCCGTGGAACAAAGTCCCGAGAGCATCGTCATCACCGGCCTCGACCAGAAGATCGAGTACGTGAACCAGGCCGTCGTCGATACCACGGGGTACAGCCGCGAGGAGCTGCTGGGGAAGACGCCGCGGCTGCTCCAGTCGGGGAAGACGACGCTCCAGACCTACCGGGACATGTGGACCACCCTGGGCGCCGGGGACTACTGGTCCGGCGAGCTCCTCAACAAGCGCAAGGACGGGTCTGAGTACGTGGAGCTGGCCCGGATCGCCCCCGTGCGGCAGGACGATGGGACCATTACCCATTACCTTGCCATCAAAGAAGATATCACCGAGAAGAAGGTGATGGCGGCCGAGCTGGAATCGCACAGGTTCCACCTGGAGCAGCTCGTCGATACCAGGACAAGGGACCTGTCGAACGCCAAGGAGCTGGCCGAGGTGGCCAACCGCGCCAAGAGCGCGTTCCTGGCCAACATGAGCCACGAAATCCGAACGCCCATGAACGCCATCATCGGCTTGGCCCACCTGCTCAAGCGCAGCACCTCCGAACCCAAACAGCTGGAACAGCTTGACAAGATCACTCTGGCCGCCCGGCACCTCCTCGAGGTCATCAACGATATCCTCGACCTGTCGAAGATCGAAGCGGGCAAGCTGCTGCTCGAAGTCTCGGACTTCGACCTGGAGGCCACGGTCGACACGGTGTGCACCCTGGTCCGCGACAAGGCCCTGGCCAAGGGGCTCGAGCTGGTGTCCGACCTGTCGCGGCTGCCGCACAGGTTTCGGGGCGACGGCCTGAGGATACAGCAGATCCTTCTGAACTTTGCCAGCAACGCTGTGAAGTTCACGGAGGCCGGCAACATTACAGTCAGGGGCCACNTCCTCGCCTCGGAAGGGGAAACCTTCACGGTCAGGCTNGANGTGGCCGACACGGGGATCGGAATGGACCCCGACCAGCAGGCCCGGCTGTTTGAGGCCTTCGAGCAGGCCGACGCGTCGACGACCCGCAAGTACGGGGGGACGGGCCTGGGCCTGGCCATCAGCCGCCGGCTGGCCGAACTCATGGGCGGCCGCATCGGGGTGGAGAGCCGGGCCGGCCACGGATCGACGTTCTGGATCGAGCTCCCCCTGGTCAAGGCGGAGACCAACCCGTCCCCGCCCCGCCCTGTGAGGTTTGCCGCCCAGAGGGTCTTGGTCGTCGACGACTTGGCAGACGCCAGGGAAACGCTTGTCGAAATGGTGAAGTCCCTGGGACTTCCGGTGGTGGGAACCCATGGAGGACGGGCGGCGCTGGAGGCCCTGGCCCAGGCCGACGCCAGAGCCGAGCCCTTCGACCTGCTGCTGTGCGACTGGCAGATGCCCGACGTAGACGGCATCGAGGTGGGCCTGAAGGTCGCCGAGCTGGGCCTGTCCCGAAGGCCCATCGGCGTCCTGGTGACGGCGTTTCCCGAGGCGCTGTCCGAGCACGACCTGAGCGGTACGGGGTACAAGCTGGTTCTGCCCAAGCCCCTGACCCAGTCGCGGCTGCACGACGCCCTCCATCAGGTGCTCGTCGAAACGGCGCCCCGGAGCCGCGAGTCCGTGGGCGGCGGCGAGGCCGAGGTGTGGCTGCGCGACCACCCCGGGGCCTGCATCCTCTTGGCCGAGGACAACCCGATCAACCAGGAGGTGGCCCACGAGCTGCTTTCGGCGGTGGGCCTGGACGTGGATATCGTCGGGGACGGGCATCTGGCCGTCGAGAAGGCGAAGGCAAGGGTGTACGACTTGGTCCTCATGGACGTGCAGATGCCCGGGATGGACGGGCTTCAGGCAACCCAGGAGATCCGCAGGCTCAAGGCCTACAGGCGGGTGCCCATCCTCGCCATGACGGCCAACGCCTTTGAGGAGGACCGCCGGGCGTGCCTGCTGGCCGGCATGAACGACCACATCGCCAAGCCCGTCGATCCCGAGGCGTTGTACAGGGCCCTGGTGNCCTGGCTCCCCAGCCCCGTGAAGGTCATGCCGGCCCCCGGCCCGGCCCCGGCGCGTGCGACCGATAGGCAGCCGCTTCCGGAAATTCCGGGGCTTAACCTTAAGGACGGGCTGCGGGCCATGGGGGGGCGGCACGACCTCTACCGGACGCTGTTGATGAAGTTCCTCAACAACCGCGAGGTCGAAGTCATGACCCGCGCCTTTGAAGAGGGGGACGCCCCAAGGTTCCACCGGGCCGCCCATACCCTCAAGGGCGTGGCGGCCACCCTGGGGGCGACCAAGCTCACCGAGCTCTCGGCCTCCCTGGAAAAGGCATCCGATCCGCAACTGTGGCAGGTGGACGAGGTCGGGGACGAGTTTCAGTCGCTTTGCGCCACCCTGCGGTCGGTGCTGACGGTGCCGACGCCGGCCCGGTCCGCCGACCTTGGCGACGGGGCGTCCTTCCAGCGGTCCGCCAAGGCCCTCGAAACCCTCCTTGAAAACGACGACCTGGGCGCCGGTGACGCCTTCCGCAAATCGGAGGCTGTCTTTCGGGGCGCCTTGGGACCGGCGGCCGACGAGCTGGCCCGGAACCTCGAGGACTACAACTACGAAGCCGCGCTGACCGTGCTCAGGGCGGCGATGAGCGGGGGGCCGCCGTGAGAATCAGTTCGACCACCCGCTGGCTTACCGCCCTCGTCGTCCTGCTTTCGAGCGTGAGCGTTGGAGCGACTCTCCTTTCGTTCCGCATCCTCGAAGAACGGCGACAGGTGCACGACGCCATGATGAAGGCCCTCACCGCCACCGACCAGCTCATCGGCGGCAGCGACGCCTTGACGACGGCCATCCGCGGGTACGCCGCGACTGGCAACCGGCAGTTCTGGAACGACTACAACAACGAGCTGAAGGTGGACCGCTCCCGGGACCTCGCCCTCGATACGATCAGGAAGCTTGACCTTACCGCCGGGGAGGCGGCGAGGTTCCTTCAGGCGAAGAACAACTCCGACTCCCTGGTGACCCTAGAAGACCAGGCCGCGGCGGCGGTGGAGCGCGGCGACCTCAAGGGCGCCGTGGCCCTGGTCTACGGAGAAGACTACCGGCGCCAGAAGGCCTCCATCATCGACCCTGTCCGGTCGGCGGCCGCTGCCATCAGCGACAGGCTGACCCAGACTAGGCAGGAGCTCACCGACCAGGCCGGCGCGGCCGAGGCGACCTCGGTGGTCACCATCGTGCTCAACACCCTGGCCATTATGGGGAGCATGCTGTTCTTCTTTCAGCGCCGGGTGGTTCGCCCCCTCGTCCACCTGACAACCCAGACGGCGAAGCTGGTGGCCGGCGATACCAGCGTCCGGTTTGGCCACGAGACCGACGCCTCGGAAATCGGCGAGCTCGCTGCCACCCTCGAGGCGGCCCGGCGCGCCGACGTACAGCTCGAGGCCCAGCGGTGGGTGAAAGACTCGCTTGTCGAAATCGCCGCCGTCCTTCAGCTCGCCGACGACCTCGAGTCCCTGGCCCACCGTTTGCTGTCGGTCCTGGCGCCCAAGGTGGGCTGCGGCACCGCGCTGTTCGTGCTCCGCGACATGGCGACTGGGCGCCTCTCGTGCCTGGGGGGCTACGGCCTNCCCGAAGGCGCGTGCCAGGACCTCGACGTGAGTGGAGGACTGCTGGCCGAGGCGCTCCAGGGGAACCAGNCCCTCGTCCTCAAGGAAGTCCCGGCGGGCTACCTCAANACAAGCTCGGGCCTGGGTCACGCCGCCCCGACGCANATCGTCCTGGTGCCCGTCTCCAGCGGGACTCAGGCCCAGGCCGTGCTGGAACTGGCTTCGTTCGCGCCCCTGACGCCCCAGGCGTGGGAGCTGGTCACCGAGCTTCCGGGGGTGCTCGCGCCCCGCCTTGAAATTCTCGTGAGGACCATCCGCACCCGTCAGCTCCTGAGCGAGCTTCAGGCCGTGTTCGACACCGCCAGTACGGGCATCGTTATGCTCCGGAACCGGACCATCCTGAGCGGAAACCGAAAGCTCGACGAGATCTTCGGGTACGAATCCGGGGAGCAGATCGGCCGGAGCACGCGGATCTGGTTCGCCAGCNACGTGGATTTCGAGGAGTTGGGCCGCGCTTCGGCCGAATCGGTGAGTCGAACGGGCACCTTCTTCCGCGAACAGAGCATGGTGCGCAAGGACGGTCAGCCGTTCTGGGCNCGGCTGAGCAGCCGGGTTCTGGCGCCAGGCCACCCCGAGNGGGGCCTGGTGGTCATNGTCGAGGACATCACGGCCGAGCGGGAGGCGACCGAGGCCCTCAAGGACGCCAAGGAGGCCGCCGAAGCCGCAACCCTGGCCAAGTCGGCCTTCCTGGCCAACATGAGCCACGAAATCCGCACCCCCATGAACGCCGTCCTCGGCATGTCGCATCTGGCCCTCAACACCGACCTTACGCCCCAGCAGCGCGACTACCTGAGGAACATTGAAACCTCGGGCCAGCACCTGCTGGGCATCATCAACGACATCCTTGACTTCTCGAAGATCGAAGCGGGCAAGCTCACGGTCGAGCGCGTTCCCTTCGACCTCGAGGCCATCCTCCGCACCGTCGCCAGCTTTCTGGGGGGACGCACGTCGTCCAAGGGCCTGGAGCTCCTATTTGACATCGCCCCCGACGTGCCGCGCAGCTTGGTGGGGGACCCCCTGCGGCTGGAGCAGGTCCTGCTTAATTACGGTACGAACGCCGTGAAGTTTACGGAGTCGGGGGAAGTGAGCATCAGCGTGAGGGTGAAGGAACGCAACGCCGACGGGGCGGTCCTCTGGCTGGGCGTCAAGGACACAGGCATCGGCCTCACGAGCGAACAGAAGGGCCTGCTGTTCCAGAGCTTCCAGCAGGCCGACATGTCGACCACGCGCAAGTACGGGGGAACTGGTCTGGGTTTGGTCATCTGCCGGCGCCTCGCCGAGTTGATGGGGGGCGAGGTCGGCGTCGACAGCACCCCCGGAAAGGGGAGCCTTTTCTGGTTCACAGTGAAGGTCGGGATCGCGGGGGGCAAACCCGAGCCCACCCTGGTCCCCGACTTGAGAGGCTGCCGTACCCTCGTGGTCGATGACCACGCGAGCGCCCGGGCTCTGTTGAGCGGCCTGCTCCAGTCGATGAACTTCACCATCGAGCAGGCCGCGTCGGGGCCCGAGGCCATCGAAGTCGCCGAAACGGCCTGCGCCGCGGGCAAACCCTTTCAGCTCATCTTCCTCGATTGGAAGATGCCCGGGATGGACGGCTTCGAGACGGCCCGCCGCATCTTGGACCTAGGGTACGCGCCCGAACCCAAGCTCATCCTCCTGTCGGCCTTTGACCGGGACTCCCTTCTTGGCGAGGCCGACAAGGTCGGGATCGCCGAGGTCCTCACCAAACCCGTCACGGCCTCTGCGGTGTTCGACACGGCGATGCGGGCGCTCCGGGGCGAATCGCGTGCCGCCTTTGTCCGGGCTGGCGCCGCGCCGCCTCTTGCCGACCTTGCCTCGGTCAGGGGCTCGGCCATCCTGCTGGTGGAGGACAACGAGCTGAACCAGGAGGTGGCCCTCGGACTGCTGAAAGAGGCGGGAATGGAGGCGTCGGCCGCCGGGAACGGCAGGGCCGCCATCGACCTGCTGGCCCAGCGCTCCTTCGACTTGGTCCTCATGGACATGCAGATGCCCGTCCTCGACGGCGTCGAGGCCACCCGGGAGATCCGAAGGAACCCCCGGTGGGCCGACCTGCCCATCATCGCGATGACCGCCAACGCCATGGAGCAGGACCGAAGCGTGTGTCTTGCGGCGGGGATGAACGATTTCGTCTCCAAACCCATCGACCCGCCCCTGCTTTGGGACGCTCTGAGGCGGTGGCTTCCGGCGCGGCCCGACCCGGAGGCCGCGCTTCTCCCCCAGCTGGAGGGCATCGACCAGAAGCTTGGCCTGCGGCAGATGTCAGGGAACCGCAAACTCTACCTCACCATCCTGAGGCAGTTCGGCGAGAACCAGCGGCACGCGGCCGCCGACATCGCCGCCGCCCTCGCCGCAGGCGACAGGACCACCGCCGAACGCCTGGCCCACTCCTCCAAGGGCGTAGCCGGCAACATTGCCGCCACGGGTCTGCAGGGCGCCGCAGCGGCTGTCGAGGCCTCGCTGCGCCGCGGCTTTCCCGAAGCCCAGGTCCAGGCCCGCCTCGACGTGTTCGCCGCCGAGCTGGCTGCCGTTGTGGGCGAGCTCGACGCCAAGCTCCTTCCTGACGCCGCAGGCGCCGCGCCGTCGGGAGAATCGGACGAGCAGGCGTGCCATGACCTGGAACTCCTGCTTGCCGAAGACAACTCTCGCGCNGCAGCGTACTTCCGGGAACACTTGGGCNCGCTGAGGCACGCGTTGCCCGCAGACNTCGAGTCCCTGGGCGCAGCGGTCCAAGGCTACGACTACGAATTGGCCCGGGCCCTGCTGAAGGCGGCCCTGGAAAGGGGTGCTTNATGGACAGAAAGACGATAGGAGAAGACAGGGCCACGGTTCTGCTGGTCGACGACACCCCCGACAACCTGACCCTCATGGGCGCGGTGCTCCAGGACGACTACAAGGTGAAGATCGCCATCAATGGCGAGAAGGCCCTTCGCATCGCCCGTTCCGCTCCCCCGCCCGACCTTATCCTCCTCGACGTGGTGATGCCCGATTTGGACGGCTACGAAGTGTGCCGCCAGCTCAAGGCCGACCCCTCCACCCGGGACATCCCCATCATCTTTTTGACCAGCCTCACCGACACCGAAGACGAGAAGCTCGGCCTTGAGCTTGGCGCCGTTGACTACCTCAGCAAGCCGGCCAGCCCTCCCATCCTCCTGGCCCGGGTGAGGACTCAGCTCAACCTGAAGGCCGCTTCCGACTTCCTCAAGGACAAGAACTCCTTCTTGGAAGGGGAGGTGGACAGGCGGACCACCGAGGTGCGCGCCCTGCAGGAGGTGACCATCCTGGCCCTCGCGTCCCTGGCCGAAACCCGCGACACCGACACGGGCAACCACCTGTGGCGCACCCAGCGCTACATCTTCGCCCTGGCGCAGGAGCTTAAGCGCCACCCCAAGTTCCGGGACGAGCTCACCGACGCGGCCATCATGCTCATCTTCAAGTCGGCGCCCCTCCACGACATCGGCAAGGTCGGCATTCCCGACCGCATCCTGATGAAGCCCGGCCGTCTCGACCCCGAGGAGTTCGCCATCATGCAGACCCACGCGCGCCTGGGGTGGAACGCCATCGACCACGCCGAGAAGGCCCTGGGCACCCCAGTGGAGTTTCTTCGGGTCGCCAAGGAGATCACCCTCTTCCACCACGAAAAGTGGGACGGCAGCGGCTACCCCGAAAAGCGCAGCGGGGAGGCCATTCCCGTCCCGGCGAGGCTGATGGCCGTGGCTGACGTCTACGACGCCCTGATCTGCCGCCGCGTCTACAAGGAAGGGATGCCCCATGAGAAGGCGGCGCAGATCGTTGTCGAGGGCAGGGGCACCCACTTCGACCCCGACATAGTCGACGCGTTCTTGAAGGTGCAGGACCAGTTCAGGGAGATCGCCCGGCAGTACGCGGACTGAGGGTGCAAGGGCACGTAACCTCCGGTTGAGTGTTAGGGGCACATCGGCGAATCGCCGTCGGGGGGTTGCCCGGCCACGTCTTAAGAATTTGCGCCTTTGGCTGGATAAACGGGGTTGAACCTCGGGCGGATCTAAGCNCTGTCTCTGGCCGGCGACCCCAAACTTCGCCCTAAAGGCGTCTATGAACCTCACAATTCAATTTCACCACGCGTCGTCCGCATGCCACGACAAAGCAGTTTATCAAAACCGGACGAAATCATCAAAAGTAGGTTAGGAGAAAGCCCAACAGACTTGACAGATCAAAGTATACGGTATAATCCAAAAAATATCATTAATAGGAATTAAGATGCGTTCATTCCTTTTGATCTTTTCGCTTGTTTGTTCTGGTGTTACTGCCGCTGATAGCGACGCCAATCGCTATGCACTGGTTATTGGAAACGCTGCTTACGAAGGTGAGGCAGCCTTGGCCAATCCAACCAACGACGCGAACGACATGGCGGAAGCGCTGTCAGCGATCGGCTGGACAGTCACGAAAGTGATCGACGCAGATCGAAGAGAGATGAACAAAGCGATTGATGGGTTTCACGACACTCTTTCGGGAACGCGCAATCCTGTAGCATTGCTGTTTTATGCAGGACACGGCATCCAGGTTGCCGGACAGAACTACCTGATTCCAGTCAAAGAAACCTTCGAGACGGCCAGCGATGTGACCCATGACGCCGTTTCTCTCCAGGCTATCCTTGAATCATTTGACGATGCCAAGGTATCGACCAACATCGTCATCATGGATGCCTGCCGGGACAATCCCTTTGCCAAGAGGATATCAAGAAGCCTGGGGGGAACAAGGGGTCTCTCCGTTGTGTCCAAATCCAACAGCGTTGAGGGATCGGCCATCCTGTTTTCCACAGCTCCCGGCGAGACCGCGCAGGACGGCACCGGCCGCAATGGCGTTTTCACCCAAGCCCTGTTGGAGTTCATTAAGTCAGACATGCCACTCCAATTGTTGACGGGACGAGTAGCGGGAGAGGTAAGGAAGCTCACTGGAGGCAAACAGGTGCCGTACAGCAGTCTCAGCCTCTCAGACGACTTCTACATGGTTGCGGCATCACTACGGACCTCGCCTCACCCGGCAGCTGAGCAGACCGGCCCTGCGGTGGCGCCAGGAGTTGCCGCCCCCGGCCCTTCCAGCGATGCGCCCTCGGTGAGGGCTAGTCTGGTCGCCCAGAAACAAGTCCTGATCAAACAGAAGCAGAGCATCCACACTCGAAGCGACTGGGTGGGCTGGATGGGATGGGGTGGCTGGGCAACCTCGGCGGTCGGAGCCGGCCTTGTCGGGATTGGGTGGTTGACCTCGAGTTCCGCATTGGCCGCCTACAATTCCTCAACGTCCCAAAGTGGCTACGACAGCGCTCGAAGCCAAATGAACACGGCAAACACTTGTCTTGACATCGGCCTAGGTCTCGGAGCGGTTGGGTTGACGGCTGGAATCCTTTCTCTGTTTCTTGCGCCAGACACTTCCAAAATTAATAGTCAGCTCCGTGACATTGACCAGACGATCACCCTGCTGGGGACACCATGAAACACTCGAGCGATCATTTGATTTTGACGGCGTTCTTGGTCCTTATGGTCGCTGCATGCCAATGGCCAGCAACGTCACAACTGGACAGCCCTCTGGATCAGAAGTCACCCTCCTATGTGGCGCCTCCCGGCGCGCCCACTGGGGTCGGAGTGGCCTCAGGAAACGGCCAAGCGGTCATCAGTTGGGCCGCCGTCACCGGGGCGACCGCTTACAACCTCTACTACTCGACCATGAGCAGTGTCGGCACTTCCGGAGCTACCAAGGTCGCAGGCGCGACGAGCCCGTACACTTTGCCAGGGCTGACCAACGGAACTACCTACTACTTCGTTCTGACCGCCGTCAATGCCGGTGGCGAATCTGTCGCCTCCACTCAGGCATCTGTTCTGCCCCAGGTGCCCTTGCCGGGCGCTCCCACAGGGGTGACCGCAGTAGCGGGGGTCGGCCAGGTGACGGTCAGTTGGACGGCAGTGAACGGAGCAACAAGCTACAACCTCTACTATTCGACCACGAGCGGGGTGACAGTTTCGACGGGTACCAAGGTGACGGCCGTGACGAGCCCGAGCGTAGTGACCAGCTTGGCGGCGGGCACGCCGTACTACGTGATCGTGACGGCAGTCAATGCGAGTGGGGAGGTCGCCTCCAACCAGGCGAGCGCGACCACCACACCCCAGTACTCACTGACGATTGCGGCCGGTACTGGCGGAACAGTAAACCCGTCAGGAACGACTACCGTCAGTGCGGGCATTGCCACTAACATCGTTGCCACACCCGACACCGGCCTCGCATTTTCCACTTGGTCTATCTTGTCGGGTAGCCCAACCCTTGGAAGCACCAATAATGCGAGCACCACTGTGACGCTTCTTGGCGGAGGTGCTGCCATCCAGGCCAACTTCGGTGCGAAAATCACGAATGTAGCGGGGAACGGGACGGCAGGATACAGCGGAGACAATGGACTTGCCGCTTCGGCTTTGCTCAACTTGCCCTGCGGTCTTGCTTTCGACGCGTCGGGTAACCTCTACGTGGCCGATAGAGTCAACAACCGAATTCGGAAAGTCTCCACATCAGGGGTTATCACCACCGTGGCCGGAAATGGGACTGCTGGATATAGTGGTGACAATGGGTCTGCGATCTTGGCAGAACTTTGGGAGCCATTTGGTATTTCGATTGACTCCACTGGTATCCTCTACATAGCAGATACGTTCAACAACTGCATCCGAAAGGTGTCCTCCGGAGTGATTACTACGGTGGTCGGCACTGGGACCGCCGGATTCGGTGGTGATGGCGGGAGCGCAGTTTCGGCTCAGTTGAATACCCCCTTTGGGGTCGCTGTCGACTCATCAGGCAACCTCTATATTGCCGACACAGTGAACAACCGCATCCGGAAAGTGTCCTCCGGGGTGATTTCAACGGTAGCCGGCAACGGGACAAGTGGATACAGCGGAGACAACAGCGCAGCCACTTCGGCAGAGCTATCAAGTCCATTTGGGGTTGCTATCGACCCCGTCGGATTCCTCTACATCGCAGACACGAGCAACAACCGGATCCGAAGGGTGGCTTCGGGAGTTATCACGACGGTAGCCGGCAACGGTACTGCAGGCTACGGAGGGGACAACGGCGCCGCCGCTTCAGCCTTGCTGAATCACCCGTATGGGCTCACTTTCGCTTCTTCAGGAAACTTCTACATTGCAGACTACGGCAACAACCGGATACGAAGGGTGTCTGGTGTAAACATTTCCACTGTGGTCGGCAACGGGACCGCTGGATATAGTGGCGACAATGGAACTGCAGTTCTTGCTGCACTCTCCGCGCCACGTAGCTTGGTATTCGACTCATCAGGCAACTTATTCATTTCCGATTCTAGCAATAATAGCATCCGAGAGGTAACGGGCTTAGGTGGCGGAATGGGGCCGTGATGGAGCACCATTCGACCTGGCGGTTTGTTGTTGACTTCGCAGGTCGCTGAAGAAGGAGGGCCGTTGCCGTTGTTGGCCTTCAAGCATGGGACGATGGGCTGAATTCGGTGGTGACCTGGTGAAGGTAACTCCCGTAGCCAGAAGTTCTTGGATCTTCTGAATAGAGGGTGCCGGAACCCACCTGTGTGCTCCTCAAATGTAGTGAACGGTCAGCAAGCGTCAATCCTTGGCTGGTTTTGAAAGGCTCCACAGGAGCAGACTTTCCCACTGGCCGATCTGAGGAACGACCGGCAGACGTCCCAACAGTTCGTTCAAATAGGCACACGGTTTCCAGTGATTCAGCTTGGTGGTCTCCATGAGGCTGACGACGCGCCAAGAGGCGTCGGCTTTGTTGCCGTTGAACGTGCAGTTCTGGCGGCCCAGGACGTAGGGACGGACGGCGTTTGCTGACTCACGAACGTGCGCCGGACGAGGTCCCAGCAATCGCCGTGCGTGACGCTGCCGCCGACAAGAACGGTTTCGTAGACCCTAGGGAAGATGGCAAGGTCTTACGGTTACCGACGCCCTGATCTGCCGCCGCGTCTACAAGGAAGGGATGCCCCATGAGAAGGCGGCGCAGATCGTTGTCGAGGGCAGGGGAACGCACTTCGACCCCGACATGGTCGACGCGTTCTTGAAGGTGGAGGACCAGTTCAGGGAGATCGCCCGGCAGTACGCGGACTGAGGGTGCAAGGGCACGCAGGAGGAACCGAGATGTCCACAGAAGTCGAGTCAATACCGTTCAAAGGAACGATCCTTGGGCTGTTTGCCCTGGGCTTCCTGGTGCCGCCGGCAGGATGGGTCTTCGTCAATTGGTTCTCAGGTATTTGCAAGACCTGGGACGGGCTGCTGACCATAATCCTCTGTCCGTGGCTGGCGGCCTACGTGGCGGTTTACCTTGCGGGCGTCCTGTTCTTGGTGAACCGAAAAGCCAACTGGCTGATCCGCTTCCTGCAGGATCCCCGAGGCGGCGACCCCAGACAGGCCGGCAAGGAAGTCAATTCCATCCTTGGCACGTTCATTNTGAGTCTNTGCGTCTACTGCGTCGTCGGCCCGACGACCGGTCTTGTGGGCGCGCTCGGACACATCAGTCTTGAGAATTACCTGCTTTCTGAGTTTTTCGGGATTCCTTTCATCATCCTCTTCGGAACGCCGTTCTTTCTTCTGGTCGCGGCNTGNTTGGAGAGAGCCACGAAGGCCATTCCCTTCCGNTCGGTCAACGGCTTCTTTACAGTGGGCTTCAAGCTGGCGGCTGTGGTGATCAGCAACCTGTTAGGAATCGCGCTCATCTTGATCTTGTTCTCGATCTCCCTCTCTTTGAATGGCTCTGACTTGGGAGCGGGTGCCCTGGGCTTCCGACTCGTCATCGTTGGCCTGATTGCCTGCGCCGTCTCCACCCTGAACGTGCTGATTCTCAGGCAGCAGATCATCCGTTCCCTTCGGAAAGTGGCAAACGCAATGCGGAATGTCTCGGAAGGCGACGGCGACCTGACCAGGAAACTGACCATCGACACCAGGGATGAGGTCGGCGAGATGGCGTCGTTTTTCAACCGGTTCATCGGAGACATTCACGACAGCATCGCTTCGAGCGCAGCTGCTTCCGTCCAACTTACGGCCTCGGGCCGGGGCCTGTCCGAGCGCATGCAGCGGACAGAATCCGTCATCGTGGATATGAACAAGAGGATCGGCGAAGTTGGCGATCAGGTCGTGAACCAGAGCGCCAGCGTCGCCGAAACGTCGGCGTCTGCCAAACAGATCGTGAAGAACCTCGAGTCCCTGGGCGGCGTGATCCACCAGCAGGCCTCCAACGTCACCGAATCGTCGGCGGCCATAGAACAGATGATCGCCAACATTCGCACAGTCACCGTCAACGTGGACCATATGGTCAAAACTTTTTCCGAGCTGAAGGAAGCCACGGATGACGGTCGAGCCAAGATCCAGACACTGAATGAAATCATCTCGCACGTTGCGGAACAGTCCCAGATCCTTGGGCAAGCCAACACCGTGATCAACTCCATCGCCGCCCAGACCAGCCTTCTGTCGATGAATGCCGCGATCGAGGCCGCCCATGCCGGGACAGCGGGCCGCGGATTTGCTGTGGTGGCCGACGAAATCCGAAAGCTGGCCGAGGGTTCCACCGTTCAGTCCAAGGAGATTGGCAAGAACATCAAGCTCATCGGCACGTACATCAACACGGGCGCCGACGCTTCGAAGACCGCCAAGGCGGCCTTTGACAACGTTCTTGAAAGGGTGGGAATTCTTGGCGGCCAGTCCAGTCAGGTCAAGGCGGCAATGGAGGAGCAGAGCGTCGGCTCAAAACAGATTCTGGAAGCCATCGCCCAGATCAACGACATTACCGCGCAAGTTCAACAGGGGGCGGGAGAAATGCGCGAAGGCAGCCTGACCATCGACGACGAAATGAGGAAGCTGCTTCACCTGAGCGAGGGCCTTCTCGAGAAGACCACCGAACTAAAGACCGGCACCCAGGTCATCACCGAGGCCGTGAGCCAGGCTCAGCAGTCAAGTGCCCAGACGATCGACCTTGCCGAGGCGATCTCCCAGAGGATGAAGCAGTTCAAGACCTGAGGGGCGGAGAAACAAAAACGGCGCCGACCCTGGATCAACTCCGGGTCAAGCGCCGTTTCATAAAGCTCCCCCGGTTGGACTCGAACCAACGACACTCGGATTAACAG
>JGI26470J50227_1000388_pt1 | contig 18598 bp, 16 predicted proteins | sample FreactTroBogLake_FD_50227 | JGI IMG/M metagenome (IMG submission 50227) | reverse complement strand
CTGGCTGTCGGGAATGATGCTGGCAAGGTTGCCGTTCAAATCATAGGTGTAGTGACTGGTCCCGATGTGGGTGGGTTGATGGATGTGGGTGCTGTCATAGGTGTAGGCGAGGCTGTAGTTCATGTTGGGGTCGGCGGCGGTGGCGGGTCGCCGGGACAGACTACTGTTCTTAGTGATGAGGTTGCCGAGGGTGTCGTACTTGTAGCTCTGGACGTACGAGGTGGTGGTGGCGCTGACGTAGGTGTGGTTGGTGTAGGTCCCTGAGGCGTTGACGAGCTGGTCTAGGCTATCGTAGCTGTAGTTCTGAGTGGTGGTCTTGACGGTGCTGGCACTGGTGAGGCTGGTGACGTTGCCATTGGGGTCAAAGGTGTAAGTGAGATCCTGCAAGACATTGGCCATGGCTCCGCTGGTCTTGGCTTCGGTGAGCCACCGGCGGGCGGGGTCATAGGTGTACAGGGTCTGGGTGCCATTGCCGAGGGTCAGGGTGACTCGTTGGCCGTACTGGTCGTAACCTATATTGGAGACGTACGAAAAGCTGGTGCCCTGACGGACACCGGTGATGGTGTTGACCTGACCGCCCTGGTCGTATCCATACGTCAACAGTTCTCCGTCGGGGTACGTGACGTTGGTCATTTGACCCAGGTAGTTATAATTATAAGACAAGGTCATGTTGTAGTTGGCGGCGGCGCCTTGGCGAGTGGCGATGATGCGGTTAACGGAAAGGGTCTCTCCTAGCTTGCCGTAGGTGGTGTTGGTGGTGACGCGATCGTTGCTGGTCTGAATGATGCGTCCGACGTTGTTTTTCGACGGGTCCGCACCGTAGGTATAGCTTTCTGTGGCGTCGGGATAGTTGGTAGCGGCGAGTCGATGTTTGTTGTAGGTGTAAGTGACAAACAGGCTCTTGGACCGCAACAGGGGGTCTGTTTTCCTCACCATGTCACCGTTGCTGTCGTATTCCCAGGTGATTAGGCCGGAATCGGGGTTCATCAGGCTGGTCTTGCGGCCTAGTTCGTCGTAGCCGACGGTGGTGGTGTGGTTACCACTGTCGTTGGCGGTGAGCATTTGGCCGATGCCGTCGTAGCTAAAGGTCGAGGTGATGTTCTTGCCAGTGGGGTCCTGCACGACGGCCAGGGTCAGCTGATACCCGTCGACCCAAGTGGCTTTGGTCTTGCCGGCGGGGNCGGTGACGGTAATGTTCCAGGCTGGCATCTGGTTCCAGGTGCCGAGCACGTACTGGGTGCTCTGGTTGTTTCCGTCGGGCAACCGCACGTTGATGGTCCTGTCGCGGCTGTCGTAGGTGGTTTGGGTGTACAGTTGATCGGAGGAATAGTTGACGACCACGGGGGTCAAATCGAGCCCGGTGTCCGCCAACGTAGGTTCAAACGTGGGGGTCCCCTTCTGATACTCCCGACCAACGGCGTCCCACACGACCCAGGGGCTCTCGTTCCACCCTTCGGTGGCAAGTCCTGACCCGGGGTCGGTCACAACACCCTGCTTCTTAGTTTGAATCATGCGCCCCAACCCGTCGACGAGCACGATGGTCGTGATGGCCTGGGGGTCCGAGGGGTCGTAGTTCACCTTGTTCAGAGTGGTGGCCCGCCAAGGATAGCTCGTCAAGTCGTAGCTGAAGCTCAGGGCGGGGGTAGTTCCTGTGTCATAGGGGGAACGAACACTGACCATCCGGCCAAAACTGTCATAGGTCTTGGTCATGGTGTTGTTGTTTTCGTCGCTCTCGGTCAATTCGAGGCCTTGGGAGTAGTCGTAAGTCCACCGGGTCGTTTGTCCTAGATTGTCCGATACTTGGGTGACCAGCGACGCGACCACGCTGTCGTAGGTGTATGTCAGGGTGTACCCGGCGCTGTCGGTTTCACTGGCTAGGTTCCCGTACGAATCGTAAGTCATGTTGGTGGTCAGGCTCTGACGGGTGTTGTAGGCGCTGGTCTGTTGGATCAGGTTTCCCTTGTCGTCGTAGGTTCCCGTTCTCTGGCGAAGGACGTTGCCTGTGGCGTCGTCGACTTCGAGACTGACGGGCAAGCCGGCCAGGTACAGAGACCCTGGGGGATTTTCATAGGCGATCCTGACCGTATTCCGAAGGACTCCGTTCTGGTACTCCTGCACGATGGTGGGGTTACCGAACGTGTCGTACTGGGCGTATTGGGTCTGGGTTGTGAGCACGGGCGACGCACCCGTCCCCGAGAAGGTCTCATTGAGGGTGCCTGTCTGTTGCTCCCACGCCGAGGGCTGGCTCCCGATTCCCGTCCCCACGGGGGGTTCCATGGCCACCTTGTTGTACGTGTTGGTCTGACGCTCAAGCAGATTGCCCCCGGGGGCGTCGTAGGTCGACACGGTCTGGGGTTTATGCTTGAGGTAGTAGTCGTTGTCGGTGTAGGTCGTGATCTTCTGCTGACCGTCGGTCCGGGTCGCCGTCACCTGTCCAAAGCCCCAGAAGCTTCGGTCCGTCCGGTCGTAATACCCATTGGCGTAGGCGTACTGGGTCACGACTGCCTGGGCCGGCACCTGACTCGCGGTCGAGGTCCCCACCGCGGCGGTTGAGAAGTTTTTCTTGGTCACCTGGCTCAAGACCCATCGAGCATGGGGGTCGTTGAGGGTGTTTGTGGTTCGGCTGTACCCTAGGTCGATTTCGCCTCCCTGGGGAGTGACGATGGACGTGACCAACCCGTCCTGCCCAGACAGGTTTTGTCGGACCATCAACGTACCCCCCACGTTGACAACGTTGTCCGGCACCCCAGCTCCCTCGACGTCTTGGAACCCGCTCTCCACCGTCGTAACACTGGTACCGCCCCCAAGACTGATCCCGAAGCCGACAAACGGCTCAAAGAGGACCAGGAACGCCCAAAAATAGAAGTCCAGCTCGAAGCCGATGTTGCCGTTCAACGTCCAGCCATAGGTCGAACTGGACGAGATCTCGTCGTTGATGACCCAGGGCGATTGGGCCCCCCCAGGGGTCTTGTCCGAAGCTGAGGACAAACTGTCCCAGCCGCCAGTCGAGGGGTTGTAGACCTTCGCCGACGACCTGACATCGAGGGCCAGGGGCGTGGGACTCCCCCACGGAACTGGGTCGGCGAAGGNGTCCCCCAAGTTCTTGCAAAGCAAAAGCTGATTGCTGGTCTCGTCCTTGAGCACCAAGTCCGGCAATCCGTCCCCCGTCATGTCCATGAGGGCGTAGTAGGTCCGGTTGGTCGAGCCGCTCAGACTGATTCCCACACCCCCGGTGACCCCTGAGCCTCGGACGCTGTTCACGGCTTCGACCGCCTTTTCGTATGGACCGGTAATACCCCCACTGACGCTTAGTTCGTCTGACGAGGTGGTACTGGCTGAAAAGCTAAGAACTTGTTGCCGAGCTGAGGCGCTCGACAGAGACAGCTTATCCACCATGGCACTGGCGATTCCGGCACTCCGGAATTGATTCGTGATGGCGTTATTGAGATGATCCAGCGCCCCCTGAGGGATGACGAACTGCACCGCCGGCCCCTGGAACCCGTGCCCAGTGTTCAGGATTGCGTTGATGTGTTGTCCGTCCGACGAAACTCTGTCCGGTAGGCCGTCGCCCAGCATGTCCACGATGTCGTTGGAGAGGTACGATGCACCCAGACTGAACCCTGCACCAAATGACTCACTTGCGCTGGCCGATGAGGTAGTCGATGCGTCAGGCTGTTCNCCTTTCGTGTTTCCCGTCGAAGACAACGTATGGATCATCACAACTGAATCGCTACCCCCGGATCCGCTGAAAGTAAAGCCAACGTTGGACAGGTGCTTTAGAGCGCCGTCGCCCCAGGATTCCGGATTCGTAGAAAATCCTTGTCCTGTGTTAGGGTACACTCTGCCGTCAGACCGGATCATGTCGGGGCGACCGTTCCCGTGAAGGGGGATCAGATCATAGTCTTCGGAGGTCGTTCCCATGGAGTAGGTGGCGTTCCCACTCAGACCCAGAACGCCGGCCCCGATGGAATAGGTATCCGTCTTGCCTTCGCTTTTGCGAATCCAGGACAACTCACCACCGCTCGACAACGTGGTCTGAGTCACGTTGGCCCACCCTTTATCNCCCCCGACCCGGTACGCCCGGGCCTTCGCCGCCCCAATGTAAGTGAAGCTGTCCTAGAAACGCTGGCGACCAGGACGGACCCCACGCTCGCCATCGATCTCAGTCTGGCCGACCTGTACCAGTACTCCCGGGTGGCCGACCTCGAGGCGATGCCCCCGAATCCCTGAGGCAAAGTTTGGCACGGTCTATCCCCCTCTNCCTCCCGGGGGTGAGGCTGTTCAAGAACTCGAGGAGCAAGGCGCTCGTCAGGTCGGGCTGTTCGACGGCGGAGATGTGCCCCGCCCGGGGGATCACGGCCAGGGACGCCCGGGGGATGAGTTTGACCATTTCTTGGCTCTCGTGGACGGGCCGGGGTCGGTCCTCGTCCCCCACGGCCACCAGGGTGGGGACCGTCAGGGNGGTCAGGGCTCCCAGGAACGAAGGGCGGCCAAAGATGGCCCGGCCCAGGGGCACGATGCTGTCGATGTGGGGTCGGTCGAAGGCGGCCAGGTTGGTCCGGAAGCCTTCGATCAACCGGGGGAACCGCGGGGACCAGGGCTCCCCAAAGAACAGCGGCGCCACCTGGTCGATCACCCCCGGGGGAAATACACCGGCCGTCTCGACGGCGTCCAGGAGGCTGAAGTACCTTTGCCGGGTCACCTCGGGTTCGGCCCCCAAGTAGGTGTCCATCAGGACCAGGGCCTTGACCTGGGTAGGACGCCGAACGGCCACCCGGGCCGCCCACATCCCTCCCACCGACAGGCCTACCAGGGCGTACTCCTTCAGCCCCAGGGCATCGATGAAGGCTTCGTAGTCGTCGGCCAGACTTTCGAGGGTCCGGGTCCGGGCGGGCAACGGGCCCGACCGCCCGTGGCCCCAGAGATCGGGGACGAGGCACCGGTACCTGAGGGAAAGTTCATCCACTTGGGACCGCCACATCCGGGAATCCCACAGGTAGCTGTGCCCCAGGATGACAGGGAACCCCGTCCCGACTTCTTCATACGCAAGGTGGCTTCCCTCAATGATTATACTAGGCATAACAGCTCCTTAACCTAAACATTACCATGAAGGGTTCGACCTGCCAAGGGAGGGAGTGACGGAAGGGCCGCCGAGCAGTACTTTTGTCCCGGAGGAATCGATTGTGAAACTCGTATGTGTGGTGGCCGCTGTCTTGTCGTTGTCCCTGGCGTCGTGCCTGACCCTCGAACCACCCCGGGGGGAATCGCACCACGCGACCCAGGACCGGGACACGCCCTCGGACGGTGACCACGCGAACGGCCATGACGACCCGGGGGATGCCCACCGACCCTGAGGCCGACCCCCAGGGTTAGTACGAAAGGAGGGTTCGATCGGACAGGCCCCGGCCCGCCCGACTCGAAAACAGTTCCACCAGCCCCCGGGGGGNCATCGACGCCCGGGCTTCAGCCTGTAGATCCAAGACCAGCTTTCCGGCGTCCATCATCAAGGTCCGGGACCCGTATTCCAGGGCCATGGTCATGTCATGGGTGATCATCAGGGTGGTGAGCCTATGGTCGGTGATGATGGTTCGTGTCATCTCGAGGACCTTGGCCGACGTGGCCGGGTCGAGGGCGGCGGTGTGTTCGTCGAGCAACAGAAGCTTCGGCTGGGCGATGGTGGCCATGAGCAACGAAGCCGCCTGCCGTTGCCCCCCGGACAGGGTGCCCATTTTGGCCTTCATGCGGTCTTCGAGGCCCAGGTTCAGCCCGGCCAACAGGTCCCGGAAGTGGGCCGAGTCCCGGCGGTTCACGGCAAAAAAGCTCTTAGACGCCTTCCGGGTGTAGGCCATGGCCAGATTCTCTTCGATGGTCATGTTCGGGGCGGTGCCCCTCAGTGGGTTCTGGAACAGGCACCCGATGTGGAGGGAACGCTTGTGGTCCTTCAGCCGGGTGATGTCCTGGCCGTCCAACACGATGGTCCCCTGGTCGGCGGCAATTTTCCCCAAAATCGTGTGGAACAGCGTGGACTTCCCGGCGCCGTTCGACCCCAGGATGGTGATAAACTCCCCTGGCTCCACCGACAGCGACAGGTCGTCCAAGGCCACCTTCTCGTTGGGGGTCCCGGCCTCAAACCTCTTGGTCAGATGGGACAAGACGAGGTGACCGGTCATCGGGGGCCCCATTCCCGGGCCTTCCGCTTCGCCAGGGGCAGCACCAGGGCCACCGTGACGATGGCCGCCGACAGAAGCTTCACCATGTAGCTGGGCATGTCGATTTGGTAGGCCCCTTGCAAGATGATCCGGTACACCAGGGACCCCACCACCGCCGAAATTAACCCCCAAGTCNCCCCCCGTTGGCCGAACAAGGCCTGGCCAATGATCACCGAGGCCAACCCCACCACCAGCATGCCACTCCCGTTCCCCAGGTCGGCATACCGCTGCTGCTGGCACAGCATGGCCCCCGACAGCCCCACCAAGGCGTTGGCGATCATGATGCCCCCGGTCCGGGTCCAGTCGGCGTTGATCGACGACGACCTCACCATCTCTTCGTTATCCCCGGTGGCCCGGATCGCAATCCCGGGGCGGGNCTTGAAGAAGACGGCCAACACCACCACGCACAGCCCCACCAGCAACGCCGACAGGACGAAGGCCGACAAGTCGGCGTTTGGGAACACCTGGAACTGGCGGTACAGGGTTTGGCTGGCCACCGGAGCTTGGTCCCCGGCGGCGTTCGTCACCAGGCTTTGCAGGTACAGGTTGGCCTGGCCGCCCAGCACCAGGTAGTTGATCGTGTACAGGCCCGTCATGGTGAGGATCCCCGACAGGATGGCGTTGATCCGCAACTTGGTCTGCAACAACCCCGTGACCAAGCCCGCCAAAGCCCCCGCAGCCGTCCCGGCCACCAGGCCCAGGAGGGGGNGCCCCCCGATGGTCACGAAGGCACACACCGTCATCCCCAGGACGAAGCTACCGTCGATGGTCAGGTCGGGAGNGTCGAGGATGCGGAAGGCCACGAAGACCCCCAGGGCCATGGGCCCGTACACGGCCCCCTGACCCAGGGCGGAAATCAGCATGTCGAGGTAAGACAAGGATTACTTTCCGAAGTGGCTCACGCCGTCCTTCTCGACCAGCACCCGGTAGCCGTGGAGCACCTCGGGACTCAGGGTGAGGTTCAGCCGGGCGGCAGCCTGCAGGTTCACAAACTTGGCGTAGTCCGACAGGGTTTCGTAGGGGAGAGCCGCAGGATGGGCCCCCTGGGCCACCTTCAACACCAAGGCCGCCACCTGCTTGCCCAACTGCACGTAGTCCACCCCGATGGTGGCCAGGCCGCCGTCGGCAACCATGGAGTCGGCCCCGCAGTAAATGGGAACGCCCTTGGCGTAGGCCAGGTCGGTGTAGGCCGGCATGGCCGCCGCGATGGTGTTGTCGTTCCCGGTGTAGAGGGCGTCGACCCCCTTGCCCAACAGGTTGTTCAGCGCCGGGGCCAATTCGGTGGCGCTGGCGATGGACGCTTCGGCGTAGGCGATGTGGTTCTTGTCACAGAACTCCTTGGCCGCCTTGATCGTCGACACCGAGTTGGTTTCGCTCGAGGTGTACAAAAACCCAAGCTTCTTGGAGTGGGGTTGAAAGTCGGTCACCAGTTGCACAATTTTGGCCGAGGGGATGCTGTTCGACACGCCGGTGATGTTCTGGCTGTCCTCGCCGGTCAACCCGGCGGCCACGGGGTTGGACACCGCTGCGAACACGATGGGGGTGTTGGTGCCCCCGAACACGGCCTTGGCGCTCTGGGCGGCGGGGGTCGCAATGGGAACCACGATGTCGACGCCCTTGCTCCGGGCGTTCTGGAACAGGGTGGCCAGGGACGAGGTGTCCCCGTGGGCGTTCTGGGTCACGATCTCAAAGTCTCGGCCCGAGGCCTTCAACTCGGCCACGATGGTGTCCCGAATCTGGTCCAGGGACTTGTGACTGAGGGGTTGAACGATGACCACCCGAACCTTGGGGCCGCTCTGGGCGGTGACCCCCAGGGTGAGTCCGAAGAGCAAACCAAGGACCAGCAGGCCTTGAACGAGGGATTTAACCATGACTTCCTCCAGGAAGGGACCCAAACGCATGGGCTCGGTGAACGTAGGTTTGAAGGACCTCACAGGAGGCCTGGAACTGGGCCCGTTCGTCGGGGGTCAACGGAACCTCAATGACCGACTGGATGCCGGATTTTCCCACCAGACACGGGACCCCGGCGTGGAACCCCGTGACACCGTACTCCCCTTCGAGGGCCACCGACAGCGGAAACACCCGGCGCTCGTCGTTCACGATGGCCCCACACAGAACGGCCAGGGCCTGACCAATCCCAAACTCAGTGGAGGCTTTGCCCTCGACGATGTCCATCCCCGTCCGTCGGGTCTGGACCACCAGGGCCCGGGGATCGAGGTCCTCCCAGGCTTCGAACCCCCGGCCCCCGATCCTGACCTGGGAAAACGCTACCATGGACGAATCCCCGTGCTCCCCCAGGACCCAGGCCTGGATGTCGGCCCGGGCCACCCCGGTCTGCTCCGAGAGCAACCGGACCAACCGCGCCGTGTCCAGCAGGGTGCCGGTGCCAAAGACCCGGTGCCGGGGCAGGCCCAGGCCCCGGCGGACGAAGTCCGCCACAATGTCGGCGGGGTTGGTGATGGTGATCACCAGCCCGGCCACGGGGTGGGCCCTGAGCTGGTGGAGAAGTCCCTGGAGCATGTGGAGGGAGTTGTCGAGCATGTCGAGCCGGGTTTGCCCGGGGCGTCGGGCCTCGCCCACCGCGATGACCACGATTTCGGCGTCAAAGCAATCCTCGATCGTCCCGGCCCGGACCCGACACGACGACGGGGGAAAGCTCAGGGCATCGGCCACATCCCAGGCCTGGGCCTGGGCCTTCACCCCATCGATATCCGTCAAAACGACTTCGCTGACCACCCCTGCGAACGCCAACGCCATGGCACAATGGGAACCGACGTGGCCGGCACCGACCACGGTAATTTTTCCTGGGACGATCATCGGGGGTCTCCGTTCAAAGCGCCTCAAAACTATAGCGACCCGGGGGAACCTCGGTCAAGCGACGGCTCAGCCTTGGGGGAGCCTCGACCGGATGAACATGGCATCCCCATAGCTAAAGAATCGAAACTCGGCGGCCACGGCCTGACGGTAGCTCTCGAGGAGGAACTCTTGACCCGCAAACGCACAGACCAACATCAACAGGGTCGACTCGGGGGTATGGAAATTGGTGAACAGCTGATCCACCGCCCGGAACTGGTACCCCGGTGTGATGAACAGGTCGGTGGCCCCCCNCCCCGCCTCGTACCCCTGGGGTCGCCAGGCCGCCTCCAGGGTCCGCAGGCTCGTGGTCCCCACGGCCAGGACCGGCCGTCCGGCGGCCCGGGCCCGGTTCAAGGCCCCGGCGGTTTCAACGCTGATGCCATAGCGTTCGGTGTGCATCCTGTGGTCGGCCACGTCGTCGACCCTCACGGGAAGAAACGTCCCCAGGCCAACCTCCAGGGTCACGAAGGCCAACTCGACCCCCCGGGCCTCCAGGGCGTCGAGGAGGGCTTGGGTGAAGTGGAGGCCTGCGGTGGGGGCGGCCACCGAGCCCTTCTCCCGGGCGTACACCGTCTGGTACCGTTCGGCGTCGGCGTCGGTGTCCGGTCGTCGGATATAAGGGGGCAGCGGGATGTGCCCGTAGGTTTCCAGCCAGGGGTCGGTGGCCGGGGGCGAAAAGGCCAGCTCCCGGACGTTGCCCCCGGGGCTTTCCACGGTGGCCGTCACCCCGCCTGGGAAGGACAGCACCTGCCCCTGCTTCAGTTTTTTGGCCCGGTTGACCAGGCATTCCCACCGGCCGTCGGCCAGGGGCCGCAGGAACACCGCCTCGACCCGGCCCCCGTTCTCGGTGGTGCCGTACACCCGGGCCTTCCGGACCCGGGTGTCGTTGAACACCATCAGGGTCCCCGGGGCCACCAGCCCGGCCAGGTCGGCCACCTGACCCTGGGTCCGGGTCCCCTGGACCGGGTCGATCACCATCAGGCGACTCAGGCCCCGGGTCGCCGGGGGCCGCTGGGCAATCAGGGCTTCGGGGAGGTCGAACGAAAAATCCTTGGTCTTCAGAACAAACTCCCTTGGTCGTCTTCCTTCCTGTCCTTCCACAGGGACTCCAGGCCCAGGTGCTGGTACGCCAAGGGGGTCGCCATCCGTCCCCGGGGGGTCCGCATCAAGAACCCCCGCTGGATCAGGTAGGGCTCGTAGAAATCCTCGAGGCTGTCGATGCCCTCGCCCACGCTGATGGCCAAGGTCTCGGCCCCCACGGGTCCCCCCCCATAGTTCTGGATCACCGCCCGGAGGATGGCCCGGTCTTGCTTCTCCAGGCCGTACAAGTCGATCTCCAGCCGTTGCAGGGCGGCCCGGACCACCCCCAGGGTGATCACCCCGTCCCCCTGGACCTGGGCGAAGTCCCGCATCCGGCGGAGCAGGCGGTTGGCCACCCGGGGGGTCCCCCGACTGCACTGGGCCAGCAGCCGGGCGGCGTCCTCGGGCAGGTCCACGTCGAGGATGTCGGCCGACCGCAGCAAGATGCCCAACAGTTCGTCCTCGGAGTAGAAGTCGATCCGCAGGTGGATGCCGAACCGGGTGAACAGGGGACTCGACACCCGGCCGGGCTTGGTGGTGGCCCCCACGAGGGNGAAGTGGGGCAACGGAATCCTCACGGTCCGGGCGCTGGGCCCTTGGCCGATGATCCAATCGAGTTCGCCGTCTTCCATGGCGATGTAGAGCATCTCCTCGATGGCGGGCTTCAGCCGGTGGATCTCGTCGATGAAGAACACACTCTTGTCGGTGAGGGTGGTGAGCAACCCCGCGATGTCCTTGGGCTTGTCCAGGGCCGGGGCGCTGGTCACCTTCAATTCGGCCCCGAGCTCGTTGGCCATGATCCCCGCCAGGGTGGTCTTCCCCAGCCCCGGGGGCCCCGAAATGAACACGTGGTCCAGGGCTTCCCCCCGGGTCCGGGCCGCCTGGATGAACACGGTGAGGTTTTCCTTGAGGGCCGCCTGGCCCTGGAACTCCCCGAGGACCTGGGGCCTCAGGCCGATTTCCCGCTGCTCTTCCCCCTCGGCGGGCTGGGGATCCATCAGGCTATCCATGGTCTGGTCACCCCGCCGACAACTTCACCAGGGCTTGCTGGAACAGGCGCCGTTCCCGCTCGGTGGCCTCCAGGCCCTGGAACGACCCATCGTTTTCCAGGTCCTTCACCACCTTTTCCACCTGCCGCCGGTCGAAGCCCATCTCGGCCAGGGCCGCAATCAGTTCCCCGGTGGGGCTGGCCCCGGGTCCTGGGGTGTCGTCGAGGATGAGTTTTCCCTGGAGGGCCAGGATGATCTTCTGGGCGGTCTTGAGCCCCACCCCCGGCACCTTGCTCAGCCGGGCGGCGTCCCCCGACTCCAGGGCCCCGGCGAACTCCTGGTGGCGCATCCCCGACAGCGCCTTCAGGGCCAGCTTCGGGCCCACCCCGCTGACCTTCAACAGGTCGAGGAACAGCGACCTCTCGGTGACCGTGGCGAAGCCAAACAGCTTCATCGTGTCTTCGGTGTGCTGCAACCACACGTAGACCTTGGCCCTCTGCCCTACCGGAGGCAGGGCCTCGAGGCTGAACCGCCCCATGGCGATGTCCCACTCGAGGTCCCCCGATTGGACGAACACCTGCTCGAGGCCCTTCCGGGTGATCTCCCCCGAAATGCTATTCCACACGATTTACCTCTTGGCGGAAGCAAAAAAACCGCTTCCTTGGTGGATGTGACACACGGCCGCCGCTAAGGCATCGGCGGCGTGGTCGGGCTTGGGGACGGNGGGCAATTGCAGCAACAGTTTCACCATCTCTTGGACCTGGTTCTTTTCCGCGTGCCCCACCCCCACCAGGGCCAGCTTGATCTGGGTGGGGTTGTACTGCCCCAGGGGCAGGTGCCTCTGGGCGAATGCCAGCTGGACGACCCCCCGAACCTCGGCGACCGGGAGACCGCTGGTGATGTTCTTCACGAAGAACAAGTTCTCCATGGCCCCTTGATCGGGGTGGAACTGGTCCAGGAGGGCACAGATTTGATTGTAGATGTCCAGGAGTCTCAGTTCCTGGGGAACCCCCGGGGCGGTCTTCACCACCCCATGGCCCTGGTGTGTATGCCTGCCCCCGACGCTGGAGACCACCCCCCAGCCTAGCGAGGCCAGGCCAGGGTCGATCCCCAGGACGGTCATTCTTCGGCGCCGTCGTCCAGGATCGACGTATCGAGGTTGTGGTAGACGTTCTGGACGTCGTCGTTCTCCTCCAGACGGTCGATCAAGTTCTGGACCTTCTCGGCGGTTTCTTTGTCCGGGGCCACCCGGGCCTGGGGAATCAGGCTGATTTCCGCCATTTCGGTGGCCATCCCGGCCTTGGTGATGGCCTCGAGGACCTTTTCAAAGTCCCCAGGGGCGGTGGTCACTTCGATGTTGCCGTTGTCCTGGATGTCTTCGGCGCCGGCTTCCAGGGCTACTTCCATCACGGCTTCTTCGGTGGTCTTTTCGCCGTCGAGGACGATGTAGCCCTTGCGGTCAAACAGACGGCTCACGGCCCCCACGGTGGCCAGCTGGCCATTGCCCTTGGTGAGGATCATCCGGACGTCGGCGGCGGTTCGGTTCTTGTTGTCGGTGAGGGCCTCGATCAGGATGGCCNCCCCCCCCGGGGCGTAGGCTTCGTAGCTCAACTCCACGAACTCCTGGCCTTCGAGCTCGCCGGCACCCTTCTTGATGGCCCGGTCAATGTTGTCCTTGGGCATGTTCGCGGCCTTGGCCTTCAAAACGGCCATCCGAAGGCGGGCGTTCCCTTCGATGCTGGAACCGGCCCGGGCAGAGACCATGATTTCTTTGATGATCTTGGTGAACACGGCGCCCCGCTTGGCGTCGAGGGCCCCTTTCTTTCGTTTGATGGTCGCCCATTTACTGTGTCCGCTCATATGCCTTCCTTCTAGCAGAGCCCTACTTTTACCGCAAAAGCCCGGTCCCGTCAAGGTCAATCCGGGGCCGGTTATCCGGGGCTACAGGCCCCCGAATTCTTGCAGGGGCCAGTACTTCAACAGCGCCGTCGCCTGGATGGCCGAGCGCTTCACCGGACCCCAGGTCCGGGAATCCCCCCCCACGCTCCGGTGGTCGGCCATGACAAAATACTCGTCGGGTCCCAGGACCCTCTCGGTCACCGCCTGGCCAAAGGGGAACGTCGTCCTCCACCCATTGGGCAGGCCTTCGTCGGTGAGGCTGTAGGGCTTTTTAGACAATTCGTACTCACTCAGAAAGTAGGCGTCGCCCTTGGGCTTCACCGAGGCCGTGAAGTTTTCGATCCTCACGGTGTCCCCCGGCAGGCCGATGACCCTCCGGAAGGTGGCCGACCCATCCCATTTGGACCGGGTCGCCCCGTCGAGGGAGACGAAGTTGAGGGTCACGAAGCGGACCAGGTCATCGCCCACCGCCACCCAGGGGGCGGGGTCCTGATGGTACGGGGGAACCACCAACACCAATTCGCCCCGTTCGGGTCCCCGCCACCCCGGCAAGCCAAAGGGCAAAAACGGCAGATGGGCCTGGCCCAGGGGCAACGGGGTCACCAGGACCGACGTCCCCGGGGGGAGGGTCGGCTCCATGGTCACCGATTCCGACCGAACCGTCCGGAAGAACGAGGCCGTGAGGACCAAGTAGCCCACGTAGACAAAGAGCAACAGGAGCAACGCCCCGAACAGCCGCTCCCGCCGCCTCTTCTGGACGGTGTACGACTGGTACCGGGAAAACCCACCCTTGGCCATCAGATGCCTCCGGCCCGCCCGAGGGGCCAGTACCGGAACGAGGCTTCGCCCAGGATTTTGTTCAACGGGACCGGGCCAAAGTACCGCCCGTCCTTGGAATTATCCCGGTTATCCCCCAGGGGAAGGAGGGAGCCGTCGGGGACCCAGGTCCCCACTTCCATCTTAAAGTACGACGAGGCCCGGTCGGCCTGTTGAGGATACACGGCCAACAGGGCCTTCAGCTGTTGCCGACCCGATTCCCAGTAGTCTCCGTGGTGAAAACCCACTCCATCGATGCTCTTCAGGGCCTCGGCATCGGCTGGTGTGGGGGNCTGCCCCAGTGACGAGGCCACCAGGGCCCGGGAGGCCCCCGGGAGCAGGGCGTAGTACCGGGGCAACACGTCGGGGGCTTCCCGGTGTTGGTTGTACACCAGGCCCTGCCGGGTCTTCAGATCTTCTTCTGCCAGCCAAACGTCGGTCCCGGGGAGTTGGAACTCCGGTTCGCCGTTCCGCCAGCGCACGACGTCCCCGGAGTAGCCTACCCCCCGCTTGATCAAAAAGTGGGCCTTGGGTTGTCCATCGGGGTCTCGGTCGATGTCCACCAGCGACAGGGTGGTCATGTAGATGAGCCGTTGGGCAATGTCGAACACAGGCCCCTGGCTCAGGTACGCAGGATTTTCAAAGATGATGACGTCGCCCCGCTGGGGGGTGACCAGCCCAGGGAGCTTGAACATCCCCGGGAGCAGTTCGGGTCCGTACGCGAATTTATTGACGAAGATGCGGTCGTGGACCAGTAGCGTCTTTTCCATCGAGGGCGACGGAATCTCGTACGCCTGGAAGAAGTATTGGTTGACCAGCAAAACCACACAGGCTGACCAGATGAACGCCTCCACCCAATCGAGGATCACGTTCTTGTGTTTTTGCTTTTGCTTCCGGGTCCACCGTCGGCGAGCCCTCCACGTCAACACAGCTTCTGTTCCGGAGACCAAGCGATTCAAAAATTTGTCCAAAGGATTCACCCTCGTGGCACCCTAACACGCATTTGCTTTCATTGACAAGACAAATTCCCGTCCCTATAATGGGCAACCATGAACGCCGACACCCCACCCCCCGAATCCGCCCAGGACATCAAGGTCCGCCTCCAACCCCTGTTCGGTGTCGAGCCAAAGCACTACCTCGGGGTGATTTACGCTCTGATCGTCGTTCTGGCCCTCTTCGCCGTGGTCCTCCTCCCTGGCTTGGTCCACCGCGGCACCCTGGTGACCATCACCTCGAGCCCTCCGGGGGCCGCCGTGACCTTCGGCACCAAGCACTGGGGAACCACCCCCGTCACGGCCTTTCTGCCCCAGGGGGAAGCCGCCTTGACGGTGTCCAAACCCGGGTTCCAACCCAGCACCCAGACCTACCGGAGCGGCAATGCGCTGTGGCTGAGTTGGCTGTTCCCCCGGACCGACAAGGTCTCGGTGACCCTGGTGGCCCCGGCCCCCGACAAGCTGGGCGACTTGTACTTGGCCCAGTGGGGCCAGTGGGCCCTCACCGTTCCCTTTTCCACCGAGTATCGCTTCCCGCCCCTGTACACCCGGTTTGCCGAAGACGCCCGGGCCGCCGGGTGGGACAAGGATCGGATCCAGCAGTTTCTCCTCGGGGCCCGGGCCTCGGTGGCCGACCCCCAGATGTACCTCGATTACGGCCGGGCCTTGGGCCTGTGGGGCCCGAAGGACTCGCCCCCCGAGGCCCTCGAGACTCAATTTTCGCTCTGGTCTCCCCTGGTTCCCGACGCCTCGGATCGCCTGGCTCTTTGGTTGCTCGCGAACCAGACCAAGCCCATCCGGGACCGGGAGGTCGCCGAGCCCTCGGACTGGTGGAAGGCTCGGGTCAACGGCTTCCAAGCCTCCCTCACCGACGCCACCACCCCGCGGTTTGGGTCCCCTGCCGGGTCCCTCCGGACCGCCCTCGGGACCTTCAGGGGCGTTCCTTCGGCGACCTACCTCTGGGGTTCCACCGGTACGACGTTCAACCTGCCCACCGAGCCCCCGTTTGCGTTGCCCGTCCCCGTGTCCACCGGCGCTTTTTGGATCGCTGAGTCCGAGGTCACCCAAGAACAGTTCTCGAAGTTTCTGGCCGCGAACCCCGGCTGGGCCCCCGGGGCCAAGGATGCGTTGATCGCCGCCGGCAAGGTGGACCGCGACTACCTCGTGGGCTGGACCGATGCCAAGGCTCCCCAACCGGCCGAACCCGTGGTGTCGGTCTCTTGGTACGCCGCCCAGGCCTTTGTTCAGTGGGCCAACGCCACCGCCCAGCCGGGTTCCAACCGCAAATACAGCCTCCCCGATGAGTTCCAGTGGGAAGCCGCCGCCCGGGTCCCCGGCGGGGNGCCCCTCCTGAACCAGGGAGTCTGGGAATGGACGGCCACCCCCTGGTACCCTGGCCAAAGCCTGGTCTGGAATGCTGCGGCCGCGTCCGAGGCCAACGCCTTCGCCCGGAGCCTCAAGGGGGGCGTCCAAAACTCCAAGGGGAACATCAAGGCCGGGGACCGGGCCGGGTGGCCCGCGGCCGGAGCGACCCCCGGGCTCGGGTTCCGATTGGCTCTCGTCGGGACCCCATGAGTGGAACGAAGCTTCTGGCGGATAACCGCCGGGCTCGGTTCGAGTACTTCGTCAGCGACAGCCTAGAAATGGGCATGGTCCTGGCAGGGACCGAGGTCAAGTCGATGAAGGGAGCCCAATTCTCGTTCAACGACGCCTGGGTCGAACTCGACGCCCAGGGGGAACTCTGGATTCGGAACCTCCACGTCAATCCTTACAAAATGGCGGGGNTGGACAACCACGACCCCGACCGCAAGAAAAAGCTCCTGGCCCACAAGACCGAGATCAAGAAGTTGCGCCGCCAGGTGGACGAGAAGGGCTTCACCCTCGTCCCCCTGGACTTTCGGCTCAAGGAAGGGCGGATTAAGGTGACCGTGGGCCTGTGCAAGGGCAAAAAACAGTACGACAAGCGCGATTCCATCAAGGAAAAAGACCAGAAGCGAGATCTGGACCGTGAGCTGAGGCGATCGTGACCCTGTATGCGGTGTTGGGGGTCTCGAGCGAAGCGAGCCCCGCCGAGATCAAGGCGGCCTTTCGACGCCGGATCAAGGAACACCATCCCGACCTCCAGGCCGCCCGGACGGGCCCCAAGGCCCCGTCGGAGTTCACCGTCCATCAACTCATCGAAGCCTACGAGGTTCTGTCGAACACCGCCCAGCGCGAAGAGTACGATAGGGCTCGGAAGACCGCTCCCCGGGAGTCTGAGTTCAACTACCGGGAGTGGTTGAAGGCCCGGCCCGACGCCCTGTCCCAGGCCAAGCTGATTTTCTACGATGTCTTGCGGGACCGCAGCGCCGAGGCTGTGGCCCTCTACGCCCAGTTCACCCAGCAACGGACCCACGACCTGGAGAAGCTCCTCGGCCGGGAAGACTTCATGGACTGCGCCTTCATGCTGGCCCTGGAGTACGAGAACCAAGGGGATGACTACCAGGCCGTCGCCCTGTACCGGCGGATTGCCCAACTCGAAGGGGAAAAGGCCTTCTTCCGCCACTTCTTTGCGGAAGTCGAAGAACGATTGCTGAACCTGTTGGTGGCCCGGAAACCCGAGTTTGAGCCCCCCGAGCTAGTCCGGCTCCTGGAAGAACTCCAGGGCCTCCCGTTCCGGGCCTCGGCCAAGTCGGCCTTCCTCATCCGGCAGGCGGAGGTCTTCTGGGCCGCCGGCCAACGATTTTCGGCCCACCAAAGTCTGCACCGGGCCAAGGCCCTGAGTCCCCGGGACCGGGGCATCACCCGGTTGGAGCGGGCCTGGGGCCTGCGGTAGCCCCCGCCCTTGCCTTTGGGGGCGATCCGTGGTAGGTTCACTGAACGGGGGTGTACCGGTTTCGACGGACGGATGTCGGGATGCGGGCCGCAGGTGGAGCGTTACCTCCTAAAACTGACAAAACAATATCTGCCAAGAACACCGTCGCCTTCAAGGCTGACACTCTGGCCCTGGCCGCTTAATTGTAGCCAAAGGATGAGGATTCCCGCTGCACCGAGGGAGCCTCATCCTCAACAATCAGTGCTTGATCCGGACGGCATTCAGGACGTCAGGGTGACACTCTTCTGAATCGCTACGACGACGGTAGGCCGGACCGCCCAAGCGTCGTCTAAGACTAAAGTGCCCGGATAAACCTGTAGAAGTTCGTATGTCGCCCGTTCGGACGGGGGTTCGACTCCCCTCACCTCCACTAATAACCCCTTGTCTTGCAAGGGGTTATTTTATTGTACCGAGGCAGAGTGAGATTTTTTCTGAGATAGGCTATACTGGCCTTAAGGTCTGGGGGCGAAGGAGTTCGCCTTGAAGAAGCCAGGAAAGCAGGATTTCCGGCTCCAGACCCTCAAGCTGCTGGAGGGGTTGAACCGAGTGGTATCCAGTCAGGCCGGGGACCTTCCCCACGCCCCATTTTCTCTTCATCCCAGACCCACCACTAAGAAACAGGGTGGCCGAATCGTCAACCGCTACTACGTTCAATTCTGGGACGATGAGCGCCAGTGCTACGGAACGGCCAAGAGTACCGGCCAGACCTCCCAGGCGGCAGCCTTTGCATGGGCCATGGCCCAATTAGGAGCCGACAAGGAGAAGCGTGAAAATACCACTTGGGACGCTCTGGCCAAGGGGATGTGACCCCTACTGTCAATTGTGGACAGGGATGTCTTATGCCGATTTCCTCGTAGCGTAGTATTTTTCAGCCCAACGGGCCGGTGCCATTCCCCCTAGACT
>JGI26470J50227_1000386_pt1 | contig 18616 bp, 17 predicted proteins | sample FreactTroBogLake_FD_50227 | JGI IMG/M metagenome (IMG submission 50227) | reverse complement strand
CAAATGCATCTTTGTAGAAAATCTTTACCGCATGACCAAACACGATTGGGTGTGACACCTTCATCATGGTTGCCTTCACGTGCAATGAAAGCATCATGCCGGTTTTATATGCATCTTCGATTTCTTTTTCATAAAACTCACAAAGCGCTTTCTTACTCATGTACATGCTGTCGATAATTTCGCCAGCCAGCAAAGAAGTCTTTGCTTTGAGCACAATGGTCTTACCGCTCTTAGTAAGCAAATCCATCTTCACATCGCATGCTTTATCTAAAGTGATTGACTTCTCACCTGCATAGAAGTCACCGCCATGCATATGGGAGACGTGAGTACGGGAGGCTTGGCTCCACTCACCCATAGAGTGAGGATTCTTGCGCGCGTATCGCTTGACAGCAGGAGGAGCACGGCGATCAGAGTTGCCTTCCCGCAATACTGGGTTCACGGCGCTACCTAAACATTTGGAATAGCGAGTACGAATAGCTTTCTCAGCATCATCTTTAGGATCATCTGGGAAATTAGGGATCTTGTAGCCCTTAGCTTGCAATTCTTTGATTGCAGCGAGCAATTGCGGAACTGAGGCGCTGATATTTGGCAACTTAATGATGTTGGTGTCTGGCAACAAAGTCATCCGCCCTAATTCAGCCAAGTTATCAGGGACTTTTTGCTCTGCAGTCAAAAATTCCGTAAATTCAGCCAAGATTCGCCCGGCAACAGAAATGTCGCTTGTCACAATCTCAACTCCAGCTGGCGCTGTAAAGGTACGAATCACTGGCAGAAAAGCACAAGTCGCCAAAAGGGGCGCCTCATCTGTCAGCGTGTAAATGATCTTTGATTTCTCTGAAGCCATTAGTATTTCCTCGATTTTGGTAAATTTACAGGGCCCGGTTCAGACCTTGTCACCCTCCTATTCCGTGTACTCGATTAAATCAGCACGTTAGTGGGGTGAGCCTTCTATTTTAAATCATCGACATTGCCAAAACTGCCTGATTTAAGCCCTAAAGCGGTTCAAGTTGCCCAATTTAAGGGAATCCACCAACATGATGGAGAAAGCAAATTCACCGTAAACTGCAATCCATGACTAACAAGCACCCACTACTCAATAAAAACCTTGTACTACTGATCGTTTGCCAAGGATTATTTCTCACCAATAACGTCACCTTTATTGCCATCAATGGCCTGGTTGGCCTCAGTCTGAGCCCCGCCTCTTGGATGGCCACCCTACCCGTCATGGGCTATGTTGTTGGGGGCGCCTTCTCCACCTCCATTGTTGCCAAGACGCAAAACTACTTCGGGCGCAAGATCTCCTTTCAGTTAGGCCTGTTGGTTGCAGTCTTCTCTGCCCTGCTCTGCGCCTATGCGGCATCTACTAGAAATTTCTGGCTCTTGGTATGCGGGACCTTCATTGCGGGGTACTACAGCGCTAATGGCCAACTCTATCGCTTTGCTGCTGCAGAGCTCACTATTACCTCCCAAAGGGACAAGGCGGTCTCTTGGGTTCTCGCCGGTGGCATTCTGGGGGCGGTGGTAGGCCCTAATCTTGCCTCTTGGACTAAGAATCTTTTTGAAACGGCCTTTCTGGGGGCTTATCTCAGCCTTTCGATTGCCGCGATCATTGGCATCATCGTGATGCAATGCATTCACTTTCCGGCTGAATTCAAAACTACTCACGCCTTGGGCGCCGGTAGAGATCTCAAAACCATCTTGAGGCAGCCAGTCTTTATGGTGGCAGTCATTGGAGCATCACTTGGTTACGGCGTCATGAATCTGCTCATGGCAGGCACGCCGCTAGCAATGCAAATTTGTGGGCTGCCATTTTCTGATACAGCCTTGGTATTAGAGTGGCATGTGATTGGCATGTTTGCTCCAGGATTTTTTACTGGCTCACTGATTCAACGTTTTGGTGCACTCAAAATCATGGGGGTGGGTGTAGCCCTCAATTGCATTTGCATTGCGATCGCATTAACAGGCACTGACTTGCAACAATTCGTCATCGCACTGTTTTTGCTAGGCGTTGGTTGGAACTTTTTATTTACTGGGTCAACCTCATTGGCAATGACGGCTTACAAACCAGAGGAGCGCGATAAAGCCCAGGCGGCCATTAACTTCTTTGTCTTTGGTACCATGGCCTTCAGTTCATTTGGTTCGGGCGCCCTCATCACCACTCAAGGCTGGACCATATTAAATTTAGGTTCGATCTTTCCCGTCATCATTACTGGAGGCGCGCTGATTTGGCTTAGCGTCCATCACCGAAAAAATAGAACCTGGAATCAGTAAGCTAGGAAGTTTTAGCTAGTGGCAAATTAAATAGAAGGTTTTGCGGCTTTAGCTTTAATTGCTTTTCATCATTCATAGCTATTCCCAGATATACCGGCTTACCTTCAAGCGCCCGGGGTACGGCAGCAGCATCAATAAAGTCCAAGCGGAAAAGGCAAATGATATTGGTCAACTCCGCAGCCTCAAGTACCTCTTCGTTGTATAGCTTATTCAGAATCTCTGTAGCAGCCGCATCTAAGCCGACATGCCATGACCATTTGGTATCAGTAATCTGCTGCATTGGTGTGATGCGCACTTTCACACCTAAGAAATGATCAATCCATTTTTCTAAGATACGGCAAAAGTGATTGATCGGCGGCTGACCAACGTTGAGCTGTACCGCCAAGTCATGGTCTTCATCTCTTGTCCAATAGATATCTGCATTCTCTTCGTGTAGCACATCCAAATCGATGGATCGCATGCTCATAGATTTGCCTTTGAGTAAATCCATGATATTGCCTGTCTCGCCTGCCTGAGCATTGCGTGAGACAACTTCATCATCTGCACCCATCACTACACCATCATCGAGAACGCTGATCTTCTGGGTTCTAAAAAATAACTCCCCCATCCGCGCATCCAAAGGATGTGGGTCATCACCCAACATGTGACGAATAAAGATTTTCGCCAACTGAGAAATAAACAAAGGTGGTACATCGACACCCTCACCGTCAAACAAACTCATATAGAAATTTTCTAGAGAGCTAGCAATTAATAATTTGCTCCGGTAACGCAACCAAACTTGGTAGTTGGCCTGAATATCCTCATCCGCCATCGCAGCAATTTCTCCAATCGGAATATCAGCGCGGGGATTGTTTGTCAATTTCTGATGTAAAGCTTTTTCAGCGTCACAGGACTCAGGCACTAAATTTAACTCTGGTCTTAGTAAGTAAGTGCGCAAAAAATCATCCGTCACCAGCAATTGATTGTCGGGACCAATTTTTAAGGTCTGATATGCGGAACTTGGCCAATAATTAGTCATGGGTAATTGAGCTCGATAGGACATGAATCAGAGCTCAGAATATACTAGCCAATCAATTTCAGTTGAAGAGGAAAATATTGTGAGTGAACTTAAGAAAATTGATACCGTTGTAGGTGACGGTACAGCAGCAATCGCAGGCAAAGAAGTCGATGTCCACTACACCGGCTGGCTGTTTGATGAGAATGCACCAGACAATAAAGGTCAGAAATTTGACAGCTCTTTAGATCGCGGCCAGCTCTTTAGTTTCCCCTTGGGCGCCGGACATGTCATCAAGGGTTGGGACGAAGGTGTTGCGGCATGAAAATTGGCGGCAAACGCACGCTGATCATCCCTGCAGAGATGGGCTATGGCGCACGTGGTGCTGGTGGTGTTATTCCACCCAATGCTACCCTGGTCTTTGATGTTGAATTACATGGGGTGAACTAAACGGTTTTTATTTAGAGCGCATCCAATGAAAAAGGCCACCAGGAAACGGTGGCCTTCATTTTTATCAGGTACGACGAAATTTTATGAACGCAAGTCTTTGCCGTTCAGGGTCAGTTTATTTGAGCTTGCAGTCTGACATAGGCCAATAATGCGGCGACGTTCAGCCATCACCTTATCTGCATAGCCACCATCATCTTCAGCATTGGCAGCGCCAACATAAAACTTCAAACCATTGCGCAGTGAGCCGGCACTAGCGATGAGGTATTTCAGAATATATGCGCCAACACGAATATTAACTTCAGGCTTAACGGCATCCGATGTTCCACCATAAAGCGCATACTTATCCTTGTGCACCGATGTCATCACTTGCATCAGACCTTCTGCGCCTGCGGTACTCTTTGTATTGGGATTGAAATTAGATTCCACTGAGATCACTGCTAGTAATAGCACTGGATCAATATTGGCTTCCTTAGCAATCACAACTGCATTAGAAATGTACTCTTCAATCTTATTGCGATCGAGGCTGTATTTCTTTTCAAAGAAATCGGCAACGGCACGTTGATTCTGGATAGACCCCATTAAGTTACTGTCTAGCGCTTGTGGATCAATCTTAGACGTCGGAATTTGATCGGTTAATTGCGAAATTGGCTTGATCTGGGCATGCCCTACCGAAGGCATTAACAAAGCAACACCCTGTTTATTAATACTCTGTACGCCTGACTGTCGATCAATCTGGGAATTGCTATAAGAGCTTGCCAAGAAGTCTTGGTCGGCTGATTGACTAGAAACCACTTCTTTATTGGCATCAGATGTGCCTAAGCCATTCTGCCAAACGATATGACGCGCTTCATCTGGAACCAGGATACGGGCCAAGTCAAAAGCGCCGGCATTGGTGCCGTTACCAGAGAGCCAAAGACTAACCACCATAAATACTGCAACTACTAATAAGCCCTTGACTACGCGATATGCAGGAGCCATGGCTTGGGCTAGCAAATCTTTAGCAGCCATCATTGGGTGCTGGGCAATCTGCAAGACACTCGAATTGTTTACAAAACTTTTACTCATTTAATCGGTTGCATCACCACACAAACCAATACGCCGATTTATGTTGCACTGCAATATATAAAAAACATGAGCCATCCTAAGAAGGTTCTTATATCTAGTCAAGAATAAAGAAGTGTATTCCTATAACTAATTCATATAGAAACCCATATACCCAAGGACGACCCCCTTATGAGTTTACATAAACCTATATTTATCAATTACTTATAGATGTTAGCAAGCACTAATTTCACAGTGTAAAAAATAAGGATAAATCAGACTTTTTTACCATTTGAAACAGAAAAACCGACCAAAAACCCATACATCTAGTATTTCCTGAGGTAATAATTTCTACTGCTAGTGTTGGTGCAGTGCATCCCAAACAAGGAAAAATTCAAGGCCCAAAAACTAAATGTTAGCCCTAGAGATTTAAATTGAATGCTCGCAAACCCTGATTTTTATTAGATCTCAATCTAACTTGATCATAAAAAATGATTCTTGGTGAGCGGCTCACCTACACTTCATGGATATGAAATGGATTCCACAACTTGTTTTATCCACCTCTCTCCTAAGCCCCCTGAGTGCTTTTGCCCTCTTTGAGGCATGCCAAGACCTTTTCCCCAATCAACAAATTCCGAGCAGCCCCCTGGTTGGTCGCGACCTCTGTTTCGATAGTTTTGCGGTTTACTACTCCTCAGCAGATAAGAAGCCTATCTATACAGTAGAAAAGTTGAATAGCGAGCGTTTGGCAGCAACTCACCCCCGCAGGACCAACCAGTTCTACGAGGAAGCCAGACTGCCATTCAAGGAGCGCGCTCTGCTCGCCGACTATCGCGGCAGCGGTTACGACCGGGGACACAACGCTCCCGCTGGAGACATGGCTAATGAAAGAGCAATGGCGCAATCCTTCTCTTTGGCCAATATGATGCCGCAGGCCAGACAAAACAATCAGGGCATTTGGGCTAAAAATGTAGAAGAGCCCACTCGGCAATACGCCAAACGGGTGGATGGAGATGTATATGTCTTTACTGGCTCGACCGGAAAGATCGGGAGTATTGGGAACGGGCAGGTCACCATTCCAGAACATCTTTTCAAGTTGGTATATGAGCCAAGCAGAAATACTGCCTGGGCTTATTGGGTAGAAAACACCAATGACGCGACCATGTCTCCCCCCATCACCTACCAAGACTTAAAAGAGAAAACAGGTATCGACTTTCATTTGCCAGAAGATGTTGCTGCCCTGCACGGGAAGAAAACAAATCCAGCACGCCAAACGCAGCAAACATTAGTAGGGGGTTGGTATCCCGTTTTTTTCGATGAGTACTCACCAAGCAAGGTTCAGGAAATTGTTGCGAGTATGAAAGCAGGCAGGGTTTCGAGCATTCAAATTCAATATGATCACAATGTTGAACTAGCCAAGAAACTACAATTAGAAATCCAAAGTCAAACTTCGTTGCAAGTGAGCCTCTCCCAAAATAGCCCACCAGAATCTAAGGTTGTGACTTACGAGCGCAATCGAGTCACAGCCATTATTCGCACAAAGTAAATTAAGGCGTTTTAGAGCGCGCTTGTAAGCCGTGCGCTCTTTGGATGGGCGCTAGCAACCCACGCAAACCATTGTGGTCCAAGGTATGCATCAACTCCAGCAATTGCCCGAGCTCACTTTTCGGAAATCCTGCGCGCGCAAACCAAGCCAAATAGTTTCCAGGCAAATCCGCAAGTGTGCGCCCAGTATGCTTGCCAAAAGGCATCTTCATTAAAACGAGTTTTTCAAGTGATTGTGGATCCATAGCTGTTATCTTACAAGCGAGCCTTATCATCAAGAAAAAACATTTCATTAGCCCTATCATGGTCATTTAGCATTGGGATCTATATGGGATGTCGCCCCCTCTGGATACGCGCAGCATTCAAGTTAATTCAAAACTAAGATAGCTCCACAATTGGAAAAGCCCTCAACTGAGGGCTTTTTATTGCTGACTGCGGTAATCAATTAATGACCGCCAGCACCCCCTAAGTATGCGGCCCTCACAGCAGGATCATCCTGAAGCTTGCTAGCTGGGCCATGAGTAGCAATCTTGCCGTTCTCCAATACGTAGCCATAATCAGCCACTTTAAGAGCTGCGGCTGCAAACTGCTCAACCAACAACATAGTAACGCCACGGGATTTCAGATCAGAAATAATTCTAAATACTTCCTCAACCAAAATGGGAGCCAAACCCATCGATGGCTCATCTAGCAAAATAATTTCTGGATTTAACATCACGGCACGNGCCATAGCCAACATCTGCTGNTCACCGCCAGACAAAGTGCCTGCTAATTGATTGCGACGCTCTTTCAAGCGGGGGAACATTTCTAAAGCNTGCTCCAAGTCATTCTTGATATCGCCTTTAGGACGGCTACCNGTNAAACGTGGNAAGGCNCCCAACAGAAGATTGTCATTGACGGACATCGTTGTAAACACTCGACGGCCTTCAGGGCTGTGAGCCAAACCTAGGCGCGCGATTTTATGAGAATCGTAACCATCAATTTTTTCACCGCCCAAGGTGACTTCACCGCCAGTGGGTTTGATCATGCCAGTGATGGCACGCATGGTGGTGGTTTTGCCGGCGCCGTTAGATCCGATCAAAGTAATCACTTGTCCTTTAGGCACATCAATACTGATGCCGTGTAGAACTTTTACTTTGCCGTAGCCTGCTTCAAGATTCTTAATAGATAACATGGTATTTACCGATTCAATATGGTTCTAGTAATTAAGTACCCAAGTAGGCATGAATCACCTTCTCGTCTGCCTGAACTTCAGCTGGCTTACCTTCTGCAATCTTCTGACCGAAGTCCAATACAGAAACGGTATCGCAAACTGACATCACCACATCCATGTGATGTTCAATCAAGATGAAGGTAATCCCGCTATCGCGGATCTTACGAATAATGCGCAACAGCTCTTTAATATCCGGAGCGGTCAGGCCGGCCGCAGGCTCATCCAATAAAAGCAACTCTGGATCAAGCGCCAAGGCACGAGCAATCTCTAAAAGGCGTTGCTTACCGTAAGGCAAGTTACGCGCTTCTTCGTTAGCCAAATCCTCAAGACCAACGAATTTCAAGAGCGCTAAGGCGCGAGCATGTGCCTGCGCCTCTTCTTTCATATAACGCGGCAAATGGAGAGCAATCTCCACCATATTGGATTGGAAGGTGTGATGCAGGCCAACCAAAATATTTTGGATTGCAGTCATCTCGCCAAAGAGCTGTACGTTTTGGAAGGTACGAGCGATGCCTGATAAAGCAATATCAGAAGATGTCTTACCCACTACGCTCTCGCCAGCATACAGAACGCTACCAGCAGTGGGAACGTAAATACCTGTCAGCACGTTCATCATGGTGCTCTTACCAGAGCCGTTAGGGCCAATCAGGCCATGAATAGTGCCACGCTTAATGCTGAGGTCTACATTGTTCAGTGCTTTCAAGCCCCCAAACTGCATCAACAAAGACTCTACCTTGAGAAGTTCAGCACCAGTGTTTTGGTTGGCTACAGCACTAATAAAGCTGATGGAATCATCCACTTCCTTAGCAACCTCACCGCGGGTTGTTTTAGCTTTACCCGCAATTGACTGATAGAAGCTCTTGGCAAAGCCAACAATACCGTTCTGCAAGTAGTAAACCACTAGCAAAATCATGAAGCCGAAGATACTCAAACGCCAGTCGGCAATGCTATTAAGCCAGAATGAGAACACGGCCAAGCCCACAACGCCAGCCAAGGGAACAGCAACTCGACGGATAGTCGTAACTTTCTTAGACAAGGCCATCGCAGCACCAATCACCACCACAACCGCAATAATCGATGCAACGATTCGGAATAGGTTGATGTCATCCAGAAGTTTTGGCAGCAGCACAATAATTGCAGCACCAATGACGGCACCCAAGCGTGACTTACGTCCGCCCATGATGATGCCAAGCAAGAAGAGTACGGCTAACTCATTGTTATAGGTATTGGGTGAGATGTACTGCTCTGAATAAGCATACAAACAACCAGCCAATCCAGCAAAGCCAGCGCTAATCACAAATGCGATCACCTTAAAACGATAAACAGAGACGCCCATACAGTCACAAGCAACCGGGCTATCGCGCAAAGCTTCAAATGCACGACCCATTTGCGATTTAACGAAACGATCAACCACAATCAAAGCCAGAATCATGATCGCAGCAACCACCCAAAAGAACTCAGCCTCTGTCATGGGTGCACCCATGAGCTGAGGTTTTGGCAGTTTGATACCTAAAGGACCTTCAGTTAACCAAGTCATCTCATTAATGAGAATTTGCGCAATAGTTCCAAATGCTAAGGTCACCATCGCTAGGTATGGTCCGATGACTTTCAATGCCGGCAAAGCCAAAATACCGCCGAAGNATGCCGTCACGATGATGGAGGCTGGAATAGTGGCCCAAACAGGAAATCCAAAATGGATGAATAAAACACCGGCGGTATAGGATCCAATTCCAAATAAGGCCGCATGACCTAATGAAACCTGCCCGATATAGCCAACCACAATATCTAAACCAAATAATAAAATGGTGTAGATCAGAATGGTTTCAGCCAAGTGGATGTAATAAGGGTTATGNATAAATAGCGGCAAACAAAAGAGGCCGACTATCGCAATTAATAGAGGGATATGAGACTTCAATTTCATCATTAAACTTTCTTAATTGCAGATTTACCAAAGAGACCTGATGGCTTGTACGCAAGTACGAGCAATAACAAAATCAAACCAGGCACATCTTTATAGCCAGTAGAAATATAGAAGCCAGTGGCTGTCTCCACAATTCCCAAAATTAAACCACCAACAATAATTCCGAGACCGCTTGAGAGGCCGCCAATAATGGCAACCGCGAAAGCCTTTAGGCCTAAGGCGCCGCCCATAGTTGCGCCTGTCAAGGTCAATGGCGCAATCAACACACCCGCGAAAGCAGCTGTCAAGGAAGAGAGGGCGTAAGAGAAAGTAATCACCATGCTGGTATTGATGCCCATCAGCCCTGCAGCATCGCGATCATTTGCGGTGGCAACCACCGCTTTACCATAAATCGTTTTACGGTTAAAGAATTCGACTAACAACATCATTACTAAGGCACCTACCACCACCAAAATTTCCATTGGCAGAATATTAGCGCCTAAGAAAGTCATTGGCTCCATCGGCAAAGGCGATGGGAATGGCAATGCATCACGACCCCAAATATTTTCAGCGACGTTCTTAAAAATAATACCGAGAGCAATCGTAGACATAATCCAACCAAACTCTGACTTAATTTTGATGGCAGGACGAACACCAATGAGCTCTACGAAGCTACCTTGGATCATGCCGAACAAACAAACGACTGGGATCATTAACCAGTAATTCATTCCAAGAGTGTCTACNCAGGTCAAACCAACTAAGGCNCCCAACATCAAAGCCTCACCTTGACCAAAGTTCAAAGTNCCTGATGTCGAAAATGTCAGCTGAAAACCAAAAGCGATGACCGCATAGATCATGCCTACAGCAATACCGCTCGAAAGAATCTGTGCCAAAAGTTCCATGGTGTTGCCTTAAAAATACTAAAACTGTTTTATTGAAGAATCGGACATTGTAAGCAAAACGCCGCTTTAGGGGCGGCGTTTTGCTTTACTAATGGTGCATTGCAAAATAGGCCATCAATATGCCTATTTATAGAGCTGTATTACTTCTTAGCAGCCTTTGTTGCATCTTCAGCATTCAAGAACTCAACTCGGCCGTTTTCTACAACACCCATCACCACATCTTTTGCAGCAATTGCTTCGTGATTGGTTTTGCTAAATGGCTTGTTATAAGTCATCACTACGCCGTTAATAGGGGCATTTAAGTTCTCCAAAGCACCCAAGATCTTTGGTCCTTCTGTTCCACCAGCCTGTTTAATAGCTGCGGCCAAGATGTAAACAGAATCGTAACCTTGAGCTGCAGAAACTGGCGAAGCAATGACGCCATTCTTAGGCTTGAACTCTTTGAGGTAAGCATCCACAAATGCCTTGCGTTTTGGAGTAGTAGCAGGTTGTTGAATAAAGGTTTCTGGCATTGTTGCGCCGTTACCATTCTTACCGGATGTATCAATAAAGCTAGCCATAGACAATGTCCAGCTTCCAATGATTGGTTTTTTCCAACCCAATTTCGCCATACCGTTAGCAATTTGTGCCAGCTCTGGTCCAATGGCGTAAGTCAAGATCACATCAGCGCCAGCATTTTTTGCTTTGAGTAACTGCGATGTCATATCAACGTCACCAATATTGAACTTTTCAGTTGCCACAGGTGTTACGCCATAGGTTTTCAAAGCCTTTTCCATGTCTTCACGACCCAATTGGCCATAGTTGGTGGAGTCAGCCAAAATCGCCACTTTCTTGAGGCCACGTTTTTCAACGGCCTCTTTGGCAATCATTGGGGCTTGTATCCGGTCAGCAGCTGAAGTACGAACGATATAGTTCTCAGGTGCGTTGGGAAATTGGCCGGTAATTAAAGTACCAGTCGCAACGTTATTAATCACCGGAATTTTGGCATCCTGGAAAAAACGCTGCGAAGCCAAAGCAACACCAGTATTGATATAACCGAGAGCAGCAACCACTTTTTCGTTGTTAATCAACTCTTGTGAAATTTGTACGCCGCGCTCGTTTTTAGCTTCGTCGTCACGCTCCACTAAAACAATCTTATTGCCGTTGATACCGCCAGCAGCATTAATTTCTTGAGTAGCAAGGCGCACGCCATCACGCATACTCACACCCATTGAGGATGAGCCGCCTGTGAAAGGGCCAATAACACCAACTTTGATATCGGCAGCATAAGCGCCGGTTGTTAATATTGCAGCAGCAGCTACCGCAAAAATGTGATGACGAATATTCATAAAGTCTCCATGACTAAAGTTGCTATTTAAATAAATACTTTTTTATTGATAAATCGAATAACGAACAACTATCTTACTGTTAATGCAGTGGTAAAAAAAGGGCTTTGTATTAGGGTTTTACATTAGCATCGCAGGCTAAGAGAGGCGAGTTCTGAGTCGTCCTTTAAGGCTTGGCCAGAATAAATTCACTATTAAGCCGACGATGACCAGACCTGCAGCCAAAATCTTCCAATTCGGTAATGGCTCACTTAAGAAAAAGGCAGATGCCCCCATGCCAAAAATGGGTACCAATAGTGGCGCTGGCGCTACCAAGGCGGCGGAATGCTTTGAAAGCAACCAGGCCCAAGCGGCATAGCCAAAAAGGGTATTACCCCAGGCCTGCCATAAGACAGCAACCCATGCCCCACTTGGCGCAGAAGCCATAGAGGCGCTCATGGACTCCCAGTCCCCTTCAAAAATCCAAGAGATAGCTAGCAATGGTGGAATGGCGAATAAGCTGGCCCAAATCACATAGGAGAACATATTGATAGAGCCCGCACGGCGACTTGCCGTATTTGCCACGCCCCAAGAAAAGCCAGCGACAACTACCAAAGCTAGCCCAAGGACTGTCGTTGAAGCATCTGTGTGCACTGCAATAATTCCCAGGCCGGCCATTGCNACCATTACAGCNACTGCTTGGTACAAGCGAAGTTTTTCCTTGGCAAAAAACATGGCAAAGCCAATCGTGAAAAATACCTGGGTCTGAATCACCAAGGAAGCCAAACCTGGNGAAATATGACCATTGATGGCGTAATACAAGACCCCAAACTGTCCTATTCCAACTGCCAGCCCATAAACGCAAAGATTGCTCCAGGGAACCTTAGGCTTGGCTACAAAAAAGANCATTGGCAATAAAGCAAAGATATAGCGAAGTGCAGCAAACAGAAATGGCGGGAAACTAGCCAATGAAACCTTAATCACCACGAAATTGGTACCCCATACCGCAACGATTGCGAGAGCCAGCAATAAGTGGCTCAAGGGTAAATGGGAACTTCTTTGAGGGCTATTCACCAGTCAGCAATTCAGCAGCGCGCTGTGCAATCATCATCGTTGGCGCTGCAGTGTTGCCCGAAGTAATGGTTGGCATTGCAGAAGCATCCACTACGCGCAGATGGTGAACGCCTTTCACTCGCAACTCAGAATCAAGCACCGCCATCGGATCATCGGCACGGCCCATCTTGCAAGTACCGACCGGGTGAAAAATCGTAGTGCCAATATCACCGGCTGCTTTGATGAGCTCTGCATCGCTTTGATATTGTTTGCCGGGTTTGTATTCTTCAGGCATATATGGCTTTAGCGCTGCACTCTCAACAATCTTGCGAGTCAATCGCAAAGACTCGGCGGCAATTTTTCGATCTTCATCGGTAGATAAATAGTTGGGACTAATTACCGGGGGCGCCTTAGCATCAACAGAATGAATGTGAACGCTGCCACGAGAGGTTGGGCGCACATTGCAGACGCTCGCAGTAAAGGCATTAAAGGAATGTAAATCCTCACCAAACTTTTCGAGCGATAAAGGTTGCACGTGATATTCCACATTGGCACTTTTTTGTTCTGGCGAACTGTAAGCGAAAGCGCCTAACTGTGATGGCGCCATCGACATAGGGCCAGAGCGTTTAGTAAATACTCTAAACCAATCATCATCTTGCCAAGCAGGGTATTGGCTGTGGTATTGAGTGTTTTGATACCGGTGACTTTATAAATCATGCGCAGTTGCAAATGGTCCTGCAAGTTCTCGCCAACGCCAGGCAAATCACTCATCACTGGGATGCCGAGATTTTGTAGGCGGTTAGCAGCTCCAATACCTGAGCGCTCTAGTATCTGCACGCTACCGATTGATCCTGCGGCCAATAACACTTCACCACCCCGATCGATTGCGCAAATTGCCTCAGTTGCAATGCCATTGTGAAGATACTCAACACCGTAGCAATTTTTACTTGCTGGATCGATTTTGAGCTTGGTGACCATCGCTTCAGTGATGACGGTGAGATTACTTCGCCTAGCAGCATCGCGTAAAAACGCTTTAGCAGTATTGAGGCGCCAGCCAGCACGTTGACTCACATCAAAGTAACCCACGCCGAAGTTATCGCCACGATTAAAGTCGTCTGATGCAGGAATGCCAGCCTGTGCTGCAGCTTGCCTAAATACATCCATGATGGGCCAACGTAAGCGTTGCTTAGAAACGGTCCACTCGCCGCCCTTACCATGCCACTCATTAGCATCACCATGGTAATCCTCGATTTGCTTGTAACGCTTGAGTGCATTTTTCCAAGACCAAGATTCATCACCGGTTGCATTTACCCAAGATTCATAATCGCCAGTTTGGCCGCGCATATAAATCATGCCATTGATAGATGAGCATCCACCCAACACCTTACCGCGGGGGTATATCAATGATCGTCCATTTAAGCCAGCCTCATTGCTGGTACGAAAGCACCAATCAGCACGCTGGTTGTCAATGCAATACAAATAGCCTACTGGAATATGAATCCAAATATAGTTATCTTTTTTTCCAGCCTCAATCAATAAAACCCGCTTATCAGGATTTTCTGTCAGGCGTTTAGCCAACAAGCAGCCTGCGCTGCCCGCCCCAATGATGATGTAGTCGTAGGTATTGCTCTGGCTTGTTTGAGTCATGTCTCTGTTTTTATCAATGCCGATATCTTGCTCTCTATTATTACCAACTTTTTCACTTGCGAAGAAATTTGCCTATTGAGCTAGAAACTGTCAATACCCGTCTAAAATAGGTCCATGCACGTTAATGAAAAGAACCGTACCCCCAAGAAGGAAGATCCTGATGCGGGACCAAGCAAATCTGAGCTAAAGCGCCAAATGACCGAGCGCCAAAAGTTGGCTGAGGTTCTGGCCGCGCTCAGTAGCGATGCATTGAAGTCCATCCCCATGGATGAGCTCATTAAGACTGCTATTGCTGAAACACCCAAGATCAAGAGTTTTGAGGCGATTCGTCGCCATAAACAGTATCTTGGCAAACTCATGCGCTTTTTAAATGAAGAAGAACTAGAGACAATTCAGAAACGCTTGGATGCCATTCAGGGAATTAGTAAAGCAGAAACTGCAAAGCTGCACTTTCTAGAAAACTATCGCGACAAACTCATTAGCAATGATGAAACATTTACTGCCCTCATTGAGAAGTTCCCCGACATGGATATTCAGAATATGCGCACGCTGATTCGCAATGCCCGTCGAGAAAAAGAGCAAAACAAGCCGCCTAAAGCCTATCGAGAAATTTTTCGTGTCTTAAAAGATTTGGGACTTTAATACTTAGAGCTTGAAGTGCCGTGATGGCACTTCCACTAAGCGGTATAAATAATTCGCCGCAAACCAACTTGCCACCAAAGCCAGAAATATCATTGCCAGCGCCATCGCGCCATCATGGCGTTGGTCCATACCCCACGCGATATAGAGAGTATTTGCCAGCAGGATAAATGAAAAGTGCAATAAGAAAGCGCAATAGGATCTGCGGCTTCCCCACAAAATAGAAAACACTAGGTTATGCATCTTGGCATGCTTCTCATCTTTGTAGGCGCGACCGCCCCAAATGATTAATGCAATCGCTACAAAGTAAGCCAAAATATTTCTGATCCACAGATGATCAAAACTCGTAACTAAAATAACAAGGCCAATGATGATGATCAAAATCTTGGCTAAACGATTGACTATAGGATCGGCATAATTTTTTGCAAGTTGAGCCAATATGCCCAAGCCATAGGAGCCAATGAAATAGATGAAGTAATTTTCGTAATTACTCAGACGATTGAAATACAGCAAAGAGGCTACGATTAAAATCGTCGAAGCCCAAATCAAAGATCGTAATCCCGGGAACATGCCGAGCATGATGGCAAGGACCGCATATAACTGCCAATCAATCGCAACATACCAAGCGCCAGCAGAAATAGAATCCAAACCCAAGATACCTTGCAAGAAGAATAGGTGCGCTAAAAATTGTCCGAGGGTTTCAGATTCGCCAACGAATTCATCCTGGACCCAGAACCGTGCTAGCCAAGCACATAGGATTGTTATCAGCAATGCAACGACATACGGGGCAAAGAGGCGTAGGTAACGGTTAAAAATCAGTTTGAGTGCTGTACGGGGATTTCGAATATCTCTTGCACGCGTTAAAGATTGTGCAGCTAAGTAACCACCCATCACTAAGAATATTTGCACAGCATAGCGCCCATACTCAAATAGCCAAGTCATTACGCTAGGCAGAAATTGCCGAGCGTCCTCAGCCAACTGCCCATAATTAGATAGATGGTGAAGAATGATTAATAAGGCGGCAAAGACCTTTAAGAAATCAATGAGTAAGAAATGGTTTTTAGACTGCAATGAGTTCTTAAGGTGTGATGAGATGGGCCACTAGTTTAACGAAGCGGCATAAGTAGCCAAGATTTCTATATCCTCATCACTCAAACCGCGCGCAGCACTTCCCATGGTGCCATCCATATCGATGCGTGCACCAGAACGGATATTTTTCAACTGGGCTGTGACATATTCTGGAGATTGGCCAGCCAAACGCGCAATATGCTTTTGGCCCTGTAATTGTGGTCCATGACATGAATTGCAATACTGGGTGCCTGCGATTTGCTGGCCCTTGGCAATCTTGTCGGCATTGCCAGACTTTGCTGCTGGTGGTGGCAAGGCTGAGTAGTATGCAGCAATGTCCCGCATATCTTGATCGCTTAAGGCCATGGTGATCGCTTCCATTCCCCCGCCCTTACGTTGTTGACCCCGGAACTGAATCAATTGATAGGTAATCGATAGTGGGGGCTGGGCTGCTAGATTCGGAATTTCTGGCGAGATAGAGATGCCGTTCTCACTATGGCAAGCAAAGCACGTTTGTGCTTTTGCTTTTCCGGCAACAGGATCAGGTGGAGCGGCATTGACAACAGCGCTGACTAAAAGGGCATTAAAAAAGGCCACCACGAGGATGGCCTTAGTTTTAAACATCAACTTCATTTTGCGTAAGACACGCGGAAGATGGCGCCAGTCTCATCATCAGATACCAGCATGGATCCGTCTTTGAGCATCTGTACATCCACTGGGCGACCCCAGAATTTGTCACCGTCCAACCAGCCTGTAATAAATGGTTCGGACTTCACAACTTTGTTCTTAGAGTCAAGCACTACACGCACGACTTGATAACCAACACGCTGTGTTTTATTCCAAGAGCCGTGCTCTGCAATAAAGATATTGCCTTTGTACTCAGCTGGGAATTGTTTGCCGTTATAAAAACGCATACCCAATGCTGCAACGTGAGCACCTAGGTTGTAAACAGGCTTATCAAACTCATCACATGAACGGCCTTTGCCAAACTCTGGATCCAAGAAGTCGCCTTGATGGCAGAACGGATAACCGAAGTTCATGCCTTTAGGACGAACCAAGCGGTTCAAGGTGTCACCTGGCTTATCTTCAGCCGCCCAGTCACGACCATTGTTGGTAAACCAAAGCTCTTTGCTGCCCGGTTGGAAGTCCATACCCACACTGTTACGAACGCCCGTTGCAACCACCTCCATCACATTCGTCTTTAGATTTAAGCGATTGAGCGTTGCATGGGTAGCCGGTGGAACCACGATATTAGCTGGAGTGCCAATTTGGAAATACAAATACTGGCCATCTGGACTTAACTTCATAAATTTCCAGCCGTGTGGCTCGTCTTTAGGAAGTGCGTCAAACACCACTACAGGAGCTGGTGGATTATCTAAGTTCTGTTCGATATTGTCATAACGAATAATACGTGAGAGCTCAGCTACATAGAGCGAACCATTTGCAAACGCTACACCATTAGGGCGATGCAAACCCTTAGCAATGGTTTTGACTTCACGCTTGCCATCTTTTGTGACTACGGCATAAACGTTACCGGTAAAGCGTGTGCCAACAAACACTGTGCCACTTGGCGCCTCAGTCATGGAGCGGCCATTTGGCATGCCAGATGCCCAAAGTTCAATCTTGAACCCTGCTGGAACTTTTAACTTGCTAACTGGAATCTCATCAGCCGGCAAAGCAGAAATGCCAGGAGGATTAGGAGCCAATGAAGGGTTCATGCCATCGGCTGTTCGACCTTGCGCCCAAGTAGCTGGAATCGCTGGAGTAGCAGCTGGCGCTTGGGCGGTCGCTAATGTAGCAACAGCCATGCCGGCACTAAACATCAGCGCATGAATAGTTTTCAACTTCATTGGTAAGTCTCCCTGTGTTTTTTGGTTTCTTATGAATGATGGATGCAGGATTATTGTTGCTTTTGCATCCTTGACGCAATCCTAAAGCATTTTTATTAACTTAGCACGAAGCAATTTTTGTGATGCGCTGCATCAAAATAGAACGCGGGCACCTACCGTAATCGCTTGCGGCATGCCCGCTTGATAGGAGCTTGCCGCAGAAGCAATATTAAAAGTGACGTATTGCCGATTAAATAAGTTCACTGCCGAGGCAAAAACTGAGGCCTGTGGGGTCACTTGATAGTTAGCCTTTAGACCAACTATCGCATAAGCTGGAACTGGTAGAGTGCCAGTAGACATCCAAGAGTTGCCTACATAGCGAACCGTAGTTGTCAGACTCGCTTCGGGGACTGGGTAATACGTAATACCCGCATTGGCCATATTCATCGGCACACCACCCACCTGAGTGTTGGTTGGGTCGGTAGTTGCAGTCCACGTTAAGACGGTACGAGTATAGGAATATCCACCATCTAAAGCCCAATACTCATTGACATCGTGGTGATACTGCAACTCAACACCCCGGCTTAATAGATTTTGTTGATTGGTGTAGTAACTGACATTAGTGTATCCACCAGCACTCTTGCATCCCTGAGCAGAAATAACAATGCCGCTTGCACTACAAAGACTGTACGCAAAGGCAGAATTTGAATCTGTGATCTTGTAGCTGGTAATGGCATTTTGAATGTAATTATTGAATGCA
>JGI26470J50227_1000385_pt1 | contig 18617 bp, 22 predicted proteins | sample FreactTroBogLake_FD_50227 | JGI IMG/M metagenome (IMG submission 50227) | reverse complement strand
GAAAACTTTTTATTGCTGTGGAGGACGTTTACGTCCCGCAGGAGCGTCGCGAGATTATGGAGGCGCTCAAGCCAATGATTACTAATGACTGGCTGGAAATTCAAGGCAAGGGTAAAGATAAAGAGTCCCGCTTCGTGTGTGCTAATTTTATGCTCAATAGTAACCACAAAGACGCGCTACAAAAAACTAAAGATGACCGCAGACTGGCTGTGTTCTATTGTGCTCAGCAGACGGCCTTAGACATTTTGCGCGATGGCATGGGCGGCGCATACTTCCCCGCGCTTTATGACTGGCTCAGGCGCGACGGTTACGCGATTGTGAATGATTACCTAATGACTTACCCCATACCCGATGAATTAAACCCTGCTAAGAGTTGCCAGCGGGCGCCGTTGACTTCATCCACGCAGGAGGCTATCAGCGAAGGCATGGGTGCCATCGAGCAGGAAATACTCGGCGCGGTTATGGAAGATCGTATAGGCTTCCGTAACGGCTGGATCAGCTCTCACTATTTAGACAACCTTATACACGATAGGGGGGCGTCACGCATTGCACGGAATACACGCCGCGATATATTGCGAGACTTAGGATATATCGCGCACCCTGGATTGCTTAACGGCCAAGTAAATAACGTTGTGTACCCCGATTTGTGCAAGCCACGATTATTTGTAAAAGAAAGCCACGCGTCACTTAATTTGCGAGGCGTGGCAGTGGCTAAAGCGTATGAAGAAGATCAGCAGGATAAAACGGCGCTCAAAGTTGTTATGTAGCAGGCGTGGGGCTAAATTGTTCAAACACCATCACGGCCAGCATATACTTAGATATAGGCATGTTACGTTGTCCACTTTCCCAAGATACCCAGGCGCGGTTACTGCACCCGATCAGTGCAGCCGCGTCNTTGGTTGATANTCCGTGNTTAAGGCGTAGCGCCCGCACTTCGTTTGCTAATGGTTTATTGGTCGTCATGGTGTTTATAGTCCCTTAAGTTAAAATATGCCTGTATTGCCTCCCACACAATCGCAAGAATGATTAAGCAGCATACAGAAAAAATAATGCCTATTAGTAGTAGTAGCATTATTCATCCCCTTTGCCATATTTACGATTGAGCGCGTTGTATTCATCCTCGGATAATAGAGGCTTTGCCCGTTTTAATAAAAACATAACCGTTTTATGTAAATCAACGCCTAGCTCAAAAACTATGTCATGCTCAGCTTTTAATTTTATAAAAGCTGTAATAAGGTCTTTATGATTCCGTTTTATAGGGTGTGCCATCATTGCACCTCGCCCGATAATTGTGCGTTAAGCTCTTTAAGCTCAAAGAGCTCGTTAAGCTCAAAGATAGTATCTTTTAAGCTCCCTATCTCGTTTTCAAGCTTATCAACCTCGCCCGCTAATTGTGCGTTAAGCTCTTTAAGCTCTTTAAGCTCAAAGATAGTATCTTTTAAATTATCTATCTCATTTTCACTTGCGTTAAGCTCTCGCTGTAAAGTATCGCGAGAGACTTCCATCTCGTTTAGTTCATCCTGCAAGTCATCGAAAGCTTGGCCATTGTCACGCATTGCAAGGGTTAACGCGTCATATAATGCCACCTCAAGGGGTGAGTTAGGCCGCGTGTATTTAATCAAGTCCTCGGCGCTTAGAATAGATATGTTTAGATCAGTCATTTTTTAATCTCCTATACATTTGTTGATAAACTCTCGGCGTGCGTATGGCTGCTCGGTAGTATCAGGCGCCACAATATCCGCTAGATCCTCGGCGATAGATTGCACGCGGTAAAGTTCGCTGAGTGACTTACTCGGATCATCCCAATGCGCACGGATAACGGCGGCCACGGCGTCGGGCGTGATTAGCTTAATCTTCTTCATAAAAATCTAGCCTTTCAGCATCGTTAATCTCAGAGTCAAGCAATTTTAACTCTACAAATAAACTTAAATTTTCGCGTATGGTTTCTAGCATTGGTTCAAGTTTTTGCGCTTTTAACATTTTGTCGGCCAGTTTAAATAATAAGTTACTGTATTCAGTCTCTAATTTTTTTAAAGCCAAAGCCTTAGTTTTAAAAAGTTGGCCGCTATTTAGTTCATACATTGTTAATTTTTTCATGCTGCGTAAACCTCATCTATTGCCCAGTCATCTAAACCACGATCCGAGAGCTGCTCAAATTCCCCGCCGTCAAGATCGTGCGCGATTGCTTGCGCCCCCTCTAAAGTATCCGCTTCAATGGTTGCTTTAAGGTGCACGCGGTAACTTGCCTCTATTCTAAATTTAGCCATCATGCGGCCTCGCTTTCGTTAGTTACTTCCCACGCGATCAGCTCAGCGGCTAACCACACCATATCGTTACGGAATGTCACACCGTCACCAATGTTAGCGGTGATCTGTGGCAAAGTATCTTGTCCCGTGCTCTCCATATAATCGCCAATGATTGCGTGGATGTCGTCGGCGTACTCGTTATATATGCGGCTGGTGTCGCTGTAATAAATAAGCGTACCCGCTACACCGCTAACGCATCCGTGCTCGCTAATCTCTTTCAGTTCCTCGGCTTCGTATGTGTCCAACATGTATTTTTTAAATGCGTTCATTTTGTAACCCCTAAATAAATAAAGATAATAACTGCTGCTAATCCCATATAGCCCGCCATTTGTTGAAGTCCTGCATAAGTATCCAGCATGATTAAAATCCTCCGTCACGGTTAAAAACAATTGATCCGCCGTCCATCCATTCAAAATAGCCGCCCTGATCGTTAGCCCAAGCTTCAAGCGCTGGGTTAATGTAAGGAACCCCGCTTTGCTCCCACTCGTTAATATAATCGCCGTAATAGTCGCCCGCGCCGTCGCCGTGTTCGGTGCTGATGTATAAAAGGCCTTCACGTATAAATGAGTGAGGCTTGTTCAATACTTCGATAAAGTCCCGTTCCTCGCGTACCCATTTAAGGCCGCGTAGCATTGGTAAGCTTGCTTGTAATTCCTCAACTGTTTTTGTGATCGTTTTCATTTTGTACCCTTTCCGTTTTGGTTAACAACTGCTTAATTTTTAATCAAACGGCCTGTTTCGTTCGCCGTTGCGTAATTATAACCATACATCTACACATTGTGTCAAACGGTTATCACAATTATTTTTATATTTATTTTGCTACATTGTGTATAGCGTGGGCGCTTATACCTTGATTTACCTCTATTTACCTCTATTTACCTTTTTGTGGAAGGGTGCGAGGTGGATTAAAGGTAGAATGTAACTTATTGATTATATGTGCTAATTTTGCTAAATACCTCGCACCTTGCAAAAAAACGCATTTTCTCTATCCCCCGCGCCCGCTCGCACCTCCCCTCGCGCGTTCTACTCTCTCTCTCTCTCTCTCTCTCTCTTAAGAAAGTAAGAGGTATAAAGGTAAATAGGGGTAACGCCCCATTGTGGCTGGCACCTTGATGGCTCGAAGTTTATACCTCTTAGGGTGAATGAGGTAAATGATTTGCGGTTAACATCTGATTAAAAAAGAGGCAAACTCTTGATTTACGACCGCCCCTCTCGCCCTAATCCCGCACTGCGCAAGGGTTTCAGCGATAGCAACCACTAACATGAAGTGACTACTAACCTGTGGATAACTTTTGTTCTGTTGTACACATTGTAGCTGTTTGCCTATTTTTTAAGCAAAAGTTGCCTATTTTTTAAGCAGATGTTAAGTGTTACCTGTGGATAACCTGTGGATAAGTCTAACCCTATTACGCTGTAAGCCAAGCGTAGCAAGGGTCTCAAGGGGTCAGCTTACCTGTGGATAAGTTTATACCCGCCGCCCCCTGGTTAGCGTGAAGCCAAGCGGGGCGCGGGTCTCAGGGCGATTAGCGCGCGATCAATTGCAATAAATAACTCTGGGGNCACCCGCCCTCCCCCNCGGACGGGGTGCTTCAAATTTGCTCCCCGCGTCCCAAACTGCGCGTCAGGCAAAGGTTTAAACACATTGTGTATATGTCTACGCAGGGTGTATAGTGTAACTATCCGTCACCAGCGCAACATCTTTACAATCCCATCGCACAATCTTTACAATCTGTACCATCGGTTTACTTGACACCATCGTCACCAAAGCACATCATTGTGGTTATGAGCCTCTCAGCCCAACAATTGCTAATGCAAATAAGTGATGACCGCGCCTTAGGTGCAGCATTACTCTTTCCGCATCGCCACCGCCAAGCTTCACCTGACTTCCACTACAAAGTCATGGATATGTGGCGTTCAGCCGATCAATTCGTCAGTATTGAAGCGTTCCGTCAAGGTGCTAAAACAACCATCTCTGAGGAGTTTTTACTGCTCGAAGGGTTGTTTGTTAACTTTAAGTACTGCTTAATCTTCGGTGAGACGTACACAAAGGCTTGTCAACGTATCGAGGCCATGAAGCACGAGCTGAATACCAATATGCGGATTTATGAGCTATTCGGTAAGATGAAAGGTGATAAGTGGTCCGAGAATAAAATCATTCTAAGTAACGGTGTGGCTATCGAAGCGCACGGCTGGGACGAGGAAATCCGCGGTTACTTGCATCAAGCTAATCGTCCTGATCGCGCTTACCTAGATGACATTGAGACTGAGGAGCGCGTGCGTAATTCGGACGAGGTTGATAAGAATTGGAAAAAGCTCCACAAACAATTAATGCCAGCAATGGACAAAGAGTTTGGCAAAATACGAATGACTGGTACGCCACTCGCTGACGACTGCATGATCCGTCGTGCTGCTAACTCACCGCACTGGACGCACGGACATTTCCCAATCTGTGACCGAGATATAGATGACCCTGAAGCACAATCGTTGTGGGATACGCGCTATCCGATGGAGTGGATACGCAACTTGCGCGATCAGATGTCATCCGAGGGGATGCTTCGAGAGTTTATGCAAGAGTATATGCTAGTGCCAACTGGTGCTCAGGGTAAGCCGTTCGATGAAACGATGCTACGCTTCCAAGATGTCGCGCCAACTATGTATGCGCCTAAGATTGTTATCATGGACCCAGCCCGTACCGTTGAGGTGAAAAAGTCTGACCAAACAGGTCACGTCACTGTGTCACGTGTCGGTACCCGCATTTACGTCCACCAATCAGGTGGCGAGTATTGGCAACCTGACGAGATAATCAATGGGGCGTTCGCCATGAGCAAACGTCACGACGATGCCGAAGTAGCGATTGAAAAGAACTCACTGGATGATTGGCTACTCCAACCGATGCGAGCTGAGATGCTTAAAACAGGTAAGTCATTGAAATTACGGACACTTAATGCACCGCAAGACCGAGACAAAGCCGCTTTCATTATGGGCTTGCGTCCGTTCTTTTTAGCAGGGGACATCATTCTCGTTGGTGGCCGTGCAGCTCACCAGCAACTTGTCAGTCAAATCGTCAACTTCCCTTCAGGTAAACGTGACGTGCTAAATGCCCTAGCGTATGCCTTAAAAGTGTTTAGCGGTGTGCCAATCTACGGTGACTTTGGTGAGGCGAACCTTACCCAGCTAACCGAGGTGTCACGCAATACCCAGCTATTGCTCGGTGTGAACGCCACATCGACTGAGACAACTGGCGTGCTTTGCGCCCTTGATGGTCAGCACTTAACCGTCATTGCCGACTGGGTAAGCCCATTGATGCCAAACGACGCCATCCCTGACATTGCATTACTACTGCGCGCCATGTACCCAAACAAAAAAGTGACCGCATGGGTGCCCGCTGATGTGTTTGACCAGGTGGGACGCAACCCGCTAGTCACAGCATTGCGTGCCGCTAAAATCCCAGTCAATCGGGCTGAGAACGCGGTCATGGCAAGGGGTTCGTTGTCACCAATGATACGCACTGAGAAAACTAACAAGCGACTCTTGCGCGTCGATGACAATGCGCGTAATGTGATGCAAGCGATGGCACAAGGATACAACTGGGCATTGAAGCCAAATGGCGATAGATCGGGTGAACCTGAGCGCGGTACGGCAAGAACTTTAATTGAATCCTTGGAATGTTTGACTTATGCTATCAATAAGGTTAATAATGATACAATCCAATATAAAACTAACGCACATAATGCGTTAGGTACACCCTACATATCAGCATTATCGAGGTAATGATGGCAAAACAGTCCGACAAAAAGCCTAAAGAAGCCATTGAGAATTGGGCTGAAAAAATCGAGTCCGATATTTATCAAGATTGTGCGGGCAAATATGCTGATATTGAAAAAGCTTTTAAAAATCGTGAAGAAGCTGACGAGGCAATTCANGAGTATTGGCATATCTATAATGCTGACCCTGATGATAACCAAGCCTACCAAGGTAATTCAAAGTGTTATGTTCCTGTGGTTCGTGATGCTATCACTGCCCGCGCTAAACGATCTCTTAAACAGTTATTCCCAAATAAATATCAACACGTGGACGCCGTAGGTACGGACAGTCAAAAGCCTATGGCTCAGCTTTCATTGCTTGAGCACTACATTCGTTCTACCAAACTCAAATCCGTTGTACGTTCAATGCTGGTCGCAGGTGATGTGACTGGTCAATGGAATTTGTATGTGGACTGGATGCGCGATGTGCGCTCAGTCACAAACATGATCCGTAAAAATCCAGTGATGGAAACGGCTGAAGGTCAGCAAGTAGAATTGCTAGACCAAGACGACGAGATTGAAGAATTTAGAAATGATGAAGTGGTTGAAGAAGGCCCGATCATTACGGACTTCGCAACTGAGGATATGATTGTTATCCCACCAACCGTCAACAACATTGAAAAAGCTGACATCACTGCAATCAAACTTCGCATGAGTAAAGCGCAAGTTAAAAAGATGGTCGACGATGGCATCTTTATCTTGCCTGAAGATAGCGAGATTGGTGAGTGGGTCAGCAGTCACAAAGGCCGTGAGAAGCGCGTACCTGAGAAAAAACGTACAAGCGACGCTGGCATTAAAACAGAAGGCACGCTTAAGTACGCATTGATCTACGAAGCGCACATGATGCTTGAGTTTGAAGAAGGTCAAAAGTCATTAGCGTATGTTTACTACGCTGGTGAGAATGATGTGGTCGGCATTATCAAAGCGCCACAATGGAATCAAAAACGTCCAATTATTTCAGCGCCAGTCGAACGTATCAGCGGTTCATTTAACGGCATTTCTAAAGTTGAAGCTGTGAAATGGTTGCAATGGAATCTCAATGACTTCTTTAACATGGGTCAAGACTCCGCAATGTACTCATTGCTGCCAATCGTAATGACTGACCCTGAAAAGAATCCTAACTACGCCATGATGGTATTTGGTTTAGCGGCAGTGTGGCCAGTTGATCCTAACTCAACGCACTTCCAAAGCTTCCCACAACTGTGGAAAGACTCTATCCAAATGTGTCAATCAATCAAATCTCAAATCCATGAGTCATTGGATGTAAACGAGATGATGATGGGTAAGACTGGTAGTGGCCGTAAAAACAATGCAGCCGTGGGTGCTCAAATGCAAGAGTCGTCAGTATCCATTGTCGACCACGCTGAACGCTTTGAGGAGGAAATTCTCAANCCATTGATGGAGCGTTTCTTTGANTACGACTGCCAATTCCGAGATAAAGAATTGACTGTGATNTCAATGGGTGAGATTGGTGTTGAAGCGCAAATGCAACANATCCCAATTCAACAATGGGGGCAACGCTACTTCTTCCAATGGACTGGCACCGACTTTGTGATGAACATGCAACGTATGCAACAACAAATTGCTACGATGAACGTGTTGCGTGGCATCCCACCACAACAATTGAATGGTCGCAAACTAGACATTACGCCAGTGCTTGAAATACTGGTACAAAACGTATTTGGTAACGAACTTAGCAATCGCATCTTAATTGATGAGCGCAATAAGTTTACTGTAAGCCCTGAGATCGAAGATGAAATGATGGTCAACTTTATCGCAGTGGACACCCATGAAGCCGATGACGATGTAGAGCACTTGCAAAAACATCAATTGGCAGCTCAAATATCAGGCGACCCAAGCGGTATATTCCGTGGCCACATACAGAAGCACATGGAACAATTACAACGTAAACGTCAGATGGCGATGGCTGCTCAACAACCTCAAGGTATGCCAGGTATTCCTGGCGGTGCTGGACCAGGTGTTGCGGGTACTCCACGTATGGGTGCTCAACCACAGCAACCTCGTCCTGGCCAAAACCCACCTGGTGCGATCCCACAAGACAATATGATCGGTGCGCCAGCTAGGTAACTTGAGAGCTTAAATTATGACTGCCCCAATTGAATATAATGTCCCGATAACGCCTGATACCGCAGTTAAGATGGCGTTGAGCATGACAACGCAAACGCTTTACTACGTAGACAACAACGGTAATGTTCAGATTTTAGCAAGTGTGGCCGCCAATGGTGGTAACTTTACTAACGTCAATATCACTGGCGGTACTATTCAAGGTGTTGCTTTAACCATTGATAGTTTAGACTCAACCCCAATTGGTGCAAATACTCCATCAACTGGTCGGTTTACTACGCTTACTAGCACAGGTTTAGCAAGCTTTAATAGCTTGTCTACAGCTAATGCTACTATCACTGGCGGTTCAATCACTGGCGTGTCACTTACCCTCGATAGCTTAGACAATACACCTATCGGTGCAGCAACACCGTCCACTGGGAAATTCACAACATTACAAGCAAGCGGTGTGATCACCAGCACACTCGCTACAGGCACAGCCCCATTTAGTATTACCAGTACAACAGTTGTCCCAAATTTGAACGTGTCACAATTGTTGGGTAATACTTGGGCTGTACCAGGCACAATCGGTAGTACGACACCTAATAGCGGTGCGTTTACCACAATATCTACAAATACAGTAACGAGTGTTACGCCAGTACTAGGGTTCAATGCCGCTAATACAAGTTATGCGTCAGGTTCAACGGTCGCTAATAATTATTTGCAAACTGTATTGCAAAATAAATCGGGTACAACTGGAGCATCAACTAACTATGTGTTGAGTAATGACCTAGGTACTGATTCAAGCTACTACGGTGAGTTTGGGATGAATAGCTCAGTGTTCTCAAGTGGGACACCAAGTGACTTTTTTTCAATCAACAATGGTGTGTACTTCTCAGGCCACGATGGTGACATAACTTTTGGTTCAGGTAACGGCTATAAGTCATACTTTGCTTGGGGTGCCACTGGCGCTTCAGCTCACGTTATTAATACGTCAGGCGCGATTGGTCTATCAACCAACTTAGGTACTACACCTGCATTGTCAGGGACAACTGGCTTTGGTACTGCTGGTCAGGTAATGATTAGTAATGGTTCAGGGGCCGCAAATACTTGGTCATCTACTCCAACATTAGTTGGTACAAACTTTACAGGTATTCCTAACGGCGCATTGACTAACAGCTCAATAACCTTTGGTGCAACGGCTGCTGCTTTAGGCTCAACAGTGAGTGCGCTTAATGCTGTAAGTATTGGTGCAACAACCGCAAGCACTGGCGCGTTCACTACGCTTAGCGCATCAAGCACAGTCTCAGGTGTGGGCTTCAGTAACTACTTAGCTGTACCTCCTGCGATTGGATCAACTACAGCAAACACTGGTGCATTTACAACATTAAGCGCATCAAGCACAGTATCAGGTACGGGCTTCACTAACTATTTAGCTTCGCCTCCTGCCATTGGGTCAACTACAGCAAATACTGGATCATTTACTTCATTAGCATATTCAACCACTCTTACAGGTGGAACAGGAATTGTAAACTTAGGATCAGGGCAATTTTATAAAAATGCTAGTGGTAGCATAGGTATCGGTACAACTAATCCAGCATATACATTAGATGTAAATGGATCTATTAGAGCAGGTGTTAATTTATATTCTACATATAATTCATATTTAGGTTCATCAAATTTAGCGGTTAACACTACTCTTAATTCTAATGTCAATTGGAACTATGATGAATTAGTTATTCAGCGCAATGCTTCTAATGCGTCTAATTTAAGATTTTTAGGTTTTTATTTAGATGGTGATACAACAGGTAATACTAACTTTGGTGCATATCCAGGTTTTCAAGTAAACTATTCTGGAAGCCCAACAACAGGTTCAACATCTATTGGATTAAGTGCATCACTTAATATTTCTACTGTATCAACAATGACGTTTAGTCGCAACGTAAGTGGCACAAGCACTGAAAGTATGCGTATTGATTCTAGTGGTAATTTGTTGGTGGGGACTACAAGTACAATTAGTGCTGGTAAAATTTCTGAATCTTATAATGGTTCTGTAAACAATGGAATTGTTATTAGTGAAACAAACAATACTTCAAGTACTGGATATATTCAATTTAATCAAGGTTCAACGGGTATAGGTGGTATTTTACGAGTCGGTTCAACATCTGCTGTTATTTATAACACAACATCTGATGAAAGATTAAAATCTAACATTGCAGATGCTTCTGAAATATTGCCAACATTGATGAATATTAAAGTTCGTCAATTTGATTGGACTATAGGTGAATTACATCAAGATTATGGATTTATTGCACAAGAACTTGAGCCAATTTTATCTGGAGTTGTTACTAAAGGAAAAACTGACGATGATATGTGGCAACTAGATTATTCTAGACTAACGCCTCATTTAGTAAAAGCAATCCAAGAACTATCCGCTAAAGTAACCGCTTTAGAAGCACAATTAGGAGCTAAATAGTGATGTATTTTGTATGGAATTACGATAATATATAATGACCAACCCGTAACTTAACTAAAGAAGGATGACTAAAATGATTTTTAATGTGACTACCGAAGAAGCAAACGTACTAATCGCTGGCTTGGCTGAATTACCATTTAAAACAGCAGCGGGTTTGATTAGTAAGCTTCAATTTCAAGCGCAACCTCAATTGGCTGAAGAAGCCGCTGCCGCACAAGCTGCAAATGAGGCTGCACCATTACAAACTGCTGAACCAGTCAATGCTGAGCCAGCTCAAACTCAAGGTGAATAAAATGGTTACTTTTGCTGAACTACAACAAATCGCTTCTGATGTCGGTCACGACATTGATAGCGAAGTAGTACAATTTTTAAATGCTGCTGAAGCATTATTTGCTTCACGTAAAGACGTGGCAGTTGATCCATTCAAAAAAGGTTTTGGTCAAAATGATCCAGTAAACCCAGTGGATGGCACACCTCCTTCAGCTTTACCTGCTGGTGCTGACACAAGCACTACCACAGGTGGCTTTGGTGGTAACGACCCAATCTCACCAGCACTTGCAACATTAGCTAATACAACTCCAGCTCAAACTGCGGTTGATGCTACACCTGCTGAGACTGCACCTGCTGAGACTGCACCTGCTGAACCACCAGTTGAGACAGTTGAAGCTCCAGTTGAAACTGCACCTGAAGTTGAGACTGCGCCTGTAGTTGATGCACCTGCTGAGACTGCGCCTGTAGTTGATGCACCTGCTGAGACTGGTACAGTGGTGGATACTAATACATGAGATTAGTAGATGTAGACGAACCAATCATTGCTCGTGCATTTAGCTTTTTTTGGTTCAAACGTATTTATTTAGGTATAAGGTTTAAGCGATTGTCACCGATGCAACAAACGGGGGCAGTCGCACATGAAGAAGGTCATTGTGAGTTACATCACTCTGAGAAAAGAATAGCATTATTATTCTTAATCGCTTGGTGGAACCCATGGTGGTTTTTACGTATTTGTCGGAACCATGAGTTAGCCGCCGACAAATATGCAGTCGACAAAGGCTATTCTCAACACTTGCTTAGTTTGTTATCAGCGTATGGAACGGATGGTTGGTTACATCCCCCACACCGAGAACGAATAATGGCTATTATTAGATATACGAGTACCCTCGCGTGATTCCCGTAAAGAGTCATTTCGCTGGGTTGGCGTAACCGACCAAAGGAGTAGTAATTATGTTTAATTTGTGGAAATTTTTACAGTTGTTAGTTTCACCGCATGTGGGCGATGATGACGATTTAGATCCTAATCCGAATGACGATGTAGATCCTAATCCGAATGATGACCTAGACCCTAATCCAAATGACGATGACGACTTAGATCCTAATCCGAATGACGATGACGACTTAGATCCTGAACCTGCACCTCGTGAAACTCGTGCTCAAAAAGAGATTAGAACCCTCCGTGAACGAGCACAAGCAGCGGAAGATGCTAAACGTAAGTTAGAGGCTGATTTAGATGCGGCTCGCCGTCAACCTAATCAACCAGTACAACCAACGCAGGATCAAGTGTTGTGGGAGCAAGAGGAGCAAGTTTTACGCAATCCCGAAGCTAGTGATTGGCAAAAGTATGCCGTTCAGTCAGCTCGTGAGGCCCGTCAAGCTCGTCAAGCATCTCAAAATGCAATTATCCGTGCTGAGGATTTAGCTGATAAGTCTGCGTTTGACCGTATTCGTTCTGAAAAGCCTAAGTTGTATGAGGCGTATAAAGACCGAGTTGAAAGTATGTTGACCGAGATCAGAGGTCGTGGACAAAACGCTCCTCGTGAGAAATTGTTAGCGATTTTGGTTGGTGAAGATATGCTTGCGGGCAAATTAAAAACAACTGGAAGTAAGACCACAAGTGGCTCTAAACGTCCAGCGACGCCAGGTGCTCGATCAGATGTAAACGCTAGAGGTTCTAGCTCTATGTCTGAGGCTGAAAAGCGAGCAAAACGTTTAGAGAATATTCGCATTTAATGCAAATTTTTTCTAAGGAAACTAAAATGAAAGCTTTACTAAAAAATATGTGGTTATCTCTAGTGAGTTTAATCTCACCAGCTATTACTAACTATTCACCAGGTCCTTCAGGCCAAACTATCGCTAACGATATTGAGTTACACATTGCTGATGAAGTATTGCGTATTGCTCAACGTCAATTAGTGGCTTATCAATTCGGTCAACCGCTTAAAATCGACAAGAATACTGGTGTGAATTACACCGCTACTCGTTATGAGCGTTTACCACTTCCATTCGCACCATTGAGCGAAGGCGTTGCAGCAGCAGGTGAGTCAATCACAATTGCTCAAGTTAGCGCGACTGCTCAACAATGGGGTGACTTGGTTCGTGTGACTGACGTTGCTGATATGACTATCAAACATCCATTGTTTAAACAAGCGATCCGTTTGATTGCTATCCAACAACCTGAAACTATCGAACGTAACGTATTGAACATTCTATTGACAGGTACTCAAGTCAACTATGCAAATAGTAAAGCTAACCGTGCAGCATTGGTTGCTACTGACGTGATGACTCCAGTTGAAATTTCAAAAATCGTTGGTTCTTTAGAAACATTCGGCGCACCAACATTCAATGGCGATGAACGTATCGACATGATGATTGACGCTGATGCACGTACTAAAGCTTCATCTAAACCAGGTATCATGCCTCATTATGTTGCATTGATTCATCCATTGGTTGCTCAAGACTTGCGTCAAAACTCTACTATTGCTACTGCATGGTCATACAGCGACATCAATCGCTTGTATAACAATGACCTTGGCGAGTGGGGCGGCGCACGTTTCTGCAAAACCAATATGATGCCTTACTGGACTGGTGTAGCTGCCGTTACTGGTACTCCAGCAACAACTGGTGGTGCTTTGGCTGCTAATACATACTACATTCAAGTGACTGGCGCTCCTACAGCGACTTCAGTTGAACAACGTATCTACCAAGTATCAGGTGCATTGACAGTTGGTGGTTCAGGTGCAGGTTCTATCAGCGTAACATTGCCAACATTGGCAGGTTATGTGTTTAACGTGTACATCGGCACAACTGCAAGCCCAGCTAACTTGGGTCTATCAGCTTCAGGTCCTTCAACTGGCCCATTAGCTGGTAACGCAACTCAATTGGCTTCAGGCTCAACAGTAGTTATCACTGGTACTGGTGTTGCACAAACACCACCTGCTGCACCAGCAACAGGCGTAACAGTGTTCCCAACATTATTCTTCGGTATGGACGCTTATGGCCAAGTATTGCTTGATGATGTGGAATACAACTACTTGCAAGGTGCTGATAAGTCAGATCCGATGAACCAAACTCGCGTTGTATCTTGGAAGATGATGTACGGTACTATCATCTTGAACAATGCGTACATGGCTCGTACTGAAGCAAGCTCAGCATTTAGCGTAGGCTACACTGCTGGTACTGCGTCAGAATAATGACGTAACCTTAAGGGGGGCTTCGGCCCCTCTTATTCACTAAGGAGCAAGATCATGTCACAAGAAAATACAAAATTATCACTACCTAAAACTGAAAATAAAGAAGTCACATTAGCTGAGTTGCAGTCACAGATTGCGGCCCTTCAAGCTCAGTTACTTCAAGAGCAGGAAGCACGTAGTGTTGCTGAAAGTAATGCGTTAGCCACAGCCGAAGCTGGCATGTATGTGGGCAATAGCGACGAACAACCAACAGGTAAAACTGTAAAGATTAAAAAATGCACCAACCCTTGGGAAACCGACGAACGTAAGCAAAAATTCGTAGAGGTTGATGTACCAACTTATTTTTATCAGATACAATTGCCAACAGGCGCAGGTATCTCACTCACAACTAATGGTCAAGATTATTTCCATAATGAGACCTATACCGTTGACTTGTATACACTGACCGATTTAAAGAGCCGTATTGCTCGTTGTTGGGACCATGAGAAGTCAATTCATGGCGACAATGAAAATGCGTATCGTCGCCCAACAAATCGCCATTTTATGGGCAAAACACGTTAATCTAAGGAGTATGACCAAATGACTAAGAAAGAAGAAGGCACGTTGCAAGGCGCTTTAGTAACTGGCAATTTCAGTATTCAAGCGACTATGCCAAATGGTAAAACAATCAACGTTAGTGGCTATTTATACGAAGGTGAGTCAGTCGAGTCCGTGAATAACCGTGTAAATTTATTCCACGACATTGTAGATCACCAGCGTACTCGTTCTGAGATTCCTGAATTGGAAGCTCGTCGTGACCAAGGCGTACAAGCTCTAAAACAAATGAAAGAGGTTTTAGAAAATCTTGAGTCAAAACAAAAGAATGGTGCTAAACTAACGTCACAAGAAAAGCTTACTATTCAAAACATGGGTACTAACATTACTCGCGTTACTGAAGATATTGAGAAAGGTGAGCTGGCCATTTCTGAAGCTAAGAAAAAGGTCGGTTTAGGCTAATATGAGTTACACCGCAGCACAGATCGTTGCCGATGCTCTAGCGATAGCTAAGTGTCCAGGATTCACCGCGCAGGGGGGCAGGGCGTTAAATTTTGTGCTCGACGATCTTGTGCTGCACCGTAACTTAAAAGTTAATTTAATCACTACAAACTTAATTATCCCTGCTTATAGTAATGGCCCGTTTCCATTAGAGGCCAATTACTTACGAACATACGATATGTTTTATGAAATTCAAGGTGAGCCTTATTTCTTAAATCCAGCATCGTTAAAACAATTCGACTCTGAGACACAACAAGTCAGCTTGGCAAACTACCCTTACGAGTGGGCTAGTGACCTTTCAGCCGTAGCGACTGGTGGCTTAGGTCAGCTTTATATCTACCCACAATCGGCACAAGACATAACTGTTACCCATCGTTATTATTTGCGTCAAAACCCAATTACATCACCTGAGACCAGCGCGGCTATTCCGTGGTTTTCAGATCAAGACTACCTGATTGAAGCCACAGCGATGCGTATGATGCGTATCACTGACGACTCTCGCTACAATGCGTGGGTGGAAATGTGTGACAAGATGCTTGAAACTCATTTACTTACTGAAGGTGACGAGCAACAAGTCGTTAAAGAAGTGCAATTAGACCCTCGCCGATTCCGTATCGGTGGTTCTAACCGTCCAACGAAACTTGACCCTTGGTAAATTATGCCTATAGCAGATTCAGTACCCGTCAGATTTACTCCGAAGGGATTAGCTGACGCCTATGATGCAACGGATGTATTCCCAGGTGCATGTCGTAAGCTATCAAACTTAGTATTTGACCAATCTAATCCTGAGATTGTAGTTGCTAGACCAGGCGTTGATGGCGGTTTCACTTCTTTTGCAGGGTTCACAACACCTGGCTTTATTTCTGTTCAAATTACCATTGGTAACTATATTTTTGGTATGGTAGCCACAGGACTTACTGCGGGTAAAGACCAACCATTTTGTTACAACATTCAAAACGGATCATTTATTACCATTAGCGGCGTTACGGCAGGTAATTCTGAAGGCCGTCCAACATCACCAGCGACTACAGGTGCTTGGACACCGCCAAGTATTGCAAGTATTGGTTCTAAACTTATCATTACCCACCCTGGTTATAGTGGCACTGGTACGTCATTCTTTGGTGTGATTGACATTAGTAACCCTGCAGCACCAGCATATAGCACCATGAACACAACAAGTCATGGTTTACCTAGCGTCCCAACTTTTGTAGCTAACTTAAACAACCGAGCATACTTTGCTTGCGGTAACGTTGCTTATTACAGTGACTCACTCAATCCAACTGTAATGACAAACGCAGGTCAGTCATTGACATTAGGTGACACTAGCCCAATTACCGCATTATCAGGGCTACCTGTGCAAACTACTTCCGCAGGTGTTATTGCTGCGCTTATTGCATTTAAAGCAACTCAAATTTGGCAAATTACGGGTGACTCAGCAATTACGGGATCATTATCGCTTAACTACTTGTCGCTTAATATCGGATCAGTATGTCCAAGGTCAGTTGTACCATCACCATTAGGGACATTCTTTGCTGGTCCTGATTCAGCTTATTTAGTTAATGCTTTTGGTGCAGTGATGCCAGTGACTTACCAAGATGGTTATGGTGCAACACCTGATATTAGACAACCTTTCGGATATATTACTCAGCCTACACGTGTTGCGGCCGCGTTTGCTGGCAACATTTATCGCATCTGTATTCCAACAATTATTGATGGTGTGGCTGGCACATACGACTACTGGTTTGATACGCGTAAAAAGCGTTGGAATGGCCCACACAGCTTCGTATATGACTGTGTATCGTCAGCAGGTAACTATTTCATACTTTCAGGGTATGGTAGTGGGGGAAAAATGTTTAACGGGTATGTTTACCCAAGCTCGTCAACCGTCTATAACGACAATGGTGCCACTTACAACATAGAGCTTAAATCAGCGCAATTCCCAAAACGTGACGATATGGAAATGAAGCAGGTCGTGGAGTCCACAATTGAGCTTTCATCTATCGGTAACGCAACTACGTATGCTATTTCAGCTTATGATGACAAAGGTAACTATATCAACGGCACTAACGTAACGACTGGTCAAGTTGGGGGTATTTGGGGGTCTAATAAATGGGGTGATGGTACTTCGTGGCAAAGCTCAACAATTTCACCTAGAACTTACGCAGTAAACTGGACAATACCGTTGGTATTCAATAAACTAGCAATTGACGTACTTGCGCCAGCATCCACATCCATTGCAATTGGTACATTCTATGCAAGGTATCAACGTACTGGCTACTTATTACAGGCTTGAGGTAGATTATGAGTAACATTATCAGCACATTTCCAACCACCTTACAAAATGGTACGGTTGAGGACGCAACTCAAGTAATGACCCTGTTTAGCTGGATTCAAAACCAAGTAAACGGTAATGCCTGTGGTGCAACAAGTGGGTCAGGGGTCCTTAAAGGTGATGGTTCAGGTAATACACTCCCTGCCGTTGCTGGTGTGGACTTCACAACAGGCGCTCAAGTACAAAACTCAAGTCTTACATTCTTATCCTCGGTAGCAGGTACAAATACAATCGTTGGCACTTTAACTCCAGCTATTACAGCTTATCAAGCTGGCCAAATGTTTAGCTTCATATCAGCGGGTGCAAATACTGGCGCAGTAACGCTCAATATAAATGGTGTAGGGGCTATAGCGGTCACAAAAGCTGGCAGTACAGCATTGGCCGCAGGTGACATTACCGCAAACACTATTATCATTGTGCAATATGACGGTACAGAATTTCAATTAGTTGCACCTGCCGCATTAAGTGGTTTAGGGACAATGGCTTTCCAAAGCTCAAGCTCAGTGTCAATTACGGGCGGTTCAATATCAGGTGTGAGTTTTACTGGTAACATCACTGGTAATGCTAGTGGTTCTTCAGGGTCATGCACGGGTAATGCCGCAACTGCAACTTTATCTACCGATAGCACAAATGCTTTAGGTTATAACCAAACTTGGCAAAATGTAACTGGTAGTAGAGTATTGGGTACCACTTATACTAATAGTACGGGTAAACCAATAATGCTTGCGGTAACTGGGTCTAGCTCAACTGCTGGTGGTGGGGCAATGGATATTTTTATTAATGGCACTTTTGTCGGACGACAAGGTGTTAATTATGCCAGTTCCTTATCATCAAAAGATTTTATATCAATAGTTATTCCAAACGGGGCAACTTATATGTGTCAAAATTCAAATGAGTCAGTAAGTTATAATATAACTTTAGCTGCATGGTGGGAGTTAAGATAATGGAATACTATCTATCACAAGCAGGTGTAGTCTACGCATACGATCCTGCAACTCAACAAGACCTTATTGATCAAGCTATCGCTAATGGTTGGACTAATGTTACTGGTTCGTGGCCACCACCACCAGCCCCGCCTACCGCTGATGACAATAAAGCTAAAGCTAAGCAATTACTTGCCGATACTGATTGGTCAGA
>JGI26470J50227_1000383_pt1 | contig 18631 bp, 21 predicted proteins | sample FreactTroBogLake_FD_50227 | JGI IMG/M metagenome (IMG submission 50227) | reverse complement strand
TTTTGTAGAAGCTCCAAATACAGCAGCAAATGCAGTTTATTTAGGTGCTATTGTTATACAATCTACTGGTACTTTTACTAACGCAGCTACCTACACAATTTATCCGGGTGGGTTGTTTAGACAAGTAGGAGGATCAGGAGGTGGTGGTTCTACTGTAACTCAAACCTTAGCAGGTTTATCGGATGTATCTATATCAGGTCAGACAAATGGTCAACCGTTAGTTTGGAGTTCTGTAGCAAATAGGTGGGTTAACAGTTCAACATTAACTGCTACCTTGACAGGTAACGCAGATACTGCAACGACTGCTTCTTATATAACAGGGTCTATATTTACAGATGGTAACAGTGCAGCTAGTGCATCCTACTCTGTAACTTCATCTTATGCCTTAACAGCATTAACTGCTTCAGACGCTTTACAAGCACAGACAGCAAGTTATGTTCAAAATGCACAAACAGCAAGTTACGTATTAAATGCAGTAAGTGCCTCATACGCTGCAACAGCATCTCACTCAGATCTATTTACAATAGGTGGTTCTCAGATGGCATACTCTAACGTACCATCCACATCAGCAGGTAATAACGGTATTTTTGCTACTAATACAGGCTCTTTTATAGGTGCTTTTTATCAATATACGATAACGAGCGGTTCAAATGCTAGATCGGAGAATGCAACAGCAGTTTGGACTAATGTAACATCGAGTTACAGTAATTATTCAACAATAGACATAGGATCGACATCAGCTGTAGTATCTTCTGTGTTGATTGTAGGTGGTCAAGTACAGCTAAACATACTGACACCAACAGCTGGCTGGACAGTAAGAGCAACAGTTACTTACGTATAAGATAATAAAAATAAATGTTTTGTAAACCTAATTAAAACTATTTATAATAAATAAAATTAAAATCGACTTTAAATGGCTACAAATCAATTCGTTGCTAGAAATGGTATAGTTTCACTTAGCGATCTGCAGGTAACAGGTTCAGTGTATGTGTCTGGAGCAATAAGTGCTAACTTAGCAAACCAATCACAATCCTATTTTGTAGCCTATAACGTAGGTACAGGACAGTTTACTTACGAATCTACAAGTTCGTTGGTATCTACAACATCTTCATTCGCTACTTCAGCTTCTTATGCAGTGAGTTCGTCTTACGCAGTAAGCTCTTCGTACGGAGTAAGTGCTTCTTACGCTTCAAACGCTACATCTGCTTCTTATGCATTGAGTAGTTCATATGCAGTAAGTTCATCTTATGGAGTAAGTGCTTCTTATGCATCAAATGCTACATCAGCTTCGTACGCTTTAAGTAGCTCGTACGCTGTTAGTTCATCGTATGCGGTATCTGCCTCTTACGCAACGTCTTCTACTTCTGCTTCTTATGCCTTAAGTGCTACATCGGCTTCGTATGCTTTGAGTTCTTCTTATGCAGTATCTGCCTCTTATGCAACGTCTTCTATTTCTGCTTCTTATGCCTTAAGTTCATCCTACGCAGTAAGTGCTTCTCACGCAGTGATTGCTGATACAGCTTCTTATGCTACCAATTTTACTATAAACAACTCACTAACAGCAACCGGTTCTAGTAACTTCACTGGTAGTGTACAGGTAACTGGCTCTTTAAGTGTAGGAGGTGTCAATGTAGTTAGCGGTAGTTCTATAGTTACAGGTAGTATGTTAGTTACAGGTTCTACAGTACTAACAGGTGGTGATGTTTACGCAAACATAATCATGGGTACTAAGAACGCTTTAATAGTGTCGGGTTCTACTAGTGTTAGTGGTAGCGTTGGAATAACCGGATCTTTATATGTGTCAGGTACCATGTATGGTACAGCCTCTATTGCACAAACTGCTTCTTTTGCAGTAAGTGCATCTTATGCATCAACAGCTTCATTTGCAACTAACTTTACTGCTTCAAACATAGTTGTAACTGGTACATTAACAGCTCAGACGTTAAATGTTCAAACGATAACCTCTTCACAAGAGTATAGCAGTGGTTCAAATGTATTTGGTAACCAATTAACCAATACTCAGCAGTTTACTGGTAGTGTACTCATAACAGGATCTTTAGCAGCCACTTTACCAAACGTTTCTTCAAACTATGTTGTAGCTTATAACCCATCAACAAACCAACTTAGCTACGAATCTACAAGTTCACTTTCAGCCACTTCAGCATCTTATGCTTTAAGTGCTTCATATGCAGTAAGTAGTTCTTATGCAGTAAGTGCATCTTATGCATCAAATGCTACATCTGCTTCTTATGCATTGAGCAGTTCGTACGCAGTAAGTTCATCTTATGCAGTAAGTTCTTCTTATGCAGCAAGTGCAACAAGTGCTTCTTATGCTTTAAGTGCTTCATACGCAGTAAGTTCTTCTTACGGAGTAAGTTCATCTTATGCAGTATCTGCTTCATACAGTAGCACTTCAACAAGTGCCTCTTATGCAGTAAGTAGTTCTTATTCAAATAGTTCTACAAGTGCGTCTTACGCTTTAAGTAGCTCTTATGCAACAACAGCATCATACGGAAATGCAACTGCAGTAGTAGGATTTGGATTAGGAGGTAGTTCGGTTTACTATTCAACTGTAGGTTCTTCAATAGTAGGTTCAAATAACTTGTTTACTATAAGTACAGGATCATTTACAGCTGCTACATTCCAATATACAGCTTTTAATGGTACAAACTCAAGAGCAGGTCAAGTGATTGTTTCTTGGAACAACGGTAATACCCAATATACTGATTTCTCAACGCTAGATAATGGTTCAACAACAGCAGTAACAATGTCTGCAACTATTACATCAGCTCAAGTATTACTAAATGCACAAACAAACACAAGTGGTTGGACTATTAAAAGTACAGGTATGTTGATGTAATACGGGATTAACAGTAATAATAACAGAAAATTGGGATGGATATTTATCGGCTGTTAATATTTACGACAGTGCTTTTAGTCAATTTAGCTACACTTCAACATGGAGTGTAACTAAATTGATATTTGGATTATAAAATTTAAAAATATGTATCAAGTACAAATGCAATACCTACCGGGCAACAATATGATTTGGGTAGCACAACTTACTCCTGACGATCCAATCTACAATTATGATACAGAAGCTGAGGCCCAAGCCAAAGCAGATGAGCTTCAAGCAGCAGATTCTACTGGAAGACAGTATCGTGTTGTTCAGTTGTAGACTATTTATATCTAAATAAACCCTCGCTTTAGGGACAGTGAACTAAAGTACAATATAAATGGCAACTAATCAATTTATAGCCAGAAATGGTATAATATCTCTTAACGACGAACAGATTTCTGGTTCGTTGTTTGTTTCTGGCAACGAAGTAATAGGTGGCGGTTCCAAAGCGACTGGCGGATATACAGGATCTTTGTTTGGTACTGCTTCATACGCTATAAGTAGCTCCTATGCTTCAAGTGCATCATACGCACCTTCAACCCCAGCCTTTCCGTACACAGGATCAGCTCAAATAACTGGTTCTTTTGGTGTGACAGGAAGTATAAGTGGAACTTCAATATTATCAATAGGTGCAAGTCAAACTGTGACAGGATGTAATGCATCCATAGCGGGTGGCGCTGGAAATATAGCATCAGGTAACTATTCATTTATAGGTGGTGGTATGTGTAATACAGCATCAGGTGGTTATTCATCTGTGGCTGGTGGTTGTTATAACTGTGCAACAGGTTGTACTTCATTTGTAGGTGGTGGTAGATATAACTGTGGCACTAGTTGCTATTCATTTGTAGGTGGTGGTTTCCAAAATACAGCATCAGGTGGTTATTCATCTGTGGCTGGTGGTTGTTATAACTGTGCAACATGTTGTAGTTCGTTTGTAGGTGGTGGTTATAATAACATAGCATCATGTAGTTATTCAACAGTAGCAGGTGGAGGTAATAACACAGCATCAGGTACTTATTCATTTATAGGTGGTGGTGGTGGTTCTTTTTCATTTCAAGCTAATAAAGCAATTGGAGTTAATTCAGTAATAGTAGGTGGTCAGAACAATACAACTTGTAACTACTATTCAGCAATAGTAGGTGGTACTTATAATATAGCATACGGAACTAATTCATTTATAGGTGGTGGTCAATCTAACTGTACTTGTGGTAATAATACTGTAATAGGAGGTGGTACAGCTAATAAAACTTGTGCTCAAGGTGTTGCCGTTGTTGGGGGTTATCAAAATACTGCATCTGGAAATTATTCCTTTATAGGGAACGGTTGTTGCAATACAGCACAGGGGTTAAACTCATTCATAGGCGGTGGTAACTGCAACCAAGTTTGTAACTCAACATCAGGCTGTTTAGCTTACGGTGCAGTGGTAGTAGGTGGTGTTGGTAATAATACAACAGGTGGTACTTGGTGTCAAGCATATTGCTTATTTACAGTAAGTCCAACAGTATGTAATACAGGTCAATTCTCTTTCATAGGTGGCGGTTTCCAAAACATAGCAACTAGCTGCAGTTCAGTAGTTGCAGGTGGTTGTTGCAATACAAACACAGTAACCTGTGGTGGTACAATAGCGGGTGGTTTACAAAACACAATCAGTGGTGCATACGGTCATTCAATAGGTGGTGGTAAAATAAATACAATTTGCGGATGTTACCACGGTCATATAGGCGGTGGACAATGCAACACAATATCAGCAGGATATAATTCATGGGATACAATAGGTGGTGGTTTCCACAACTGCATAAGCGGTTCTGCAACAGCAGCTTGTTCAGTAGTTCACGGTGTAATAGCAGGTGGTTATTGTAACTGCATAGCAGCATCAACAATATGTAACTACGGTAATGTAATAAGCGGTGGTGTATGTAACTTATTAATCGATACAGCGTATTCAGTAATTACAGGTGGACAGAAAAACTGTATAAACGTAGTTTCATTATCATCTAAATCATTTATAGGTGCTGGATGTTGTAATACAATATGTTCAGCAGGATGTTTCAGTGTGGTGGTAGGTGGTACTAACAACGTAGCATCAGCAACTAACACTTTTATAGGTGGTGGAAATACAAACATAGTTTGTGCTACTGCAGCTATAGTGGCAGGAGGGTGCTCTAACATAGCTTCAGGTTGTTATTCAAGTGTAGTTGGTGGAAGAGCTAACACAGCATCAGGTGGTTATTCATTTATAGGTGGGGGTTATGGAAATGTTTCATGTGCTTTGTGCGGAGTTATAGTAGGAGGTTGTGGTAACTGTATAACCAGTCAAGAATGCTACGCCTTTATAGGTGGTGGTAATTCTAACTGTATTTACGGAAGTGCTCTTGGATGTGTTAATACCGTTGTTGGTGGTTTTTACAATATAATTAATAGTAGCTACGGAAGCTATGACCAAGCTAATTTTATAGGTGGTGGTACATGTAATCTAATAAATGGCTACGATCCTGGGTCTATCGTAGGAGGAGGAAATTCAGGCAACGTTATCGCAGGAGGTGGTGGAAATCGTATTATTAAGTGTAATACGGTGAGTGCCTATTACTGTGCAAATCATCTTACTGCAGGTTGTCAATCGATATTAGGCGGTTATAACAATACTATATGTAACCTATCTCTTAGTGGTCTTGCTTTTAGTGGGAATTACGGAGGAGATATTATAGGAGGTGGTCTCAAAAACACAATAGTAAACTGTGCTTATGGTAACACTGCCTATGCAAACATCGTAGTAGGAGGCTGCTGCAACTCTATTGGTAACACCTTAGTAGCTTCTACCGGGTATTCAGTAGGAAATTTTATTGGTGGTGGTTTACAAAATTCTATAAATTATGGTCAGAGCGGCTACGGCACTAATTCAAATTATAGCGTTATAGTTGGTGGTAGTTTCAATTCGATAAACTTAGGCAGTAATAACCAAGGATCTTTTATAGGAGCAGGTTATGGTGGTTGCATTTGTTGCAGCAGCTATTTTTCTGGTATAGTATCAGGATATGCTAACGGTATCTGTTGCACGGGGTATGGATTTATAGGTACTGGTTCTACTAACAAGATACTTAAAGCAAATTATAGTGCTATTATCGCAGGTGTCGCCAATACAACGTCTGCATATTATTCACTAATAGGTGGTGGTGGTTCAAACTGTATATGTCTTGCTGGGTGTCGTTCGTCAATAGTTGGTGGACAGTATAACTGTATAACAGCCTGCTGTTCTTTCATAGGTGGTGGTTTTTGCAGTTGTGCAACAGCTGCTTTTTCAACTATCGGAGGAGGGTATGCCAACAAGACTTTAGGTTGTTATTCCTTTGTAGGAGGTGGTTGTTGCAATGTAGTATCAGGTAACTACTCATCAGCAGTAGGATGCGGCTTAACCGCCTCAGCAGCATGCACATTCTACGCTAATAATATTTGTAGTTGTGGTTTGATATATGCAACAGGAGATATAACAGCTTGCTCTGATTCAAGAGTAAAAGAAAACATAAGACCAATTTGCAATCCATTATCTAGAATATTACAATCGTGTGGTATTTTATACGATAGGATAGACACCTGTGCTAAAGATAATATTGGTTTTATTGCACAAGATTTAGAAAAACAATTTCCTGAATTAGTATTAACAGATGGCGATGGTGGTAAGAGTGTTAAATACCAAAACACAGTAGCAGTATTGTTGGAAGGTATAAAAGAACAGCAAAAACAAATAGACTTTCTACAACAACAAATAGACGAATTAAAATCTAAAATAGGATTATAATGGCATTACCATCGTCAGGACCAATATCAGGAAGTCAGATAGGAGCAGCAACATCAACAAGTGCACCTTATGGTCTAGCATCCATGGCTAGTGGTGCCGGATTTTCATCACCTTACAAGTATAGTCAATTTTACAACTATAACGGTATAACAACAAATGGCTTACTTATTAATTTAGATGCATCAGTAGCTGCTTCATACCCAGGTTCAGGAACAACATGGTATGATTTGTCAGGTAACGGATCTAATGCTACATTAGTATCTAGTCCAACATTCTCTTCAACAACTGCAGGTGGTAGCTTTACGTTTAATGGATCAACACAATTTGCTTATACAGCAAATGGTACATCCGGTGCAGACACTAGTTCATTTACACTTACTGTTTGGGGTAAAAATAATGGTGCTGGATCAAATGCAATGGCTGCTAGAGGTAATGATAGCTATGGAGCAGGATGGAATATGTTTGTAGGAACTAGCGGAGGTGGATTAAGTTCAGGCAATATTGTTTTAACAGCATCTGGTACCACTGTTACTGGAGGTAATGGATCTGTATCAAAATCAGAAACCGCCTGGAGATATGTTGTTATAACTTGGAATGCTAGTACAGGCGTTCTATTAATGTATACAAACGGTAGTCTCGATACAACATTCCCTACCACTTCGAACAGAACACTGAGAAACTCATCATTAGGATTGGTAATTGCTCGTTTAGGAAGTCCGTATGCAGTTTCAGTAGGAGCATCAGCATTGTATAATAGGGTATTAAGTTCAACAGAAATATTGTCAAACTTTAATAATACAAAAGCAAAATACGGATTATAAAATGGAAAAAATAATAACATTAATGACAGAAGCAATAGATACCACTGGTAAACGACTTGCTGAACAAGAATGGTTGTCTCATCCTGAGAATTATTATAATCAAAAACCTATATGGGATAATAATGGTAATATAATAGGATTCGTAGCTGTAGCTTTGTTAATAGCCTTTGTTCTAGTAAAAAGTCGTGATATTTATAACTATATAAAACAAATAAATTATGATTTTCGCACAAATTGATCCGGTAGCTTCAATAACCAACCAATCAGATCCTTTTCACACAACAACTGTGACTGGTTCTTATATGAGTGCTATTGCACGTCCTTATTATTTAGGAGCAGACTTAGTTAATTTTCAAGTTACCTATGGTAATTGCACTCTTGATGAGGGTGGTAGTGTAACTGCTTTCCAAACAGTATTTAACAATAGCTGTATTCTATCAGGTTCAGCAATTGAAAATTGGGGAATAGACGATTCTGTTATTTTAAGTGAAATTGCAATACAACAAGGAACTACAATTGTAGCTGTTGTATCTGGTAGTAATTTTAACTACTAGAAAAAGTTGGTCATCTAAATTAGTTTACGTAAATTTAAGTTATGAATATAGTATTCCAAATTAATGGAGGTATTGGTAAATGTGTTATGGCAACAGCAGTGTGTGAAGCCATCAAAAAACAATACCCAGACAGCAGATTAATAGTAGTATCAGGATACGCTGATGTATTTTTAAATAATCCCTTTGTAGACCGAGCTTTCAATTTTGGAAGCTTTAGCTATTTCTACGAAGAGTATATTGAAAATAAAGAATTTAAGATCTTAGCTCACGATCCATATGTTCAAACAGAGCATGTAATGCAAAATGAACACCTAATTAAAACGTGGTGTAAAATGTTTGGTATTTCCTACAACAACGAACAGCCGAAAATATTCCTAACTCAAAGAGAAACGGATTTTTTTAGTGCTAAATTTGCATCCGACAGACCTATTTTACTTTTACAGACAAACGGCGGTGCATCTACTGATTTAAAGTATAGTTGGGCTAGAGATATTCCTTATAAAATAGCTACCTCAGTAGTTGAAGAATTTGCAAGTGTATACAATATTGTACATATTAAAAGAGAAGATCAACTTACATTAGAAAACACATTCCCAGTAACAGATACTTTTAGAGCTATTGCCGTATTGATTGGATTAAGTCGAAAAAGGTTGTTTATGGATAGCTTTGCTCAACATGTAGCTGCAGGTATGAATTTATCCTCCACTGTATTATGGATAGCGAATAAACCTGAAGTGTTTGGTTATGAAATACATAATAACATAATAGCTAATCCTTTTACAATTAAGCCCGAATTACGCAATGCCTTTTTAGGTAAATTTAATATTGGTGGAGATTTAATAGAATTTCCATATAACAGCGAAAATGAAATCTTTAACGTGGATGGTATTATAACTTCTATCAAAAAGCAAAAGTAACTGTGAAAATATTTTGTATAGGTCTAAACAAGACTGCTACTAGTTCAATAGTACAGGCTTGGTACATATTAGGATACACAAAAGTATGCTCTCCAGACTTAAGAATGAAAGGATTAAATTTAGCTGCTTTCAATAAAAATTACAACCTTATATTTAAAATGATTGATAATTTCGATTGTTTTAAAGATAGACCATTCAACACAGAGAGGTTGTACAAGATATTAGATCAACATTTCTTAGATAGTAAATTCATACTAACAGTTAGAGATGAAGACGAATGGTGGATCTCTGTGAGCAGGTGGTTAAATAACTTAGTACCGACCCATCACATTACAGAAGCAGATAGGTTGTATAAAATAGAAATGTATAAGCGACATTTTGAAACAGATAAATTTACAAAAGAATCATTTACAAAATATTATAGGGAATATAACCAAGAAGTAAGAGATTATTTTAAGAATAATCCTAACTTTTTAGAAATGAATATCTGTGAAGGTGATGGGTGGGAAAAACTTTGTCCTTTTCTTGATAAACCAATCCCAAATACTCCTTTTCCAAGAATAAATGTAAATAACTTTGAGCATATCATTTAAAAATATAAAAAAATACCAAGCACCAAAGCAAGACAACATTGCAGTGTGTACGGTATTTTTTAACGCAGGAAAGTTCATAAAACCTGTAATGAATCAATTATACGTTGCTAACATACTTAAAAAAAGCAACATACCTCATTACACGATGGAGTTAGTGTACGATGGAGAGGAACCTTTCTTTTCTGAGAACGAAACTACATTTCACGTAAGAGCTAATTCCTACATGTTTCACAAAGAGAACTTACTAAACCTACTAGTGAGCAAACTACCAGAAAAGTATACTAAGATAGTTTGTTTAGATGGTGATGTATTGTTTGAAAACGAAGATTGGATTAATGATACAATTGACAAATTAGATGGGTATGATGTAGTAGTACCCTTTCACGATGCCTATAGAATAGATCCCTACTACGATACTTTATTTGAATGTGCTAAAACCCTACTAGATTTAACATATGCAGTTAAAACGACTACTTTTAGTGCTGGTTATGCAATAGCTTTTAATAGACGTTTTTTTGATCAAATAGGGTTATACGAATACGCTATTATAGGTGGGGGAGATAAAATGACTTTAATAGATTTTATTCGATTGCCCCTTCAAATACAATCCTTCGGATCTACTAAAAAAGATGATTACATTAAAAAAATAAAAGCTCTTAATTTAAAATTTGGTTATCTGGAAGGAATTTTGTATCATTTATATCACGGGTCTTTAAACAACAGGCAGTATTTCGAACGACATTTTATAATAAAAGATCTTCATTTAGACACTGATGTAGTTAAAAATAAAGATGGTGTGTTAGAGTTTGTAAACCCAAAAAAATACAATCCAATAATGCTTGGATATTTTAAAAATAGAAAAGAAGATTACGTAGATTCAAATAGATTTTAATATGGAACAATTATTTTTTCAATCATCATTACCAAGAGCAGGTAGCACACTATTGCAAAACATCCTAGCTCAGAATCCAGATATCTATGCAACACCAACATCAGGTGTATTGGAATTAATATTTGCAGCAAGAGGTAATTACACAAATAGTCCTGAATTTAAAGCACAAGATCCTGAATTAATGAAAGCAGGATGGCAGGCATTTGCTAAAAATGGTATGGATGCATTTTACAATGCTATCACAGACAAAAAGTATGTAGTAGATAAATCAAGAGGTTGGGGTATTCACTATGATTTTTTAAAGTTTGTAAGACAAGAAGAGCCAAAAATTATCTGTATGGTAAGAGATCCTAGAGATATTTTTGCTTCCATGGAGAATAACTTTAGAAAACACCCTGATAAACAATCCGACATCTTAGATTGGAGTAAAGGTCAAGGTACCACAGTACCAAAACGTATTGATATATGGGCTCAAAGTCCTCCTGTAGGATTAGCATTTGAAAGATTAAGTGAAATATTTAGAATGGGTCTTGACAGCAAGATACTATTTGTAAGGTTTGAAGATCTTTGTTTATATCCAGATACAGAAATGCAAAGAATCTATCAGTACCTAAACATTCCTTTTTTCAAGCATGATTTTGATAATATTCAGCAAGTAACTAAGGAGGATGATGAGGTGTACGGAGCATTTGGTGATCATACCATTAGAACGAAATTAGAGCCGGTAAGAAGCAACGCAAAAGCATTACTGGGTAAAGATGTCACAGACTGGATTTACAACAATTACGCCTGGTTTTATCAACAATTTAAGTATACAAAATGATAACAGTATTATTTGGTCAACCTTGCAGTGGAAAGTCAACCTTAGCAGTTAAACTGCAAGCCGATTTCTATATAGATGGAGATCATTTAAGATTAATGTTTAAAAACAATGATTATAGTAGAGAAGGACGTGTTAAAAACCTCAATCGAGCAAGCGATATTGCTACCTACCTACATTACAATGGTAACGATGTGGTTTTATCTTTGGTTTACCCGTACAAAGAAGCAAGAGATTATTTAGATAGTTTGTGTCCTGATGTAAAATGGGTATATTTAACGTATCAGCTGAATAGAGGTAGAGAAGCTTTCCACGTACAGGATTTTGATTATCCTGAAGAAGATGCTGCTTTACATCTAAACACAGAATGGATGACTGAAGAAGAGTGTATTAAAGAAATAAAAAGTTATATCAACAAATGAAAAAATATCTAGCACAGGCAGCTTTTGGATCATCTAATAGTGATGTTAAATATTCAATGTATATTGGACGTTGGCAACCTTGGCACGAAGGCCATAGGTGGTTAATTGACCAACGTTTAAACGAAGGAAAACGTGTGCTATTGTGCATTAGAGATGTAGAACCCGATGAAAGGAATCCTTGGACTGCTCAAGAAGTATTAAAAAACCTATCTACTGAACTTATCGATCTTGTTGAACAAAAGGTATTAAAGATTATTATCATACCCGATATTGAATCGATAAACATAGGTAGAGGTGTAGGATACGATGTAATAGAGCACATACCGCCAGAAGAAATACGTGATATATCAGCAACTAAGCTAAGAGAACAAATGAAGGCGGAGGGTAAATTATGATAGTACAAGCAAAAAGGCATCTAGCCAAGACAATTAGTTATAGAATGGTAAGCACTACAGTTGGATTTTTTATTACTTGGTATCTAACAAACAACATTGAGTTTGGACTTACATTCAGCGTGTTAGAGTTGATTATAAAGCCTGCTATTTATTATCTACATGAAAGATTTTGGTATAGGTGGATTAAGTACGGGTTGAAAAAGTAACCAAGTTTCTTTTTGGTAAAAGTTAGACTATTTATATATACATTAAAACAAAACATATGTTTGGAACTATTTTTATTATCCTTATTGTATTAGTAGTAATTACTATTCTAGTAGTAGGTGTACAGAAAAACAAAAAAGCATTGACTATTTCTAACTTAGAAGCAGAAGCTGAAAACGAAGTAAAAGAAGTAGAAGCTAAGATTCAAGAAAAAATTCAAGCAGTGGAAACTAAAGTTGAAACTATGGCAGCTAACAAAGTAAAAGCTGCTAAAGACGAAGTTAAAGCTGAAGTAAATAAGATAAAAAACAAAGTTACAAAAAAATAAAAAACATGGCACAATTAACAGACCAGGAGTTACAAGACTTTCAAGCATTTAGACAAGAAGCAAGTAAAATTGCAATCTCATTAGGAGAAATTCATTACCAAAGAACTTTAATTGATCTAGAAATAGACAAATTGAAAGCTGCAGTTCAAGCAAATGCATCTGCTCAACAAGAGTATATGAAACAACTAGGTGATAAGTACGGAGATGGTTCAATTAACGTACAAACAGGTGAAATTACTCCTTTACAAACTAACTAGCAGAGTACTTTATAATAAATTAGGTTTTGCCAATCTCAATAGCTATTTATTAGTAGAAATAAAATCATAAAATGGCAGAAGCATTAATTTCACCCGGTGTTTTCCTCGTTGAAAACAACCTTTCCCAAACCACATCAGGTCCAATCACAGTAGGTGCCGCTTTAGTAGGTCCAACTGTTATTGGTAGGCAGAATACACCAACGTTAGTAACTACATATTCTCAATTTACTGCTAAGTTTGGTACAACCTTTATATCTGGTGGTACAACTCAGGAATACTTAACTTCTCAAGCTGCATATAACTACTTCCAACAAGGAGGTACTTCTTTGTTAGTTACAAGAGTAGCAAGTGGTTCTTATACTCCAGCAGTAGCAAGCGCTCCTAACTATATAGGTGCAACTGCTTCTTTAGCAATTGCTAGTACTTCTACTTTTACTGATCATTCCTACATTCAAGTAAGTGGTTCAGTATCAGGTACATTTAATTTCATTAGTGTTATTCCTGCTACACCAGATAATCCAGCTACTAGTCAATATTACGTTGTAACAGGATCTACTCAAGCAGCTACTGTAGCTAACTTAGCACAGAAAGTTAATTCATATTCTGGTAGCTTTGATTTACAAGCTTCTGCAAACGGAACAACCTTTACTTTGTATTCTGATATACCAGGTATTGGTGGAAACAGTTTTAGCTATGTAAGTGCATCTACACCTCAATCTCTTGTAGGTGGTGTTGATCCAACTTTCGCTTTTGAACTTGAAACATTGTCTGTAGGTACAGTAATGAGTAACAATCAAGGTGCTGCTGAAGGTGAAACTACAAATGGCTTATTGCCATCTGGTTCTTCTTCTAACGTAAGATGGATGGTTACTGGAGCTAATACAGGTTCAGGTCAATTTACTCTTATTATTAGACAAGGTAACGATTATACAGGTAACCAATCAGTATTGGAAACTTGGGCAAACGTTTCTTTAGATCCTAATCAAAATAACTACATTGAATATGTAATTGGTGATCAAGTTCAAACTATTCTTTATGATGAAGATGGTCTAGCTTACTTACAAGTAAGTGGTAGCTATCCTAACCAATCACAATATGTGAGAGTTAAGAATGTATTTACTCCAACTCCTACTTATTTAAACCCACAAGGTAAACCTTATTCACAATACACATCCTCTATTCCTGTAAACGGAAGTGGATCTTACAATGGTTCATTTAGCGGTTCTACAGGTCCTTTATACGGTTGTTTTGGACCTACTGATGCAGCTCCTTTAAATTTATTTGAACAGATTCCTGCGCTTAATTCAGTGACTACTGATCCAACAACTAATATTCAAGGTGTATTTGCAAGTGATTACGATACGGCTATTAATTTATTAGCTAATACAGATGCTTACAAGTATAATTCAATTTATGCACCAGGTTTAACTTTCCAAAATGGACCAGATCAAGTTAGTACCTTACTATCTGTAGTACAGAATCGTGGTGATGCTATTGCAGTGGTTGATATGACTTCATATAACCAAACAATTGGCACAGCAACAAGTTTAGCACAATCATTTAGCAACACATACGGTGCAACTTACTATCCTTGGGTTCAAACAAGATCAACTGAGACAGGTAGATTACATTTCGTACCACCTTCTACAGTTATCCCAGGTGTTTATGAGTATACTGACACTGTAGCAGCTCCTTGGTTTGCACCAGCTGGTCTAAATAGAGGTGGATTACCAACAGTAATTCAACCAGAAATTAGATTAACTGTAAACCAAAGAAATACTTTGTATAGTGCTAACGTAAACCCAATTGCAGTATTCCCAGGACAGGGTGTAGTAGTATATGGTCAGAAGACTTTAACTTCACANAGTTCNGCATTGAATAGAGTAAATGTAAGACGTTTGTTAATTGCGCTTAAAAGCTACATTGGACAGATTGCTCAAACATTAGTATTNGAACAAAANACNACTGTAACTAGAAATAAATTCTTGAATCAAGTAAATCCTTACTTAGATTACGTTCAACAACAACAAGGTTTATATGCTTATAGAGTTGTAATGGATACAACAAACAATACTCCAGATGTAATTGATAGAAACTTGTTAGTAGGTGATATTTACTTACAGCCAACAATTACTGCGGAATTTATTCAATTAAACTTTAACATTGAGCCAACTGGAGTAACCTTCGGCGCATAAAATANAAANTAAATGAAAAACAATACAAAAGTTAGATTACACTTATCTAAGAAATTATTTGAATCAATTACTAAGCAAGTTTTAGCTGAAGGTAAAATGACCAAGGAAGCATTAGGTGGATATACAGAAGTAAAAGAACCTAAAGCTAACAAAGCTGCTGAAAAGATGACCAACAAAATGAAACAAGAAGGTTTAGGTGATGTAGCTAAGAAAGTAGGATCTGCAGTAAAGAAAGGTGCAGAAAAAGCTAAGCAATACTACAAACAAGAACTTTCTCCATCAAGCGTTAAACCAGGCGGTAAGTATGCTGAAAAAGGCTTTAGCAAACTTTCAGGAAATCTTGAAGAAGAGGAAATGGAAGAAGGAATTACAGACTTAGCACACAAATTAAAAGGTCTTTCTAAAGATAAACTAGCTCAGCTTAAGAAATACTACGATACAGAACTTTCTCCTTCTAGCGTTAAGCCAGGCGGTAAATATGCTGAAAAAGGTTTCAGCAAGTTATCAGGTAACTTAGAAGAAATGGAAGAAGACTAAGAGGTTTTATAAGCAATAGATATTTATATTAAATACAATTAGAAATGCCAGTATTAGATCCAAATGAAATTATGTTTACCGCTTTTGAACCTACAGTTCAGAACCGATTCATAATGTATATAGATGGTATCCCTTCATTTATGATTAAAAGTGCAACTGCACCAAACATCGACTTAAAGGAAGTGAAAATCGACCACATCAACGTTTACCGCAAAATTAAAGGTAAAGCAGAGTGGGCAGATATGACCCTAAATTTATACAACCCAATCTCTCCTTCAGGCCAACAAGCTGTAATGGAGTGGATTCGTTTATCACATGAATCTGTAACAGGACGTGATGGTTATTCAGATTTTTACAAGAAAGACTTGAATTTATCTATCTTAGGTCCAGTAGGTGATATTGTAAGTGAGTGGATTATTAAAGGTGCATTCATTAAAACATCTAACTTCGGTTCTTATGACTGGTCTAACCAAGAAGCAATCACAATTGAACTAACTATAGGAATGGATTATGCGATTTTAAATTACTAAGCATAATATTTCGTTCCAAATTATTAAAATATCTAAGCCCTTACTATTTATTAGAAAGGGCTTTTTTATGCTACATGAGTATTTCACAATTATTAGAGCTGCACTAATAGCAAATCGTTCCAAAAAAGCAGCTTACTACGAAGCACATCATATTGTACCTAAAAGTTTTGGAAAAAAATCAACAACAGTTTTATTAACTCCAGAAGAACATTATAGATGTCATAAGATTTTAGCTGAGTATTTTCAATTTCATTCAATTTACAGTAAAAAAATGTTATGGGCTTTTCATCGCATGGCCTATAGCAAAAAACGTACTCTTACAGAGGATGAATACGGAGAAGCTAGAAGAATTTTAATGCCTTTATGGACCCGAAAACAAACCGATGAGCACAAAGCTAAGATATCTAAAGCTCAGTTTGGCAATACTAACAACAAAGCTAGGGTATTTAAGGGTATGAAATCAGATATGTCTAAGGAAGGTAAGCAGAAGCTTGCTGAGCTTAGAAAGCTTGATCAAACCGGCAAAGTAGGATTAGAAGCAAAAGCTAGTAAAGGAACTGTTATTTGCGAATACGAAAATGGTAGTATTATAGAAGCAGGTAGTGCTTTGCAGCTATCAAAATTAACAGGTATTCCACAAAGTTCCATAAGTTGTAGAATTAACACATCTCCAGGCATAATGAAGAAAGGCTACAAAATATACTATAAGGGGTAATCCATACTATTTATTAGCGTATAAATTAAAACAAAAACTATGGCTTTAACACTATCAGGTGGTATATCATCATCTTTTGTATCGGGTGGAATTACTTATCAGGTACAGACTTTCACAGGATCAGGAAATCTTTATGTAGCAGGAACCGGAACTTTAACTGCACAAGTTCTTTTAGTTGGCGGTGGTGGAGGTGGATCAGAAGGCTGTGGTGGTACAGGAAACAATGCATTTGGTGGTAATGGAGGTGGTGCAGGTGGTGTATTTTACACTAGTTCCTATACTTTTTTAGCTACAGACCCTACATGGAGTGTAACAGTAGGTAAAGGTGGAAGTGGTGGTACTTATAACTCACCAGCAACACCTGGTGGAACCACTATTATAGCAGCTTCAGCTAGTTTAGCAAGAGCTGTAGTAAGTTCTTCCTACGCAGATCATGCATTTTTTCAATTGACAGGTTCTATATTAGGAACTTTTCATATAACATCTAGCTTAACTCAAGTAGATGCGGCTCCTAACTACTATGTTGTAACAGGATCAACAGCAGCACTTACTACAGCAGCGGTAGCAACTAAAATTAATAGTTTATCAAGCAGTTTTGATATCACAGCAGCTTCTACTGGAACAACATTAACCTTAGTAGCTTTTTCAGGTAGTGCAGGAAACAATTACAAATATGTAAGCGGATCAATCACACAATCTTTTGCAAGTGGTGGAGATGCTGAAATGTTAACAGGTTCTTACGGTGGAGTAGGTGGTCGTCCAAATGGCGGAAATGGTGGATCAGGTGGAGGTGGAGTTGTGAGTGGCTCAAAGCTATTTGTAGACTTAGGCTTTCCAGGTGGTTTGCAAGTAGGAAGAGGAGAAGCTGGTGCAGGTGGCGGTGGTGCTGCTAATTCAGGAAGTAGTAATTTTGATATATTCTATAATCCTTTCACAATACACCAAGGTGGAAATGGTGGAAACGGTGTAGCACTTACAATTCAAAACGGTACTCCTGTTTATTATGCAGGTGGTGGTGCAGGTGGTGGATGGGTAAATGTAGGACCTGGTGCTGGTGGATTAGGTGGATTAGGTGGAGGTGGAAATGGTGGTTCAGGTGTTAAAGGAGCAGGCGCAAAGGGTGCTGCTAACACAGGAGCTGGTGGTGGTGGGGGTGCTTTATCTGACCAAGCGAGTAACTGGGGTAATGGTGGAGATGGTGGATCAGGTATAGTAGTTATTATACACGTATAGTCCTTTATTATTAATATCTTAAAAAGCTACCTTAAAAAAGTAGCTTTTTTTGTTGCCTGATATGTAGAATGGTCGTATCTTTAGGTTCTAAACAATATAATATGGCAGCTTTTCTATTTTACACGTTAGTTCTGATTTCATTAGGACTTTTTGTACGACTATTTTGGATCGAATTAGTTATAATAGGAGCAATTTTAATGTTTGTGTTAGGAATTGTTGTATGTTCTACTATCACAGCTATTTGCTTTCAGTTTTTTAGTCTAATGACCTCTCAACTAAACGATCACGGGTCTTTTGCTACCTACTTTATGTATTCAGCAGTATTTTACACAGTTATGATGGTAGTATACGGATGTATTGTGTATGACTTATTCAATATCGGAGTTGAATTTATTCAAAATGTTTTTAGAAAATAACCCATAAAAATCCATATTGTATATATTTATTAATATACAACAAAATTAAGATTATGTCAGAAAAGTTCACACTTCCTACCGAAACTATTGAGTTACCTTCACAAGGTAAA
>JGI26470J50227_1000382_pt1 | contig 18640 bp, 18 predicted proteins | sample FreactTroBogLake_FD_50227 | JGI IMG/M metagenome (IMG submission 50227) | reverse complement strand
TATATTCACAGTCTTTGCAATTACTGGGCTTGCAAATGCTTACAACATTATCGATGGGTTTAATGGTTTAGCCAGCATGGTTGCCGTGATCACTCTCATTACCATTGCCTATGTATGTTTTAAGGTAGGTGATTATGAATTAATTCCCATTTGCCTCGTCATGATTGGTTCAATTTTGGGATTCTTTATTTGGAACTACCCGCGAGGACTCATTTTTTTGGGCGATGGTGGCGCTTACCTGATTGGTTTTTGGATTGCCTCAATATCCATTCTTTTAGTCTCACGACACGCAGAGGTCTCGCCTTGGTTTGCCCTAATGGTGAATGCCTATCCGATCATGGAAACGCTCTTTACCATCTACCGTAGAAGAATTCATCAAAACAAGAATCCAGGCTTGCCTGATGGCATCCACTTTCATACGCTGATTTATCGGCGTTTACTAAAAAAAAGCTCCCAAGAGGAGGCCTTTTTGAGTAACGCCCGCACCGCCCCTTATCTTTGGGTGCTCACAGGACTATCGGCGATTCCTGCTTTGCTGTGGTGGAATCAAACTAAAATGCTAACTATTGCTAGTTTGCTTTTTATAATCAGCTATGTGTGGATTTACAGAAGGATTGTGCAATTTAAAAGTCCTAGCTGGTTGTAACTATAGAGCCTGATAGATGGCATTAGCGGGCTAGTCATCCAAAAAGTAGCGAGATTTAGCGAGACTCAACCCCACATAGATGAGAATGAGTCCGTTTTGTAAATTTGTTGACTTTAAAACAGTAACTCTATAGCCTGAATCTAAATACGTCTTACTTAGATTTATAGGTAAAAAAGATCCTGAGGTCTTGTCAGCTAGAAGCGCCTAATCGCCTGAATCGACCACATTGTGTGATGCCACATCGACTACCTGCATCTTGCGCTTCCACTCCTGGTGCTTACGTAGCTCACTTAGGGTGCGATAAAAGTTCCGACGCAGATCGTCAAACTCCCTGCTAGGCCTCTCATTTTGCATGAGCTCCATTAGGCCCTTATCCTTAACCACCTGCAGTTCTTGCTCAATCTTAGGGCGATGGTCACAAAACCAAATTATCTTGTTTAAGTCTTCGGTCGCAATCTTTACGACATAACGCCAGAAGAGTTCAGTCTCACCGCTATCATTTTCAATCTCATACCGAAGCACATTCTTGGCTGTTGGATTAGTAAAGCCATAGTGATTAATGTGCTTCACCAATATTTGATGAATCAACGGATAATCAGAGTTTCCTCTTTAGGATCTTGATGATGCCTGTGTGGAGGAATGTAACTCTTGCTCCCTATCGCGTTAAATAATCTTTGGCATGGCTCAGCATAATCGAGGTGTAAATTAAAATTTTCCTACCCCTAGGCGAATGAAAAGCAGACAGAGATAAATTATCTAAAAATGCCTTAGAGAAATCTTTAATACTCATACTTCAAGAGCAGTCAATATTTGCTTAACTGCAACTTCAGTTGAAAATAGTTCTTTCGCCAAATTTTTGCAACGCAAATCCATTCTATCGGCCAGCGTTAATTTATCAACCAGAGCCTCTGCAATGTCTCTTAATTCCGTCACTGAAGATCCGGTATAGGCATAGCCAACCTGATTTTTATTTATTAAATCAACCAAATCATTTCCCGGATTAATTTTTGCAAGTACCGGCAGACCAGACTGCATGTAAGATAAAAACTTTCCGGGAATATTATGTGTCTTGTGGCGCGGATCTAAAATAACCATTCCAATGCTGCATTGTTTATATAGAGCGGGAATCTCTGCAGAATCAATTTCATCGAAAAATAAAATGTTATTAAGGCTGCGATTTTTAGCTTCCCACTTTAAATCCACATACTCACTTCCTCTGCCGACCATCAGAAAACCAATATCCGCTCTGTCGAGTAGAGACTCAGCTAAATCGAGCACAACCCCCATACCTTGGGCAGCGCCCATGTTTCCAGCATAAACAAATATTTTCCTGCCGGCCAAGAAAGTATCCCCAACTGCTATGCTACAAATCCCTGAAGATGATTCAGATAGCCAATTTTGCAATACCTCAATATTCTTTAGATTAAATGGAGGCCAATTTTTAAGATACTGAATATTATTAGCAGCCTGAACACCAATAGTGTCAGCTATCTTGTATTGGGAAGCCTCATTCCATTTAAAAAATCTATACGCAAGACCTCTTCTCATCAGACCAAGGTCAAGCGCCCATTCCGGAAAAATATCACGAAGAATCAGATAACTTCTGCATGAGGAATTCCTTTTAAGCCTTTTAACAAATGGTGCCCAGAAAATTGTAGGTGAGTACCAAATTACACCATCTAATTTTTTACCAGAAAGTGGTGACATTAGATAACGTATCCACATGAAATATGGCATAAAAAATTCGGCAGCCGCTCTTCTTATGTAACCCACATCCTTGGTTTTTAGTGACTTAAGTCTGAGTACCCGAACCCCATTCAACACTTCCAACTTCCAAGCTTGATCTAACCCGGAATCCGGGATAATAACCAAAGGGGAAATTCCTTGTTTATTAAGCTCAATAGCTAGATCTTTAAGCTGTGCTGCAGCGGATGTTCGTGCAGGGTAATAAGAATCAGCAATAACCGCAATGCTTTTCATATACATACTACTTAGACCAAACGGTTCTATTCACGTAATCAACGTAACTCATCACTACACGAAGTAGCTGCTTAGAAACAGGACCGCCTTCATAGTCTGCAACGGGGTGCATCACTCTTTTAGACCTATCATGTTGAGCAATAATCACCCGAATAGCATCTAATACTCTATCTTTTTTCAAGCCAGTCATAATTAATGTGCCCTCGTCCATTCCCTCGGGGCGTTCGTGAGCATTTCGAATAGTAATAGCAGGAAGGTTTAATAGGGAGCCTTCTTCAGAAATTGTTCCGCTATCAGATACAACACACAGGGCTTCCATTTGAAGTTTGATGTAGTCATAAAATCCAAATGGCTTTAGAAATTGAATATTTTTATTTAATCCACCTAGCTCCATAGTATCCAGTCGCTTTTTTGTTCGCGGATGGGTTGAGACAATAACCGGCATATTATATGTATCGGCAATAGCATTGAGCGCCTCAACCATATCCCGCATATTCTCTTGGCTATCTATATTTTCCTCTCGATGAGCACTGACAATAAAGAATTTATTTGACTCGAGACCCATTTGCTTAATGACATCAGAGCCAGTGATTTTGGGCATATAAAAATCAAGAACCTCTTGCATATGAGAACCAGTTTTTATGATCGTCTCTGCAGGAATTCCCTCGGCTATTAGATAGCGACGAGCATGCTCTGTTAAGACCAGATTAATATCACTTAAGTGATCCAAAACTTTACGATTCAATTCCTCTGGAACCCGCTGATCAAAGCATCGATTCCCAGCTTCCATATGAAAAACAGGTATTTTTCTACGCTTAGCGGCAATTACAGCTAAACATGAATTAGTGTCCCCGTAAAGCAAGACGGCATCAGGTTTCTCCGTCTCCATTACTTCATCTGATTTCTCAATCACCCTAGCGATAGTTTGTGCCGCATTGCTTCCTACCGCCTCAAGGAAATAATCTGGCTTGCGTATACCCAAATCCTCAAAAAAAAGCTGATTTAGGTCATAGTCATAATTCTGGCCAGTGTGAACGAGCACATGATTGGTATGCAAATCAAACTCAGCAATCGCTCGACTCATCTTAATTAACTCAGGCCGAGTGCCAACTATAGTCATAATTTTAAGCATTTAAAGCGTCCTTAATATAATCCAACTTTAAAAGGGTATTTTTTATTTGGTCAATATTTAAACGATCAGTATTATGGGATGTGTAATCTTCTTGGCGAGAAATTTCTGTCTCACCCTCAGTAAAGTACTGAGCATAATTCAAGTTCCTATTATCCGCAGGTATACGGTAATACCTTCCCATATCGAATGCCTTTGCCATTTCTTCACGCGAGATCAAAGATTCATATAGCTTCTCACCATGTCGAGTACCAATTGTGCGGATATCCACATGCTTCTTAAAAAGCTCTTGAATCGCCTGCGCTAAGTCAGCGACTGTAGAAGCTGGAGCTTTTTGTACAAAAATATCGCCTTGTTCACCATGCTCGAACGCATACAAAACTAAATCGACAGAATCCTCAAGCGACATTAAAAATCGTGTCATATTGGGATCGGTCACAGTAATAGCCTTGCCCTCCTTAATCTGCGTTACAAACAGCGGAATAACGGAACCACGGGATGCCATTACATTTCCATAACGAGTTGCGCAAAAAATTGTTTCGCCTTCCTGCTGTGAGCGAGCCTTAGCAATCATGATTTTTTCTGCCATTGCCTTTGAAATACCCATTGAATTTATGGGATAAACAGCCTTATCAGTACTCAAAACTACTAGACGATTCACATTATTAGCTATTGCAGCATTTAGGACATTTTCAGTACCGATTACATTGGTCCGAACGGCTTCCATAGGATAAAACTCGCAGGATGGAACTTGTTTGAGCGCTGCGGCATGAAAGACAAAATCAACTCCTTTAAGGGCAGAATAAATACTGTCATAATCACGCACATCGCCAATGCAAAATTTGAGCTTTGGATTATTAAAAGCAATGCGCATATCCTCTTGCTTTTTTTCATCGCGGCTAAAAATACGAATCTCTCGCACTTCAGTGGATAAGAATCTTTTAAGCACAGTATTTCCAAAGGAACCTGTACCACCGGTAATTAAAAGCACTTTATTCTTAAACATACTTAGTCCTAAATTATTTATATGCGCGCATTAGTTGAATTAATTCAGGCCATGCAGGGGGTTCATATCCAGTTGCCAACCTAAATCGGTCGGAATTTAAAGAGCGGTCAATCCTAAATGAATCATCCCGAATAATTTCAATATCTTTTTGATATGTTTTGGCAATCAAGCCCAATAACTCGAATTTGTTGATTGGCTTTGCTGCAACATGGTAGAGGCCACATAATGTGCTATGAGGAATTACCACATCACAAATTACTTGCGCAAATACTACAGTGGGTAATCCTGAGAAAATTGCCTGCGAAAAGCCTTTGCAATCTTCACCTTGGGAAAGAAACCAGTCAAGCAATCCGTGTTTGCTCTGTAATTCATGACCGATAGTAGAGGTACGAAGAGTAATGGCATTGGGATAATCCACCTCGCCCAAGATTTTTGATTTTCCATATACATCCCCCGCATCAGCAAAATCCTCCTCCGAATAGTTTCCTTTTGCGCCAGAGAAGACGCAATCGGTGCTCACATGAATCATGCGTGCACCGACTAGCTTACATAAATTTGCTAAACGGTGGGGCAATAATGCATTAATTGGCAAGGAAACCAGCGGATCTTCAGAGCCAGGTTTATGCTTGGTCAGACCAGCGCAATTGATCACTACATTGGGACGAATCCGATCAAATGTATCAACCAAAATATCTTGCTGAAGTACATCCACCCCACTTATTAGATGTTCACGAATAGGCTGTCTAAAAAATTCTTTCCATCTGGCATCCCGAATACTTCCATAGACTTCATATTCAGGCCTCTCTGCAAGAACCCTCGTGACTGTACTACCAATCATGCCACTTGCACCAAATATTAATATCTTCATACCGCCAAACTCATCCTTTTAAAACGCTTAAGCCAATCCCTAAAAGATAGAAATTCAGCATTATTTAAGTTATTGTGATGGCACGATTCAAGCACTAGATTTCTTACCTATAAATCACAAGAATTAAATTAATTTACTCAAGAAATTAAATGAAAGAAAAATTCTTTGGGATCTACCAAATTCAGCTTAGGCTCTTCGATTTTAAGGTGCCTCTTTATCGCCCTTGAAATAGAAATAGATGACTCAGGGTCAAAGGTCTGCTGTGGATCCAATATATCCCTCACATAATCCAGCTCCGAGGCCAAAACAGGGAGTCCAATCTCCCTAGCCTCTAGCAATGGTATTCCAAAAGATTCTAATGTTGATGGATAAATAAGTGCTTTAGAAAATTTATAAGCCAAAATAAGATCGACCTGCTGAGCGTAGTCAAATATTTTTATATTAAGCTTGTTTTGCTCTATTTTCAAACAAATCCATGAGCACAATGAATTATATTTCTGGACATCAATAATAAGTTTTAACGAGGGATAAATATTATCCTCAGATAGCAAACACCACGCATCAATTAATTTTTTATGATTTTTATGTGGCTCTCCTGATGCGACATAAAGAAAATCAAATATTTTGGATGATTTATCATGCTGTTGCACCTCTTGCACCTGACTCACTATCCCCTTTATAAATGCCATAGTTCTAACGGGAATATTTATCCGTTCCTCTAAAAGACATTTCATTGAGGGGGTCTGAACAATAAACTCATCTACATTTATCGACCTAAAAATAAGCCATATGCGCTCAATAATAATTCTGATTTTAATTTTTAAAGGGAAATTAATTAGACTGACCTTATCTAACAAATATCGATTTTGAAGAAAAGTGATAACTTTTCCTCTTAATTTAAATAATGGAGGTAAATTACCAAAACATAAAACTAAATCGTTTGAATTAACATTTTTGACCAACCATAATTCTGCCAATAATCTCTGCAAAATTGATGGGTCTACTATTTTTACAGAAAGATTCTTTGGCAAATTTTTTGGTAATATCATCCGTGAGTCTACCAATGCAACGAAATCTAAATCTTGCAAGCAATTATTAATAAGCGCATCAAGCAAAGATTTTCCACCGCCTTCATGAACATTATATGCTTGCAACACAATTCTTGAATATTCAAACCTCATGATTTCTAGATAGCTCCTAACTATAATTTTTTAATGCGATAACTAGAAAATAGCGGACGTAATATCCAGCCAAATAATGCGGCATAAAAAATCCACGTTGGAAATGCCCAATAAACTTGACCTACTACTCCAGATATAATCACAAAAAAAAGGGTTGCCAACCTTAGTTCAGTCAACCGCTCCCCTCCTTCGCGTTTCTTGAGCAGAATAAGCTGCCACCCCGTGTAAAAGAATGTTAGCAGAAGACAGATAAGCAAGGTTGGATTGAATAAATATAATGTGTAATAAGCATTATCTGTTAATTTATCAGAATAAACTAAACGACCAAATATTGAAGTGTCTGCAGCATGACTAGCCTCACTATTTACATAAAGATCCGAGGGTATTTGCCACCATATTACCCTATAAAATAGCGACATAAATCTTTCTCTTGCAATATCTCCTATAATAAATGCAATGCTATAAATAGAAATTATTCCGATAGCAAAACCAAATATAAGTGCCAACCAAATTTTTATGTATTCCCTACTAAGCGCGCTCTTTCCAAGCAATACCACCCAAAGTGATAGGGTTAAAATGATTAATAACATTGTAGAGCGTGACCCTGAAAAATAAAGGGATATTGACAATAAAGCTGAAAAGGCTCCTAAAATCCAGAGATATTGATTCTTAATACAGTCGATCATGCAAAGAAAGAAAATAATAGTTGCTGAAAGCGCAAACCAATTAGGATTATGAAAAGTTGCGCTTGCACGAGCCTCGATCATATTACTTAGATATACATTACGGACAACTGCCTTATCCGCTAGAACCTCATATCCTGCCAGTAAAATAATAAGGGTCCACGTTAAAAGTAATAAGATTAATTCAATTCTTTTATATAAAATATTATTCTCATTAAATATCATTCCAATAGCAACGCTAAACCATATAAATAAAATTGTTAAAAAATTAAATGCCAACCATTTTTGGTTATTGTGATTGTTGAAATTTATTAGAGCCACTCCTAAGGATAAAAAACTAAAAATTAGTAGAAAAATTATTATTCCATATGTCTTCTTTTTCATTGCTACTAAATAATTTTTATTTTTCCGCCAATACAATAAGCTTACTAAAGAAAGCGTGATGAGAGTCATGCGGGATACAAATTTCGGCACTTCTGAGAATGGGCCTCCTAAAATCAAGAATGAGTAAGCTGGCCACAAGAAAATTGTAGCGCCAATTAACATAAAAATAGTTGGCAAAGAGAAGTAAGGCCCACTTAATACAGAGGCAATAATCGCGATAATACTTATCCATAACAGAAAAATAAAATACCCGCTATGAGAATATTCAACCATAGCTGCGGTTATGGTCATGATTTTTTATTATCCTTAATGGAGGCAAGGATTTTCTGCCATTTTTTTGCCACATTATCTGGATTATGAAGTTTTCGAGATCGATTAGATATTTCAGAGGGATTTCGCTCACCCCACTCCCATTGACTCATTTCAAATGCCAAAGATGCGGCTAACTCCTTCGACGAGAATCCTCGCGCTACATTTCCATATTCTCCACCCCCCGCCAAATACATCAGAGATTCAATAGGGGTCACCACCAATGAAGCTCCCGCACATAAAGCTTCTGCAGCTGCAAGGTTATAACTTTCAACTCTTGAGGATGCTAGCAATATTTTGGCAATAGAAAATTTTTCCTGCAACTCTTCGTATGAAAGACTATCAATGGCATCCACAAATTTCCGACATTTTTCTGGTAAGGCCTCTCGTAAGGATGAGGCCCCGACACCTACAACCAGGAAACGCCAATTTGCTTTATTCCGAAGCGTTTCAACTATAGTTTTCATGAGCAGGTCTGAACCTTTTACCATTGAATCATCCCAGCGACCAACTGAAATAACTAAATTTGACTTATCCTGAAAGGGTACCCTATTAATGGCAGCGGAAGAGATTTGATTTTGAATAAAACGCACCTTTGAAATCAGATCATTTCTACTCCAATGCTGCAGTATGTTTATGATATTTGATGCTGCGCCTGGGCTCTCAACGATTAAATATTCTGCCAGTTCAATTTGATTTAATTTTTGTTTTATCAAAAAAGAGGATGGAAGCCTCCACTTAACGTGACGAAGAAAATTCATGAGACTCATAAATATTGGTCTCGCACGAAGATAATTTGGCGTCAATGGATAACCTAGTGTTCCATCAGTATCCCCCTTTAGGATAATTGGTATCTTGGATTTACAAATTTCTTTCATTAGAGGAAGCACTCGAGATGAGAACCTGCCTATAACTACCACAAGATCAAATGAGTTTTCCCACCCTCCATCCATATATTCTCTAATGGAGGCCACTTTTAAACCAGCGATCTCAAATGAATCGCCCATTTCTTCATCCCACGTCAATAATTGAACTGAATGGCCTAATCTAACAAAAGATTGTGGAATAGTGATCGGATCTTTATAAACACTAGAGTCGGGCTTATAAAGATCAAATATAGCAATATTCATGAGTAATTAAATTATCGCCTTGCTGAATGCTTTACCATGAGTGGAGATGAAAAATATTTTGCGCCTCGAATTAAGAGCAAGAGAGGTTGAATAAATAAAAAGCGGTCTCCAAGCGCACTCTTAATGGCGGCAGATAAACGTTTTTTAATCTGATTTTTTTTCAAATTATATTCAGAATTCACTTTAATTTGGATCTCAGGGGACTCTAAACTAAGGGCTCTAAAGATTTCATCATCATATCTTTTGATAATGTCCTTATCTAAAATTTTGGCGTATCGCTTTATGTTCATCTCAATTAAACAGCGCACATAAAAGGGTGCTACGCTGCATGATCTAATTAAATCGCACTCCCCATAATCTGAGAGGATCCTCAAAAAATCCTCATAAACAGTAACCTCAACTAATGGGGCCTTTATTGGGCTATATATAAATGCCTTTTCTGAGCAAAGTCCAAGGCTTGTAATATATGATGACGCATCTCCAAGAGTTGCTCCACCGCCATTACTCACAGTAACACCCTGAGAAATCATCAAAGGCTCTAATAGATAAGTAAATTTTTCTCTCAGAAGTAAGCATTGGTAGGCAAATGTATAGTCGGGGTTCAGTGCTCCAAATGCTTTCCCAACCTTATTTCGCGCATCAATAAAAACTTTAGCAGATACACATGTATTTAATCCCCTAGGTAATGCATAAGGATAGTTGCAGTTACCGCCACTCATAAAATATTTGAGGTAGTCTCTTGAATCTAAGATTGTCATCAGATCATGTGAATTTTCTTTTGCTGGTAGTAATAAGCGAAATTTTTCGTAGTAAACATCCCAGGGCCAACTTATAACATCAGCATTCTCGTAACCCAGATCGTGAACCTCCTTCAAAAGACTGAGTGCCCCCCTTTTTAGCACCGATCTATCAGTTAAAACTAGTATATATTTTCCGCGAGCCATAAGGCTTATCTGCTCCCAGTGCGTTGGCATGCTCAATACATCATCATGCTCTATATACCTTATCCGACAATCAGATAAGTAAGGGGAAATTGCTTTGTGCACCTCAGGATCTGCACCGTTATTTGAGAATATTATTTCAAAATCATTAAAATCTTGCCTTAATATACTACTCAAAGCATCACAAGCTAAGGACGGCCTTCCTTTTGCGGGAATAATAATTGAAAAATATGCCATCATCGCAATGTCGCAGTTTTCAAAAAAATTCGTATATTTGGTGTAATGATAGCCATGGTTACCACCAAACTTAAATATATAGTTAAAAAATAAATGGCTTTACCAAGCACTGAATCTGGAATCGGAAAGACTAACTTTAAAACTAATATCAAAATACTTCCGATTACTAGCGGCTGTACGACAGAATATCTAATCCATGTGTATTGTTCACGATTTAATATTTTTTTAAACATCAAAGTTGAACCTACAACCATATAAAATATAGTCAATAAAAGCCATCCAATTGCTGCTGCTTTACCCCCGAACCTGGGAACAAATAAAATTAAAATTGGTATCCACAAGAAAATTGCTGCAACATTCATTTTTATAGAGAGACTGGTCCATCCATGCGCTAACTGCGCTTGGTATGGCACAGCCATTACTGCATTAAGTAAATTACCAAGGGCCAATAGACTCACGATTGGCGCAACCTTTATAGACAAATGCCTGTTTCCAGTCCACCATTCAAGTAATGATTCTGAATAGAAAATCAGCACTATAGCAACTGACCCAACTAAAACAGCCACTATTTGAGCAACGCTTTGATAGGTGTGTGAAAAAATTTCCTGATTTTTATCTGCGTATGCATTACATAGCTTAGGATAGTAGGCTTGAGTAGCCGGCCCAACCAAAATTAGAATGATACCCGCAACGCTTGTGGCAAGCATATATTCCCCAAATTCATCCAACCCAATCATTTTTGATAATAAAAGCTTGTCTATTTGCCCTAGGATTAAAGTCAGAAAACCAATTACAGCCATCCCCCCCGTAAATCGCCAAGCACCCTCAAGCCTATCCAAGGAAAATTTTTCCGGATTAATTCTGTTAGGCAATCCAATGTATGTAGCAAAAATTAATACGCAAAGAGAAGCTATCGACACCATGCCTTGCCATATAAAAAAGGCTTTAATTGTGGGTGAGTAGTACACAAGAACTGCCAAAGCTCCAATCCCTCTGAAGGTTGCAAACACACTCATTATTAAATTTAGGAGGACTTGACGCTGTAACCCCATTAGAGCGCCTCGGTAAATATTCTCAAAAAATCGCAATGCACCTACTATAGCCATAATAACTATTGCATCTTTAAGCTCTTTAATTGGAATGGTCTTACTTTTAAGCCATGACCCAGCAAGCCAACCCGAGGTTAAAAATATTCCCAGCAAAAATAAGGATATCGAAGCCAAGCAAATTAATTCAAAACTTCGGAGTAAATCACGAATGGAATCAGTGGCTTGAACACCCCCGGAATATAGAGCCATCTCCCTATTAAGAGTTGGCGTAATCCCCATATCCAGAAGGCTTAACCAAGTTTGCATTAACGCAAAAAAACCAATCAAACCATAAGCCTCTATTCCTAGATATTTTATATAGAGGGGGACAAAGGCGAGACCCATCATGGCAACCCACGCTTGCCCAAAATAGTTAGCTAAAAGATTACGTTTAATCAAAATTATTCAAGGCTTGGATTAACCTCAGAATAAAGTGAGGTTGCTAAAGAATTTACGATATTCTTTTAAGATATCCATCAGGTGCAACTGTAAGTACTAATTTATTCGGAATCATTTCATCAATTTGAAATTCTGAATGTGTCTTTAGATATTCCCTAACTGCAGTTTTTGGGTTATCACCGGGCCCCCATGGACGATCAGGGAACATGCTTTTAGGCATATCCTCAACAACAGTATCAAACACGCAGCAATAACTACCAATGCTAGTCAAGGGGGCATAAGCTTCTAATTCAGCCAATACATGCTCATGGGTATGGTTAGAATCAAGGCATACCATTACGCATGAGTATCGTGAAGCAATGGCACGCACTTGAGAAATAACACTCTCATTAATACTGGATCCTTGAATCATTTGAATGCGGGATGCCATTGGATGGGCTTCAATAGCAGCTAAATTGTGCGATCGAATATCAATATCGATCCCGAGCACTTTGCGCTTAGATTCTGATGGATTAATCTTGGCCCCAGCTTCAATTGCCTCGCAAAGATCAAGTTGTGCCAACATAGAAGCACTAAATATTAATGACCCACCATGAGCTATACCCGTTTCAATAATAAGGTCAGGTTTTATTTCCCATATCAACTCCTGCATGGCAACTATATCCTGAGGAAATTGAATGATTGGCCTCCCTAACCAATCAAAGTGATAAGAGTATTTATAGTTACATAGATTATTAAATAAATTTTTCCCCTCCGATATTAACGCCTGGTCTTGTGCCATTAATTTTACTGAATCTGAATCAATCATTTATTTTCCCTTATTTAAATTGAATGGCTGGATTACCCACTACAATCATACCCTCTGGCACATTCTTTGTTACAACTGCACCAGCACCTACAATCACGTTTCTTCCAATCTTTATATGCGGCAAGATTATGGAGCCGGCCCCAATTAAAGTGTTTTCTCCAACAGAAACACACCCACAAAGAATGGCGCCTGGAGCAATATGCGAACCATTACCAACAATAGACTCATGATCCACATTGGCGCTATTATTAATAATGCAATAGTTACCAATATTAGCTTCCGCTGCAATAACGGCATTTGCCAGGACATGAGAACCATTTCCTATTATTGCCGAGTTAGAAATGGAAGCAGTTGTATGAATTAGTGGCGGCATATAAATGCCATAGCCAATCATTTCATTTGCAATTTCTTGGCGACTTTGACCTTTTGCCCCCCCAATGGCAATCGCTCCAAATATGTCCGAGGTAGGATTTCTCTCCATCCAGAACCTAAGGCCGTCAGAGCCATGATACAAGGGCACATTCGGAATACTCGGTTGAGCGTCTGAGCTTGAGTCAACCAACGCGACTATTTTTCCGCTCCGCGCCTCAATAATGTCATTTATTACCTTGCAATGACCAGCGCTTCCCCAAACTATAAAATTTTTATGGACTAATTCAAGCATAGGCTCTCGACTACACTAACGATCCTGATTAACTCAGCATCAGCAATATCATGATGACTTGGCAAATTTATAGCCCTGTTTGGAATATCAAAGGCATGATGATTCGCAAGGCTTAAATTAAAAGGTGGGAGTAAACTTAAAGGCCAAAAGAAGACTCTTGCATCAATATTTTCCTCCTTAAATGCGCCTTGAAGGCTGGCGCGATCAATGCCCAATTTCCGATCAAAAACAATATTAGGCATCCAAAACCCGTTGATAATACCCTCGGGCTCTGGATTCATTGAGATACCCCTCACATCCTTTAAGGCCTCCTTATAAAATAAAAATATCTCTTTCTTCCTAGCTATTAGCTCTTCAATTCGTTCAACCTGTGCACAGCCTAATGCAGCTTGAATATTTGACATTTTATATTTATAACCTAGTACATCTGGCCAGAATTGCTTGATTTGGTCGCGCGCGCGCCCGTGATTACTTAATGTTAAGACTCTTTCATATAGGTTTGCATTATTGGTAACAAATATCCCGCCCTCGCCAGTAGTCATAGTCTTTGTCCCATGAAACGAAAAGGCTCCAAATACCCCCATGGAGCCCGCCTTCCTCCCCTTATAAACAGATCCAATAGCTTCAGCTGCGTCTTCAATTACCGGAATATCATACCTTTCAGCCAATGCAATCAACTGGTCCATTTCACATAAGTTGCCATACAGATGAACGGCTATGATAGCTTTAGTCCTGGGTGTAATTGCTTTTTCAACCTCAGCGGGATCAATACACCAAGTGTCAGGTAATATGTCCACAAAAATTGGCTTTGCTCCCAACTGAACAATTGGAGATACAGTCGCAATCCAATTAGTATCAGCCATAATCACCTCATCGCCAGGCCCAATTCCGAGCGCAGCCATACCAAGATGCAATGCTCCAGTGCAGCTTGATGTTGCGATAGCGTATTGAACGCCTAAATGTTCTTTGAATTTAGCTTCGAACCTATTGATGTATTCATAACATTTATCACCCCAACCGTTGGCTGCCGCATCGGTGACATATTGAACCTCAAGGCTCGTAATTGATGGTTTTGTGTAATGAATTCTTGGCTTCATAAATATCTCAATTCAGGAACTACAGTTAAAAATCTCACTCCTGCATTTTTTAACTTTTGATTCTGCTTGACCACCTCATCAGAAATATTCCAAGGAAAAATTACGACACAATCCAAAGACTCATTGAAAAGTCTATTTGGCTCAAATATTGGGATATGACTTCCAGGCATGAACTTGCCCTGCTTGGCAGGAGCTGCATCACAAACATAAGGCAATAAATCTGGCTTTACACCAGCATAATTTAAAAGCGTATTTCCCTTAGCCGCCGCCCCATATGCTGCCACTTTTTTACCCAATTTCTTCTGTGTAATTAAAAATTCTAGAAAGTCATTTTTGATTGAGTCCGCCTTATCTTGAAAGGTGCTGTAAACCCTCAAGTCCTCAAGTCCGCTCTCTTTTTCATTTTTAAGAATTATTTCTACAGTTGGTAAAACTTGACGGGCGTCGTCGAGATGACAACCATAAACGCGCAAACTTCCACCATGCGTTGACAATTCTTCTACGTTCCAAATACGTAAACCTACAGCACTAAATATTCTCTTAACAGTGCCCAAGGAAAGATACGAAAAATGTTCATGATAAATAGTATCGAACTGATTAAATTCAATCAACCTCATCAGGTGAGGAAACTCTAAGGTAATTGTTCCGCCAGGTTTCAGAGCAGCCTTTAAGCCTCGAGTAAAATCATTGATATCGGGAACATGGGCATAAACGTTATTGCAAGCAATTAAGTCTGCTTGACGACCATCTCGCGCAAGCTGTCTGCCCACCTGCTCGCTAAAAAAATCTTGCAAGACTGGAATACCCAATACTTCTGCTACCTGTGCCGTACTAGCAGTAGGCTCAATACCAAGACAAGGTATCTTCTTTTCAACAAAATTCTTAAGTAAATACCCGTCATTAGAGGCTACTTCAATTACAAGACTATTCCCGTTTAATCCTAATATTTGAGTCATTTTGTCAGCATACTCTTTGGCATGCTTTAGCCAACCTATAGACGTCCCAGAAAAATATGCATACTCAGAGTCAAATAACTCATCTGCCTGCGCATAATCTTCAGTCTGAACCAACCAACATTTATCGCACACCATAACCTTTAAAGGGTAGTATCTTTCAGGCTTGGTTAAATCATCCGTTGTTAGGTATGCATTTGAAGGTGGAGCAAAACCAAGGTCCAAAAAGGTATGGGTTAATTCAGAAGCGCAGTGTCGACATCTCATAATTCAATCCCTGTAAATTGGTCGTTAAGTAACGGATGCTCTTTATCTCTTGATGAAATTTCAAAGAGCTCAAGTGGCCAAGAAATATTTAGACATGGATCATTAGGGCGAATGCCTGCCTCAGCCTCCCGAACATATGGTGATGAGTGTACGTACAGCAATTCACAATCATCTGATAAAGCTTGAAAGCCATGGGCAAAACCCTCTGGAATTAAAAGCGCTCTATAGTTTTGCAAAGAGAGTTTTTCAGCATGCCACCTTAAAAAAGTCGGCGAATTTTTACGCAAATCAACCGCCACATCCCAAACCTCACCTTGCAAGCAAGAGACCAGTTTGATTTCTGCATGAGGGGTATTTTGAAAGTGCATCCCCCGAACGGCCCCCCTTTTTTTTGTTACAGTTTGATTAATCTGAGCAATCGGTCTTTTCCACCCAGCATCCTTTAATTGATCAGCACAAAAGATACGAGCCAAGAAGCCTCGGTGATCTTCAATAGGTTTTCGCTCAATGACTTTTAAACCTGCGATAGGGGTATCAAAAATAGAAAATTGACTCATTTCTTATCAAACTTCCTGAGCATTGGAAAATACTGAAATATCCGTCTCACACAGCGACCGAGCACTTTCGCCATTTCTTTTCTTCTTATACCAACCCATTGTGCGCTCAACAGTCTCCAGAAGATTCCAGCGAGGCACAACGCCTAAAGCTGCTTGTGCCAAAGCTATTTCGAGAGAAAGAAGTCCAGCCTCATGTGGACCTTCAGTCCCATCGCCCCATAAAACACCCCCATATCCATACGCTTGATTAGCTAACTCAATGACCGCTTTAACTGTCGCAGCCTCATTGGGTTTGGGCCCAAAGTTATAAGCGCCAGCCAAAGATAAATCGGTGCAGAGTTTTTCTGCTAGAACTAAGTATCCATTGAGGGGCTCTAAAACGTGCTGCCACGGTCTAACAGCGCTGGGTCTGCGAATTTCCAGAGGTAAATTGGCGTCCCATGCACGGATCGCATCGGGTATCAATCGATCCTCAGACCAGTCACCACCTCCAATGACATTTCCAGCTCGCGCGGATGCAACTGCCACACCTTGCTCAGCCAAATAGGAGTCTCTGTAAGAAGAAATAATGATTTCACTAGCGGCTTTACTCGCGCTGTAAGGATCATATCCGCCTAGAACATCAGTTTCACAATAAGGTTTACTATGTTCTAAATTTTTATAAACTTTATCTGTTGTCACGGCCACTACAGCCGAAACCGAATCAAGGCCTCGAAGTGAATTTAAGATATTTGCAGTACCTATAACATTAGTAGTAAAAGTACCCATGGGATCTTTATACCCAGCCCTAACTAAAGCTTGTGCAGCCAAATGCAAAACAATTTCTGGCTCGGCTTGCCTAACAATTCTTGTTACCACATCTGCATCACGAATGTCGGCAAAATGACTATTGGTAAGCTGTGCAATATTGGTGAGATTAAAAAGATTTGGCATGCTACTAGGGGGTAGGCCAATTCCAGTTACCTTCGCCCCCATTTGAGAGAGCCAAAATGCAAGCCAAGCACCCTTAAATCCAGTGTGACCCGTAAGCAAAATTTGCTTGCCGCGCCAAAAATTAGGGGAAGCTGTTATCACGATACCCTACCAGTTCTTCCAAGGGGCATTACCCGATGCCCATAGCTCTTCAAGATGAGTTTTATCGCGTAGGGTGTCCATTGCCTGCCAAAAACCATCGTGCTCAAAAGACATCAAATCGCCTGACGATGCAAGATAAATTAATGGGTCAGCCTCCCAAGTGGTTTGGTCATCTTTGATTAAATTGAGGCATTTTGGTGAAAGTACAAAGAATCCGCCATTAATCAATCCTCCATCACCTCGCGGCTTTTCCGTAAATCCAGTTACTTGATTACCAGAAAGAGCTAATGCACCATAGCGACCGGGGGGCTGAACTGCTGTTACTGTAGCTAGTTTTCCATGCTGACGATGAAAGGAAATTAAAGCCCCAATATCAATATCACTCACACCATCGCCATAAGTAAAGCAAAACTCAGATTCGTCCTTGATGTAATCCCATACACGCTTTAGACGACCGCCAGTTAGCGTGTCATCACCCGTATCAATCAGCGTTACCTTCCACGGCTCGGCATTGCGCTGGTGCACTTCCATTTGGTTATGGGCCATATCAAAGGTAACGTCTGACATGTGTAAAAAGTAATTTGCAAAATACTCTTTAATCACATAGCCCTTATACCCACAGCAAATCACAAAATCATTTACCTCATAAGAGGAGTACATCTTCATGATGTGCCACAAGATAGGCTTGCCACCAATCTCAATCATTGGCTTAGGCTTTAGGTGAGTTTCTTCAGATATTCGTGTTCCTAAACCGCCCGCCAGAATAACTGCCTTCATAGATGCTCTTTTAATTTAGATATTGATGAGGAAGATTTCATCATCAGCCAGCCCTCAATCTTGATGTGACTGACCATATGAATTTTGTCCTTCAGTCGAGTGGGTCAGGAGCTGGGTCATCTACGGAAAAACCTCTTAGATTAGAAATTAAAACTAGCACTATGCATTCATCTATTTTATCAGTCCCCAAATCACACCAGCATTTTTATGGCCTCAAAGGCTGCTTGCCCTCGCAAATAGCTTTAACCCCAGGGCTAGCGTTAGTTTGGGCATCGAGAGCGATGGATTATGAAAGATTATCGGTATTTCGCATTTTATTAGCCCAATTTACCCAAAATCCCAAATAAAAACTACCTGCCAAGGTTGGAAACTGATTAGTCAGAGCGTCCATGGTACCCAAAGCAATGACAATCAAGGCACTTAAGATAATACCCAGATTTTGGGTCTTTTTTTGCAAATCAG
>JGI26470J50227_1000381_pt1 | contig 18655 bp, 40 predicted proteins | sample FreactTroBogLake_FD_50227 | JGI IMG/M metagenome (IMG submission 50227) | reverse complement strand
AGCCTGAGGATTATTAATACTAAAAGTAGAGCCATACTGGTCTTCTTTGTAGTCTACTACAGCGCCTTGTAGGTAGCCGCCACTCATACTATCTACTAGGATTTTTACACCGTCAATGTCTAAATCCCAATCATCCTCGGCTTGTGTATCGTCGAGGGTAAAGAAATAAGAAAAACCAGCGCAACCACCTCCTTGCACTCCTACTCTTAATTTAAGATCCGGCTTATTTTCCTCGGTAATAATATCACGAATTTTTGCTACTGCTGTTTCTGTAATTGTAATCATATTGTTTCTTTCTTTGGCCAGGCACTTGCTTTGCCGTTTTTAATTAATTTAGTAATCGCAGCTTTTTGATTTTTAGCTTTGATTTGCTCTGGGGTTAAAGCAAAGATGCCTGTGCGATTCTTCTTAGCATATTCCCCGCCTTTTTTGCCTCCAATTTTTCCTGCGCTTGAAGCATGGCCTGCTTTAAATCCTAAACCTAGTTCGGCTGCTTTCTTGCCGCCCTGTGATGATATTTCTATTTTACGCTCTTTAGGTAGAGAATGTATACCTAATCCTTGCTCAAAAACTAACTTGCCGCCGATTTTGCCGCCGCGTTTCTGTGCGTCTTTATACTCTTCGGGATTATTTTTAGCCCAGTGTATTAACCCTACTCCATTTTCCATATTTTGTAGAGCAACTTTTTTACCATTTTGAACAAACAGGCTATGATAAATTGATAAATCAATACCTATTCTAGAGCCTATTAATCGGGCGGCATTATAGTCGCCCTGCAAATAATGTATATCATAATGCTCTTGTAAACTAACTGCTTGTAAATTTAATGGATCATCGTTTGTATGATCCCCATCTATATGATGTATTTCAACTCCAGGCAAGAGAGAGCATTGATAATATTCTTCGTATATTTTTCGATAATGATATTTTCTAGATTCTCTCACTACAGACATCCCAATTGATAATCTTCCAAATGTTATCTAAATATTTTTCTTTATCCCAAAGATAATCGGTCGCCCATGAATGCTCCCACCAGTCAACTAGAACACAGATATCTGTCCTAACTGAATGATTCTTGATTGTTTTAATTGTGCCCTGTGTGCTAAGATATACCCAGCCCGATCCCTCGATAGCCATGGCCACCTTTTTAAATTCTGCTTTAAAGTCTTCGTAGGTTTTAAAGTTGGTTTCGATAAGTTCAAGTACTGCTCCTTTGGGACGATTGGCCCCTTTAGGAGCACGAAGTTGTGGGAAAAATTTGTTGTGTAAAAACGAGCCGGCGCGGTTAAAATCAGCATTGCCTTCTCCGGCATTGTATCTTTTGGCATACCCTTTGGCCAGATGCTCATAGTGATAAATGATGTTGTTTTTGCTCAGTACAGGATCTAACGCTGTTTCAGAGTAGGGTAAGGGAGTAGTTTCCAACTTAGCAGGACGGGTAGTTGCTTCTACGAGATCAATAATTTCACGAATGTCAGTGGTCATATTCTTACTTATCTGCGTCTAGTAATTCTACCACGGTTTAAATCGTAAGGACTAAATTCCATTTCTACTGTATCACCCATCAATACTTTAATATTGTTTTGGCGCATACGCCCGCTAAGGTTAGCAAGCACAGTCTTTTCAAAGTTTTCGATTTGAACACGGTACATGGTGTTAGGTAGCACTTCTGCTATAACACCTTCCATTTTGATTACATCTTCTTTTGAAATAACACCATCTCCTTTTTTTACCTGCGCATTTTACTTATGGAGATTACTTCTTCTTGGCTAAAAACCGGAATGCCATTGCTCTTATGAAGTACAGAAATTCCCAGACATTTTTCACCGGTGTATTCTTTATCTTGCTGTTTTACGCAAGGAACCCAGCCTGTGTCGCAACTAGCAATATACGGAGTTTCTCTACCAGGAGGAGTCTTGGGCATAAAATCTTTCATGGTTTTTTTAGGTGCATTGTAAGGGCCAGTGCTGAATCTAGGTGCTAATCTGTCAAACTGAACGAGCTTACGATCCCATTCAGCTTGTCTCTGCTGGGCTAACTTTTTAGCTTCAGCACTGGCCCAGCGTTTAGGGCCACGCTTTTTACCAGTTGTAGATAGCCACGGCCCTTCAAGATGCATTGTCATATTAATCCTCGATTAAATCGATGCTGAATAAATCGTGGGGCTGCCGAATCTCATAGACGGTAAATCGAATGGCATCGTGTATATTGGCAAAGTATTTTTGAGTCCGGTTAAGGCCACCTTGATAGTAGGAAACTCGATATTGTTTCATATTACTATTATAACAAAATATCGAGTATTCGTCAACCTATTATTCGTAGAATAAATGATGACCAGTTTTGGTTATCATTCTTTTAGATTTTGCCCAGATTGGACGAATTCCAGAAGCGTGAAAATATAAAGCAGTACCATATTTGACACGATATTCTTCGTAATCACCGCGGGCAATACCTTCGGCAATCGCCTGGCTTTCGACCCAGCGGTCATCATCTGATTTAGGTTTCTTAGCATAACCGCTACACACCCACGAAAATTGACATACCGGAATTTGTTCAGCAATTACCCGGGTTGTAGTAACAGGTTCTGGACGACCAAAGAATCCTATTTTAACCATTTCGGTTTGCTTAACTTCGCGAGTCTTAGCTACCACGGTGCGAGCTCGAACTACTTCGCACACACTCTTTCCAAATCGTGGATCTTGGGCGCGATTTACAGTAACAATACCAACAGCAATTTTGCCTTCAGTTGGTTCGCCTCCTGACTCATAAAATATGTTACGAGCCAAACACTCAACATCCCGGTCTGATAAGAATGGAGTTACAATCATATTAACCGTGCGCTCAACAAACTTGTTAGCTTGGTCAACAATTTGATCTCTATAAGAGATTTCTGCTTTTACTTCTGCTACCTGTGATTCTTGTGCTACTACTGCGGTGCTACTTACTACTAATAACGATATAAGAAAGTGTTTAAGTTTCATCTTCGTCTCCTTGGCGTATTACTGTACGCATCAGCGAATGCCCAGGATGGGCGCATTGACAGGTGAGCGTAGGGTGGAGACAGAAAAGACCTCGGGCCTCAGTGCCATACTCTCTAAGCGCGGTTTTGTCTTTACCCGGGCTCATACCATTTGTCAATGAAGAGGATTTCCGAAGTCCTCTTTGAAACTGGACCAGCTTTGCGGCACTGGCCATCCGTTTTGGAGTAGATCTAGAATTATAATCCTCCGCTGATCGATTAAACGACAGCCTGGTTGTTTTTCTACTCTCTAAAATACTTAGTACCTGATGCAAATCAGGGCCAAATAAGTCCAAGTTTTTGTATGTTTTTACCATAATATACATACATTATAGCAAATAATACAATTTTAGTCAAGCTGTAAGGGTGTTTTGATAATTATTAGAGACAATCATTGATTTAATTGTTGTATAAAGATCTTCTATTGCTGTAGTATTATATAAAATAGGTAAACTCCAGGTCCTGTTGGTTTCTTCTAAATTTAGTTTAGATTCTGTTTCTAAAATCATAGCAGCAATACTACAAGCATGATTATTACCTAATTCAATTTGATTCATTTTATTATGTATTATAGCCAGGTTAATGTTGGTTTTGTCAGGATATTGATTATTAACTTGATGATACAAATTAATCATTTTATCCATATCAAATGTATCATTAAATGCTATTGAATAATCATATAAAGAATAATCTACAAATTTTTCATTGTCAAAACATTCTTTGGCAAAAATATAAACTTTAGAAAAAGTTTCAACACTGTACTCATCTTTTGTAAAATTTGGCAATTGTACATGAACATTTTTTCTTAAAAATAATAATAACTGCAAATTTAACAAATTAAATGTACTTTTAATTCTTATTTTAGTACCTTGAAAACTTTTTATTCTTTTGTTATTGTCAAGATTATGAATTTTTAAAAACGGTGTTTTAGTTGTTGCGCCAGCATCAAATCCAACCCGAGTCAGATTATCTTGTAGCCAAGCCGCAACAAATCCAGATCGTGCACCAGGATCTGCGTGTATTAATAATTTGTTCATTCAATCACTGGCGGCGGCATGGCGTTCAAACGGTCCCACGTAGCGTGTTTATCCTTAATGTGTTGTTCTAATTTACGGTATTCATCGCCCAATGCCCTCAATTCTTCCCATTCCGTTTCAAGTTCGGTATTCGGTGTTAGGATGTTCAAGCGTTCTTCAAGTTTTTTAATTGCATCTACTAAACTCCAATCGTTTACTTTAATGTCAGCACCTTTGCCATTTAACTGGAGAGTTGGGGCACCGGTGGAAATAGACCAGGGGTTAGTATAGGTAGTATTAACTCCAGCACCAAGAGTATATGGGCCAGTATTGGCGCCACCTGTATATGGATACGAACTTGCACTTACGCTACTACTAAGAGTAACATTTGGTACTGTATATCCGCCGCCGGCGATTGTAGTGTTAGAATAATTATTGGATAGAGTGATAGTATCTGCATATTCATATCCATACATATGATCGTCATCTAATTTGCTGAGCATGTCAGCTAAGTCTATTTTAGGTTCCATAGGATTCCTTTAATAATTAGAGTGGGCAAACCCACTCTATCATTACTTGGCTGCTAATGCTTCTTTTTCAGCGGTAATTTCTTTACGGCGTTCTTTAATACCTTTGCTCATTTCTTGGAGAGCTTTACGAGCACGAGCGGCTGCAGCTTTTACGCCCTTGCTTGTGAATTTTTCGTTTTCGGCGATATAGTTGTTAAATGCTGCTACGATTTGCTCGTGTGTTGTTGGAGTTGCTATTGTCATTCTAATTCCTTTAAGTTAAATGCCGAAGCATACACTAATTATACACTATAAAGGAGGTATGTCAAGGAATATTATAAGGTAAGATGCCGTTTTGACCAAGGATCCCAGATAACCATATTGTTCCAACCGTGCGTCCAAGTTACCATAAACAAACTTAAAGTATTATGATCATAGATGTGCATACGATTATCTTCGATACGAACTTGAATACTTCGGCTAGTAGTAGACCATTTGGTCAACCGGTTACGGGCTTCGGGGTCTCGTAGGATAACAGTATAAAGGGCTTCCCCGTTTTTAAACGTAGGTAAAGTCATTAATGTAGCGGTTGGTCTGCAGGTCTAGGAGTATTAATTTCCTCTACATATTTAATAAAATTATCATCTAAAATCACCCGTTCATCGTCGTACTCTTGGGCAACTTCATCGGCTACTCCAAGTAAGCGCATAAGGCCGCCCGTGTGGATTTCCGTTATACCTTGGTCATATAAGACCAACATAAGATTATGTATAGCGGTTCTAATAGCGATGTCAAGTTCATCAAACATATTAAAATACTTAGCTGAGATTTNTCAATCGTAAAAAATGCCCTTTCGGGCAAAGTTACAGTTGTTTACGGACTATCGATATATNGATTCGATATTAGATGTNGACGACGTAGTAACAGTATTAGTTTTGTTGTCTGCACTGTTTGCCTAACTCACCAGCTTTACTCGAGTTTACTGGAATGTTTGTTTCGGTTACATAACGCATGATCAAGCCTCTGTGCTTACAAACAACAAAATTAATACCAGGGGACTTATGGTTGCCCCTGTTGCCTATTAGGCTGTTACTTTAGTGCCAGCTTTAACTGCTGTCTTAACTGCGGTTGCCTTGACCTTTACTTCGCCTTTCTTAGCGAGCTTGGTCTTTTCAGCCAATTTATTGGCTACAGCATAACCTGCATCACCTGTAACGCCTTGCTCTGTCAAATACTGGAGAGCTTGGAGTTTGGTCATTGCACTTGGCAATTCCATAAGGTTGATACTGGTGCAACCTGCTTTGTTCAAAATCTTGATACGAGCCACCAAATCGTTTGCGAAACGAGCTTTAACTGTGCCGTCTGCGTTAGTTGCTGTACCTGCTACTGTAAATAATTTGTCTTGTGACATGTGATGCCTTTCTAAGTTGCCTATTAAGTTGATTTAAACTACCTTTACTTCTCACTACAATAACAATTATACTTGAATTCGGAATTAAAGTCAACCATAATTACTATATCTGGTTTGCCAAAACTGCCTTATTTGGCGGCCTCTTTGGATACTTCTTGTACCTTGCTTACACCATTGTCCAGGATTTTTGCAATTCCGGATAGACCAACGGTGCAGATCAAAATACCAAACACTGTACCTAAAATAAAACCTTTCATAATTAATCCTTAGAGTTAGTGGTTATAGAAGATTTAAACAAAATACTACACAATGCGCTAATTCCCCAGGCCTGTAACCAAGTTACCGGTTTAATTCCTGCAACTGCATCTACTAAACACCCATTCCATAGCATATAAACTGGCCACGAAAACAAGAAACTTAGTCCTACAATTAAGATAATACCGCCTACCACGGCTCCGCCTGCTAGAATTATTTTATCCATTGTTTGTTTCTCCTACAATTTTGACACGGTTGAGTTGAGTAGCTTGGTCATTGTGTCGTTTAACTGTGCCACGGATCGTTACATGAGCATCTGGATCGATGGCTTCACGATATGCAAAATACACTGCATAGTTGTCTTCGGTTATAGCCGATATAAACCAGGTATTAAACTTGGCGCTATAATTATTGCGAACAATCTCTACAGCCANGTTGACCTTATCGTTAATCTTACCTATAACCCCTGACTCACAGCGAGCTAGACGAGCATCTACCGATTCTTTTTTCAGTTGCTTAACATAACTCTGTGGCATGGCTGTGATCACAGAAAGATCATAGTTGCTAGTAATTGTATCCAAGTTACATACCTTGGCCGTAATCTTTGCCCACTCGCCAAGTTCAGCTTTAAGGGCCTGCATGGTTACGGCTGTTGCCATATACCTGCGACACTGTTGAGCTAGTTCACGGTCCGCATCAGTAATCAAGTTGGTATCTGCCAATGCTCGGCGCACAATTTCACGATTAGTAGGACGAATAACTTGATCACCAATAGTATCAGGAACCTTGAGGTAACCGTTGTTCAATCGATACGCTGTACAGGCCGCTGACCAAAGTAGGTCTGCGTCTATAGCATCAATCGTATCGTGGCTCTTTTTCAATTATGCTCCGTAAAAACTAGTTTCGAACTTCAAGGTTGTATATACTACCTCTCGGACTGCGGTATCAGTGGCTTCCCCTGCGGTACGAGGATGGGCTTTTGATAAGAGTTGCAGGTGCCTATATGTTTTAGGCCAATCCCACCCCTGTACCCGAGCTTCGTTGACTACACGGTCTACCAAACGATTACCTTCTTGCGTAAACATAGCATAGTCCATATTAGTCAGCCCTTGAACAAGCGTAAGCCTTCAATCCTGCCTTGGTCAACACCTCAGCGAAAGCAACTGCACCAGCTTCTTTAATATCCATTGACTGAGTGTAGCTACCACCTGGATTCCAAACTGTCAAACATTTTGGTTTGTAATCTTTCTTAAAACCTGCGGCAATTAAGGCCTTGGCTTCTTTAGAGTTAGTACGGTCAACATACACCTCGACCCACCCAAATCCGCAGTAGCCTGGTTCGCCATATTGGGCGAGATAATCAGCTTCGGCTGTCTTTGCGGCTGTAAAAGCTTCTTGAACAATTTGATTTAACATATTAAACTCCACAAGCGGTTAGGAAACGGGCGCGATCAAAGTTATTATTATGCTGGGACGCGGCATTGGCTACAGCTTCGGCGGCTAATACTCGAGCACTTATTGGGCTAATAAAGCTGATCTCTTTGGCTAAAGTAATAAAGTGTTTTTTGCTCATTTCTAACTCCTTTTGTTTAACTATACAACTATTATAACATTTTGGGTATTTCTGGTCAACCGGGCAGGTTAGTGCCCGTTAACTTATGCCGACCAGTAGCTCTCACTAGCAGGCGAGCAGAAGTAAGGAGTATCATACCGCTCAGTGAACTCTTTACCGCCCATCAGGTTGGTTTTAGTAACAAAGGTTTCGTGTAGTTCAACAATAAAACCCTGTGCAATCTTGTCCGATACTACTGTTTGGATGTAATCACGGGTAACTGGACAGAAGTCACGCTTCTCAATCAATCGCTGACCTGCTTTAATCCGGCGATCGGCTTTATAAATTTCTACTGTGTATGCTGTAAGTTTTGACATCTTTTGCTCCTTTATTTTCACTATACATATATTATAGCAAATCGGGCATTTATGGTCAACCTTTTGGTAAACCCAGAAAAAACCCCCTGTTACGGGGTTAAAAAGTGTTGTTTTTAGACTACAGATTAAGTTTTTCTAAAGATGTAAATACCCTCGGATTTGTATGCTTTTTCTAACTTATTATTACCTACACCCGGTCGGACATTAAGGATCATATCCACTGTTTCTTGATATTCAAATCCTACTTGTTTACTTAATTCTTTCCAATGGTCAACAATTTTAAACTCTTGCTTGCCATTTTTGTAATCAGCAATGTTTACGGCATACAAGCCATCTTGACATAAGGCTTTGTGTGTCATGTGTATAGTTTCAACTACATACCCGTCAAACCATTCGTCTAATGTTGTATAACGATTCATACACTGTGTTGGCTCGTCTGTATATGTTTCGAGATTAAAGTAAGGCGGACTTGAAAATGCCGCGTCATAGAAGCCAGGTTCAGGTTCAAACTCTTCACTTGGTGTGCAGTGCATGGCATATCCTGCTCCATGCCCTTGTTCATCGAGTAGTGCTCCTAATGCTTCAAGTCCTTGGAACGTTCTTGTGTTAGGATCTAAACCTGTGTAATGATAGCGTAGATTACTAGTCATAGCACCAAACATACGTCCACCATAGCCCGAACTGAAGTCTAGTACACGGCCGCGGAACACAGGGCAGATATGTTCCCATACAGCCCGGGCATTCATTGGTTTAAAGTTTTGTATTGTGCCACCGTTGACTAACTCTAGGGCACGGCGTATGTTCTTTGGGATTACAGTGTCCGCGCCTTCGTCACGGTGTACATAGGCTAACTTAATAGCCCGCTTGAGTTTATTGTCGTGGTTGAAGCGGGCACGGATACTAACTGTATCGTTGTTAAGCCATTTAGCCGTTTGCATATTAGGAAACCAGAAGCGACCAAACGCCAGTCCTTCGTTGTTGCCTACACCGAGTTGACGATTCTTAACTGACTTGGTCTTGGTTGCTAGTTCGTTGACTTGCTGTCTACATCCATCTAGGCTGTAGTAGGTAATAGGAACTATGTTGATACTACGATAGATATCAAATACCGCATCTTGTATGGCTTGCTTGCCAGCATCATCGGCTTGGTTCCATGGGTCTTTACCAAGGGTACGAAGTTGCGGCATGACCGATTCATAGCCTGTGCATACGTCAGCAGTGGGTGTATAACCCCACTCCTGGCAAAGTTGCTGGTAGTATTGGTCTATCATTGTTTTGCAATTTTGCATAGTTCAGTAAAGCTCTTAACTTCATAGTCCCACCAATTTGGGAGATATGTTGCGGCCTTGGGTTCCTTGCGAGGAGCACCATCTAATTCAAAAGGGATACTCAGCGTATTAGCACTTGCTTGATTATATGCTGAGTATGGAATATTAAAATAATATTGTTTACTAGTTAATTGCTCAGTTACCACTCCTAAGATTTGCGACTGCTTATTCTTTTTACCGAAATAAGCAGGCAACGTGTTACCATTTGGATTGTCTGGATGAGTTTGTGCGTGTTTAATTTCTTTGCCATTGATCAAATCTGCATCTGGTGTGTTTTTAGCGCATTGTGGTACTTTGGATTTTTTGCTAATCGCACGTTCTGCAAGTTCACCTATATTAAACATATCCATTCCGTGAAGTAGTGTAATTGCCTCAGATAGTGTGTATGTACGATCTAGGTTTTTTCCAAATACAGTTTTTGTTAATTCGTTTTTCATGCTGTTTCCCTTTTAAATTGTTAACAGTTCAAGATTTTAATATTCTATCCCTGGTACTACAACTACATTATACTACAAAATATTGAAGAATGTAAAGTGTTTTTCTAAGGTCCAATCATGTAAATTGGTAATTGGTTGTCCATTATAGGTCTTGAATGTTGTATTTAAAACACTATAACGATCAAAAAAGTGCCAATGATCTGGACTGGTTGATCCTAAGCCACTTTTACGCAAGATAACATCATCAACCTTGCTGATCAAACAAGTTGGTGCATTAAGAGCTTGGTTGATAGATATGCGGCCTTCAATCAGCATGTCACGCACTATGTTGGCTGGAATAATATGTTCAAATATAGTTTCTCCAGAAACAATACCTGCGGCAACGTAATGACTGCCGATGCTACCCCTAATTACATAATCATGATATCGACGTATCCAATGATCAATACTGTCGCGTATAAGCCTTGCTGTTTGATCTTCGTCAATAAAACCTCGGTACATTTCCAATAAACGTTCTAGTTCACTAGTAGTAATATCTAGGGTTTGACTATAGGATTTATCGTTGCGTTGAACTTTTTTGTATGAACGCTTGCTGAATGATTCCACCAACGTTTTTAAATTAGACATTATATAAGTCCTTAGCAACCGGTTTGAAAGGGGTATTGATATTTAGATCAGGCAAACGGCCGTCCCAAGTGTGTTTGAGCTGGTGCCACAAAAATGCACCACCGTTGCGCCAGTTCTTACTAAAGCTCATTCTTTCAGGTTTGTATTCTGCGTCAACTCCATCCCAGTACCGGTTCCACCAGTTGGTGTATGCAGTACGCACTACTCTCCAAAAATCACTTTCTTCATTGAAGTCTGCATTAAACAAGGTGTTAAGATGCATGGCTAGACTAACAATTTCTTCATCGGTGTAGTCAATGCCACTTTTACGGGCCATATCAAACCAAGCACAAACAATTTCTATTTCCTGACTGGCAATTGGACGACCATAGTCTGGCATAACAGTAACAGCATATAAACAGAATTTCTTAATTACATCTGATGTATAACCATTAATCTCTTGCATACGACTAATTGCGCCAGGTTGGTTGGTATCCCCAAATTTTTCTGCGGTCACAAACAAATCAGCCTGCTCAAGGTATCGTTGTTTAAGTTCAGCGTCCTCCCATTGTACATTCTTGGCACCGTCCAATCGAACACCATACACCTGTTGTTGGAAAATATCAATAGCATCCAACAATCGTTTGCCTTCGTTGCTGTTTCCTTTGACAAAGTTGGCTCTAATATCAGCTTTGGTTTCTACTTTATAAATGGTAACCGGTACCATTACTTTAGTTGGATCTTGTTTGAATACATACACGCAAAGAATATACAAGGCCATAGCAGTGTGTTGGCCATCCCAACTGGCATATAAACCACGTTCGCCTACTGGGTAGTATTTTACACTGCTATCATTGCCAATTACCTTGTAAACTTGAATTGGTTGGCATTGCACATCTCGCCAATTTTTTACAATATCCAGCACCCAGCTCAGTATCAACATTCGTTGCATAGTAACGTCAACCAGCAGATCACTCAGTGGCATGAGTATGCTTTCGCAAAGAGATAGGTCTTCAATACGTTTTTTATTGGGATGTAAACGTTCAAATACAGCACAGGCCATTTTTATAGCAGACCAATAGCTTTGTTGTTTGGTATGATTAGCGGATCCGATTGTTTGATCTAATCGGTCTTTGAGATTAACGAAGTTTGATGCTTCGCTATGATACTTTGAATTTGCTATTGTAGCATACGATGCCATATACTTCTCCAAATTGTTAATGACGCCGTTTTTACGTTACTTTGTCATGTTAAAAAGATTTACTACTATAAAACATTATACTACAAAATACAGTATTTGTCAACCCCTACATAATACAATGCTCTTCAGCCCCCGGCGGTCAGTTATAGTCTAAACTTTTCAACACCCTGATGGTGTCGACTCTGGTTATCCCATCGGATTCAGCAGAGAAATAAGTCAGCATTCACCCGCTCCACGACAGGGCTCGTTAACGCATTGCCAGCGCCGGTTAGGTTAGACCAGAACCATCCGTGGTTGACTAAACCACTTATCGTGTGGATCACACTAGCCCAGAGTCACCTGAACACAAACTATACTATGACCGGGCGTTCCTCTACTCGGTCACTGTAAAAACATTCACCTAATTCTCTAATGGTATCTGCGGCTGTCTGCGGACTTGCACGGAACATTTCGCGGATATCATCTTCGGTAATTCCATCTGTTGCTTCTACAAAATAAATTTCATAGTGTCGTTGACTGTTCGACTGTGCCCGCAGTCTCATGTGCAAGAGATTTGGCATACCACGATGTTCATCGCCTTTAAGTGCGGCCCAGGCTTTTTTACCTTGTTCCGCAGTAACATCACCTACATACTCTAGGCCTTCATTCGACCACATGACCACAAACTGATGGTTCATTGAACTGTGTTCCCTTCTATGCCATCGAACACACTGCACCCTCGAAGTTCAGCTTCGGCCATTAACTTGTCTGTACTTGCATCTAGCACCAGTTCCATAAACTCGTCAATCTCTGCTTGAGTTAAATGTTCGGGTCCAATTTGATCATTGAACACCGCTTCACATACCATGAGACGTTCATCAGTCATCATTGTGCCCTCGCTAATCTTGCCGCTCTATGATTTTCCCAACTTTCATCTAAGTTAGCACTTTCTCTAAATAATTTATTGTAGGCTCGGTCTGACACACCTACATATTCGTGTGGCTGATTCTTTTCATAAAATTCGTAGTTTACAGTCCAGCGAGGAATAATAGTGACTAATGCGTCAGAATCGTGTAGGATAGGTAGTTGTTGCCACTGAAAAAGTAATCGTTCTACTGTTTGACTCCAATGATTTTTGGCCCAGGGTGTATTTGCACCAGCAAGTACCCGACGGGCTGAATCCAAGCGGCATCCCAATATTTCGGCTTCTTCACCTAAAAAACGATAATTTTTCATTAAACCCTCATAATTAATTACTATACAGCTATTATACTAAAAAAGGATTTTCTGGTCAACCTAGACTTTCTGTAGCCCAACAGTGGTGATATTTAATAGTTTTTCATTTGGAGCACAGATCATATTTTGATAATCTACAATAAAAAATGAGTAATTGGTAAGATCGGATAGTGTTTCCTTTATTGGCTCTACTCCTGTAATAAAATACTCGACCCAGATCCAAGGACGATGTTTCTTTATGGTTTCGAGTGCGCCCGTAAGTGCTGGAACTTCGTAGCCTTCTACATCTAGCTTAAAGAAATCCAGTCTGGGTAGATCCATGGCATCAATGCTGGTAATATCCACCACACGGTCGTTCATCCATCCATCTTTGTCTACAGTGGTTTCGTTGGATAATGATACAGTGCCAAAATCTTGAACTACGCTGTAGTCTATAGCAGGAAGTTGAGCTATACCCGGTTCACTGCCTAACCCGCAATTGTGTAGGAAAACATTACGATATCCGTTAAGTGCTAGACTACCGCTAACTGCTTGAAATAGTTGCCGCTGTGGTTCAAAGGCTATAATTCTAATGTTGCGATCTTGGGTCATGTAGGCTACAGGTATAGTAAAGAACCCTGCGTTGCACCCACCATCAACAATAACAGCATCATCTGGCAAAGTATTAATAATAGCAAAGATATTGTTTAGTTCTGATTCAATGTGTGTGCGGCCAGTTTTAACCAATGCTTCCGCTTGGAATAAACAAGTTCTTGCTACAATAAACCGGCCATACACGCTGTCTAGTAATACAAAATTATCTATATTCATTTAAATCCATTTCATTGTAAATGCTAAACAGTCTCGCTCGGAGTCAAAGAAAAAGATATACCTTCCAGGACGATGATCGCTACTAACTTCAATTAATTGCCAGCGCCATTCTGCTGACAATTCTTCTTTACACCAGTCTAATACATGCTCAAGTATACCAAACTCTTTTGAGATCTCTTGGGTGTAATTAAAACTATCCTTGTTCCGCACATAATCTATGGGACTCTTTAATAACGGTTCGGGTCGTACTCTACGCAGGGTCATTTAATGATTGAGTTAATAAATCTTTGGGCAGTTGCCAGAATTCATAACTATCTCGAATATCTAGTACGTATCCTTCACTCGGTCTTCCTGATTTGGGTGCGGTCATCTCATAAAAGAAAAACTGAGTATCATCTTGTATCCAAGTACGTTTGGTATAGTAACTCGGAAATCCTTCAAATGCGTCTAAACTCGATTCGCAATCTTCTGTGATTTCCCACAGCACACCAGCAACTTCTGCACCCTTGCGTGGTTCGATAGTAGCGTGACTGTAAAATTTTAATTCCCAATCACGTAGGATGTATGCACGGCTCGCCAAGGCATTAGGACAACGCCAAGACATGGCTTCGGGATGAAGGTTGGCACCGTAAGCAAAGTATAAATTAGTTGTTTTCAATGTAGTGTTTCCGTATATAATCATCCATTTGCTCTGGAGGCCATGCGGTGTAATATAATAAGTTATCTGAGATATTGAACCTATTACAAAAACTTTGCCCATAACGGATACCGTGTAAGGCGTCCCATATAACATCTTTTTGCCATAATTCAAAATCTTCCTGGCTAATTGATAAATTTGCCCGGTCTATTACATTATCAGCAAAGGCTGCCATTTGTTCAAATGCGTTATGTCCTGTCATATACTATTTTATACTAGTTTGATTTGTTGGTCAATGTTTAATTACTAGTTTATGTCCAAAGACTCTTGCGAATTTTAATGAGTTGAATAAGTTTTTCGTCGTCTTCTTTTTCGTAGGCGGCATCAATCTTGTCAAGTTTGGCATGCGTTGCTTTACACAGTTTCTTAAGTTCGGGGGAATCTTTGCCACCGCTAAAGTGTAGCTTACCACCCGTGGCTGCTCGGCTGGCTTCGCAATAGGCTGTCCACCCACTTGCTTCATATGGGTCTGGACGAGCAGGACGAACTACAGTCCACCAGCGATATAGGTCCAACACTTCTTGTGCTCTGAGTGCTTGATGCGTTGGTTTACCATATTCAGGATNGGTTTCTTCAAGATACTCGTTATTGGTCAAACTTATTTCCCAAAGTAAGTGATCAATACCGGCCTGGGCACAGCGCCAAGTCATAAACCAGCGTGTCCACCATTGCTTACGCCAAAAAGGTAAACTGTATTTCTTACGGACATCTTCATCACTGAAGCAAACTTGCATCCAGGCCTTTTCTACTTCTACAAAGTTGACCAATTCGTCAAATACACAGTGTAAGATGCGTGTATCTAATTCATGGTATTGCCCTGGCTTAAGGCTTGAGCTGGTTAGTGCATGGGTACGGGCAACAAAACGATTGTTGAGCCAATAGCGCACATCATTAATTTGGGTGGCAGGCCAATTGATAAAATTTTGCACAGCATCAAATGCTTCTTCTACTATCCAGTAGCGAATAGGATGTGTAGCCCGAGCATATTCTTCCCAGTCATTCCACTTGCCTAATTCCAAGGCATCGGGTTTAATAGTACCGCGAATCCGATCTGCAACTTTACTGCAACTCCAGTATTCTCTCACGTTAACCCCTTTTTCTCTACACCATCTCTATACCAATTGGTAAGAGGTTCATCAAACTGCTCTTTGAGCTTTAACATACGCCCATCCATGAATAAGGATCGATATTCTATCCAACAATTAGGATTTTCTTTATCACTACGATAAAAACGCAGGTTACCATCAAAGTCTTGGCAGGCAACCCAACGCTGGTTAAACTGCCGTATACTTCCGCCAAACAGGCCTTCGTCATCGTCCCATTCTGTGTCATATTCTTCGTGCCACAGGTACCAATGCCCATCATCTTGATTCTGTTCGATCTTGTAATTATCCAAACTCTGACATGGGGTATCTTTTGTTTGATACTGGTCGCCCTTGTATTCGATATTGTCAAACATTCCCATTATTCTGGCACCTTTAATAACTCAAATGAGTTAACTCGAATAACAACTTCGTGTTTAATAGGTTTACTATGCTCAATACTTCCATCGTTATAGCTACCGTGAGTTTTGCCCAGAGTTCCATTTTTACGAATATCACGCCACTCCCAAAAGTTACAAGGATACGGAGCACCGCTGGTAATCAGTGACAATTTACCATTTATAATACGCACTTCACCGATCTGCATTTTTAATTCCCAAAGTATCCGGACTATGGTCAATCGAATCGCCCTTTTCATCCGAGTAAAAGAACGCATCGGAATCTAAGATCTTAATTCGCATGTCTGTATGGTGAATATCGTAATCGGTAAATTCTTCAGGTGCGTTGGTGTAGATTCTAAACACATAGCGATTGCCACCGCACCAGATCAAGTAGCCTTCCTGGCCGTCAGCAGATTTAATTTTCATTTAACTTCCTCCGCCTGCAAAGGCATGATGCATTAGATAGTTAACTACCGAGTCCGAACCTACTAGCCATTGCGCTTCGGGTGTGCGGTCTGCAAATGCTTGATTTGGGCTAGACCACCAGGACTCCACCAGGTCTGCACCTACTAGACTCTCTACTAGAGTATTGCAAGTGGCTCTAAAATTCTCTTCTGAAGTCAAGTGTCGACTCATTACCAACTCCCGTCATCAATCCATAATCTAACTGTTACAAATAAAAATCTAACCGACCATGTGCGTTCATTAGGACCAGCCCACTCATCGGTAAATGCACGACCTGCATACGGAACCCAAGACCAATGCAATGGATTGACTGTAACAGCTACACTTGCTCCACTATATCTTAACCATTTATACATTTGTTACTCCGTTAGCGATAAACTGTTGCAGTGCGTCATAGTCTAAGGTGGCCCAATCGGTATCCCCGGGCATGATTTCCATTGTGGCTCCTTGACTGGGCATTTGATCAATAAAATTTTGTAGAACATTGCCACCGTAGCCATTGGTGCCATATGCTTCTCGATGGCAACTGTACACAGATCCCGAATATCCACTAAATTCCCAACGGTCGTCAACTAAGGTAGCATGGGTAATGCCTGAATTCATCTTCCAGGAGTCACTGCCTCCATAGCCGCTACTCCAACAAGCAAACACTTTATACAGGCGTTCTTTGGCGGTGACGATCTTTACAATGACCCAACGGTCTGGTGAGTAATCACTCATTCTTTATAGCCTCTCTAATAATTGGTCTAATCATAAACACCCACACAGCGTGGCTGATCCAGCCCACAACGACGCCCCAAACGAATGCGTCTATCATCGTTGCCTCATAATAAAATAGGTTATTACGGAGCCAATGATATAGCCCGCCACATAGGGCAAGTAGTATTGTAAATATTCCATCATAGTTCAACTCCGAAATGTTCTAGAATCATTCTATTCGACCATTTACCCCAATCTTCACTATATTGATTGCTTACTACTTCAGCACATTCTTTAACAATCAACTCGGCGAACTTTTCGGCCACTACACCCATCGGGGCATTCATTCTACCCACTTTAGTAGATTGTTTGGCTTCAGCGTATAGTTCTTCAATCTTCTCGTTCATTTAAATCTCCATGTATTGTAGTTTAAACCAATCAGCAATTGATTCATGTCCGTCGTAGCCACGTGGGTTACAGACAACACGAGTTTCGCCAATCCAGTAATTAAAATTGTGATGTGTGTGCCCATGTAACCAATATCGAATCTGCGGACGCTGTTCAATAAAGTCATCTAAGCTACTACGGAACGCACCATTTAACATGTCGCCTTTGTATTGTGGCGCTACACTTAGCTCGCTTGGGCAATGATGGCCAACAACAATGTAACTGCCAGGATCGCGAGTAACATGGTCAACATAGGCCAACATTTTAGCATGATCTAATGCACTGTCTTCTGGAGTCCAACGTGCCGGTTCTTCTTTGCTTTTGTAGCCAATATTGATCATGGCACCTGTGGCATCTTTGTTATACTGGCCACCGTTCTTGCCATCACCTGTCCATAATGGATTACGTTCATAGACGGGAACATTACGCACAACCATACGATTGCTGTTAAGCACTTCACGGAAGTCATTCATAGCACCTTGACAATAGCTCATGGTCAATGAATCCAACTGATTCATATCAGTCCACAGGGTGCCACAAATAAATGTATGGCCCTGATGCGTCCATGTTTCTTTTTCAAGTATATGCAAGTTACCGTAGTCTAAGTTATACTTGAGTGTATTGTAAGTATGGGCAATGTCACCAGAATAATGTTCGTGATTGCCCATAATGTAAACTACCTGCGGAAACTCCTTACATACGTGGTCAAAGAACTGACGATACTCTTTGGCTAGTGTTTGCATATAGGTAGGACGACCATCTACAAAGTGTTTGGCCACACAAATATCGCCAGCAAGAACTAAGACATCAGCACCCTCGGTATTATCGAGTGTAATGGGTCCAAATTCTAAATGTATATCACTGGCTAGTGCTAGTTTCATTTTGGGCTAACTTTAATAATTCTGTTTTAAGTTGTTCTACCACTCTAGGATCTCCTCCGGCCAAATAGGCTGTCTTTCCTGGAAATCGAGCTTGGAAGGCCTGACGGATTTCTGCTACTGTTTTTCCTTGGCAAATAAACTGCTTATCTTCATTATTATAGCAAAAATAAGTGTCTTTGTCAACTTCGATATCAAGTCCGACCATGTTGTCTTCGGCTTCTTGGATGATTTGTTTAACCATGTCGTC
>JGI26470J50227_1000380_pt1 | contig 18657 bp, 28 predicted proteins | sample FreactTroBogLake_FD_50227 | JGI IMG/M metagenome (IMG submission 50227) | reverse complement strand
ATATATCGCCCTTAAAAACAAAAACCCGCCATATAGGCGGGCTGTTTAGATCGTTAAGGTTTACTCTTCGTCTTCTTCGTCTTCTTCGTAAAGGACCCACTCCTCTTCATCAAAGTAGTACCACTCGTCTTCTACCTCATCGTACCACCATGCTGTGTCTTCATCGTCATACTCTACGCCATCATCTTCCTCGTCTTCTTCAAGTTCCCACTCAAATACTGGAACCAGGGTATCCAGGAAATCTTGCAGAAAAGTAAGGTCTAACTCGTATGGTGAAGATAGGGAGAGAGTTACACCGTTTACGTCAATTGTGAAATCCATATTATTTCCTTATTATTATAGTTTAATGACAATATACCCTATAAAGCGAAAAAGGCCCACCTTTTGGGTGAGCCCTTTAGTCTATAGAGACATTTTACAATCCGGCAGTACCGAATAGGTTACGTGCATCATGCCATCCCGTAGCGTAACGCTCGGTGGCCTTATAGCGCATAGAATCAGTCTCAAAGTCCCCTTCCATCGATTTCTCCATGGGGCGGCGCATTACGAGCATGAGTCCGTTTTCTGCGTCGGTTTGAACGAACCATGCCTTACTGGAGCTTAAACGTGTCACAACGTGAGCACCTTTTGGTAGCATACCAGTAGACTTGATTGGGTTCAAATCGTTGTCGGCTGTACCTGAACGGAGTACAGACTTGAGGATAACCTCAGCCTGGAATTCCAATGCAGGTGGAACAACCAATTGCTCTGCTTTCAGACGGATACGTTTACCGTTGTTGTCGATTGCAGAACGGATCTGAATAAGCATTTGCTCAACGGATGTCTGGCTCAATGAAGCGGCAGTTGATAACTGGTTGCTGTATGATCCACCGTTAGCTACAGGGTGAGCTGTGTTGATCAGCGTTACGCCGTCACCACCAACATATCCTGAAGTGAACGCAAAGTTCAGAATGTTAGCACACAAAGTCTCCTTAGTCTCAATCATAGACTGAGCCAAGTGCTTTGCAAAAGTTGAGCCGATACGGATGTGGTCACCGTCTTCCATCAACACTTTGGTCATAGCGTATGCTAAACCGTAGATTTGATAGATAAAACGTGTGATGTACAATGTACCACCTTGATCGTAGCTCACTGGAGTGCCGTCAGGCATTGCAGGAGCCGCGTTCATACCATAGAGCATTACCTCTTCATGATAGTTACGTGGGATACCTTGGATCTGTTCTACAAATCCTTTCCATTCGTCATCGCGTTGCTCATAAACACCATCAAAGACTTCGTTGATAATCGGTTCGACTACCGCACGAAAGTCCGTACTGCGCATTGGGGTTGCCATGGCTTATCCTTTCGTTAAATTATTAAACCGATACCGACGGAGCGGCGAAGGTATTGTTAGAGAGTTGTACTTGAACGATTGTGTATGCATCGCCCCACTGGTTTGTGTTACCGGCAGGATATGCAACTTCACGACCTAATCCAACTACGCGAACTTGACCTTGGTTTCCAGATCCAACAGCAGTTGCAAGCAAAGCTGTAGTAGAGAAACCTGCGCCGCCTACACCGATAGCATAGCCATCAGTTACTGTAGAACCGGCTGTTGTGTCAAAGTTGTATTCAGTACCGATAGCGGCTGAGGTAACGGAACCGTTACACTGAATTTCATACACGATTGCAGGATCAGAGAAAATCCAGAACACGATGTTTGTAGATGCGGCTAGAGTAGTCAATGGAGCATACTTAGCTACAGATCTACGGCCATCAGAGTTTGTATACTCGATACCGTTGAATACGCCGTATACTTTTCCGCTTGATGCAGATTGGTTGGCGATTGTTAATTGGCCTGAGGTAGTTAAAGCGACAGGTTGGAACTCATAGAAAGATTGGCCACTCGATAAAGAGTATGGAGCGCTATAAGACGTACCAGGGACGAATGTGTTAGTGCCAACGAATGGCACAGCACGATCTAATCCACTTGGGTGATATACAGGCTTCAGACCAAAGGGTTGAAATGTTGCTGACATGGAGTCAATTTCCTTTGTTGTTGAAGATTATTAAGCAAAGCGAATATTTTGGTTGTTCGCTCTTTGTGTTTCTTTCTCCATCTCCAGTAAACCGCCCTCAAGTAAGGAACGTCCGCCACGTTTGCTATCTGCCGTCTCACGCACTTGCGCGGTGATATTGCGTTGATGCTCAAGGGGGTCCTCAAGGTGCAACATGCGCATAACTTCTTGATATACGTCTTCTGGTAATTTAAAAAGAATCATCTCATTACAAGACACACAGCCTTCAAACTTGCCCGAACTCATCTTACCTAGCGACCCAAAGCCATTTCCTAACTCGGCGGCTTTCACTGGTTCATAGCCCAACGCCATACGTTTGTCGATACTGTCATATGTGTTAGTCGTTGACAACCAACACAAGTGATACCCTGGAATTGTCCCTCCAGGCATATCAGGGAGTGCACTATTAGCCCATTTGTCTCTGAACGCATCCAGGCGTTCGCGGCGTGCAAAACTGTCGGGGTCCGTAACTACTTTACGGTCCGCTACTTCTTGGACTCTATCGGCGAGGCGATCATCTAAGTCCCGTTTAATTCGTGTATTAGCCATTTGGATTACCCTTTATTGTTGCGGTCGTATTGTGCATACGCCCGGATCATTTTGTTACGTCTGTCAACATTGTCCCACGCACCTGCGTCCTTAATTGCCTGGACTCTCTCACGACTTAACGTGATTGTGTTCGGCTTGGCGCTCGATTCGTTGGATACCCTACTAGAGGCGGTCGGTCCTGCTCTTCTAGTGGTGTTAGCCCCACTGGTTTTTGTGTATCTGTGTGGCAAACGTGCTGATAAACGATTGTCTAACTCTGACCAGTATTCGGAATCCGACGGATCCCATCCTTCTGCGGCGAGTTCTTGATCTATTACCTTGGCAATCCTACTGTCTGTATCTCTTGCTTGAGGGTCATACCATGAGTTTTTCTTGAGCCATGAATTAGCATTCTCCTGCACCTCTGCCGCCATGGGCGTTGGTACGTTCTGTGGCTGTTTCTTGGCCGCCTCAAGCTGTTGTTGTTTATAGTGTTGCATCTGGGCCAACCGTTGCTTTGCATCGGTCAACTGTTCCAAATACTCTACCTGAGCCGCTACGTCGTTTGCTTGCGCCGCCTGCAACATCTTCATTTTCGCGTATTCGACTCTAGTAGCTTCATCCTCTACTTGTTTGTCTATTTGCGAAAGTCTTAACGATGCCGCTCCGCTTTCTAAGCGTGCTAATCGGTCTGCTAAATCTTGGTTGCGTTTCTCAAGTGAACTAATCTTGTGCTTGGCTGATACTTCGCGCTGTTTGGCTAGCTCTTTCTTTAGCCTGCGTTCCTCGCGTCGTGCCTCGCGTATCTTTTCTCTCTCATCATCATCAGAGCCGCCATGGTCATCGGAATTTTCCGTATCATCATGATCTCCGTCTTCTGAATCTTCGTGATCTTCGGACTCTTTGTCCTTAGCATCTTTGTTGAGCTCTTTTTCAAACTCGTCTTGTTCGTGGGGCTCTACTTTTACAAGTGCTGAACCATCATCCTGCTCTTTAACAGGGATATCTTTATGTTCTTTTTCTGCCATACTTTTCTTTCAAAAGTTAATCTACAAACGCTTTCATCTTCTGCGCATAGTCAAATGACTTAATCGTAGAGATGATCTCACGGGCCTGCAACGTAATGAACACCACTGGTGCACCACCGTCGTCAGGGTTTACAACAAATCGGTCACCACCGTACTTGATGGTCCTTACCAGATCCCCTTCTTTGCACCAAGCGCCTTCTGGCCATGGTTCGAGTGTGTCTGGGCTCTTGTATGCCAGTGGTCCTATCTGGACTACCTTGGCTACCGTTTCATTGAATCGTAACGTCTGTTTTGTCTCGTCTACCAGGATAATGCCGCCCTTACTGGTGGTTTTCTCTCTGCGTAATTGAACGAGAACCCTATCGCCTGAAACCTGAATCCCTACGTCAATATCAGGAAAACATTCCTTTTCTGACCTTAAATCCGGCTCATCTTTCTTATCAAAGTCGTACACTGCCATTCGGCAATCTCCTTAAGACTATTCAGCCTCTTCATCCTCCGAGAGTATTTCTTCAATAATCATGAGCGTCTCAGATAATCCCTCATGCTTACCTACAAGTCTTTGATATGCATCAAAGCTATGTACGTTGACGCCAGATGCTATTGCTTCTGCTAACGTCATTTTCTGTTTCTTAATCCTATTCAGGATTTCAGATATTAAATCAATCATTTGTTTTTTCCATCCAGTTTAATAGCTTACGAATTTCTTCAGTAGAACCATTATTTTTCATGCGATTAGCTTTAAATGATATGACGGCAATATTACCTTTTACATATCCACTATTTGGAACTAATCTATCTATTGATGGAGAAAATTCTGCGCTAAATCCGTTTCCTCGACCCCAAGCTAATTTCGATTCAAAAACAGGACAATATTCAGGGGATATTGATAAAAGATAATTTAAATCTAAATCAAAAGGAATATTTAATTTTTTAGCCCTACTTTTACATTTTGATAAAAGACAAGCTAAATGTTTTTCTTTTGTCGATGTTAGTTCTGTCTTTCGTTTTCCCGCACAGCTATAACATGCAGAACGCAATCCGGATTTCATAGTTTTATGTTTGCCGAAATCCGAAAACAATTTCGTTTCTTTGCAAGTTATGCAAATTTTCATTTTTAACCCCAGTTTGGTAAAGTTAGAAGGCTAGTTTGTGAAACTGGCACAAACAGGTTAATTACTCCCGTTCACCTTCCTATTTATAATAATGCATTGGTTTTCAACTTCCGCCCCAAATGCATTAAAAAGTATTAATAGAAGTTACCGCCGCCGATGCGGTTAAGGTTTAAGTCTGGACCAATTTTCTTGCCGGGTGTCAACTTAGCCTGAGCCGCGCCGATCTTCCAGTTGTTGTCTCTGTGTGATCCTGCCTTACCTTTGTCGATGTCAGTCACAGACGTATCTCCTGCGTATCCAGGTGTGCCTGTCATCTTGTATGCTTTACGAAAGCCTAGTTCTTTTTCCATTATTGTCCTTCAGTGGGTTGTTGTGGTTGGGGTTGTGCTTGGATTTGCTCTAGCGCGTGTTGATGCGCCTGATCAGCTTGTTGCATTGCTTGTTGATGGTTCTGTGCCGATTGCTGAATCTGAACACCTTGCTGTCTGGCCTGTTGCGCCGCTTGCTGTGCTACCTGGGCCTGATGCTGAAACTGCTGTTGCTGAATCTCTAATCCGTGTTGATTAATATCCATTTGTGCCTGGTGTGATGCCTCTAAGGCTGTTTGGTTTTGTTCATGTGCCATGGCCATCTGGTCGGCGGTCAGTCCGGCTTGAGCTGTAATCATAGCCACACGTTCGCGTGACGAGTTGTTGATGTCTGCCATGGCGATTTGGGTCGCGTTACGTTGTGAGTCAACTTGAGACTGGGTAGAGTATTTAGTCTGTAAATCTTGGATCTTCTGTTGCAACTCAGCTACCTTAATCTGGTAAGTCTGTTGCTCTTTTTGCATCTCAAACTGTAGATTAGACTGAGCCTCTTGCGCCTTGCGCTGTGTCTCTGCCATCTGGGTCTTAAGGATGACCTGAGCCGTTGGGTCCTGTGCCGCCGCGGCCTGTTGCTGTGCCTGCTGTGCCTGTGCAACTTTCTGCGCCAGTGCATTGACCTGCTGTGTGATTGTGGACATGTTCTGCATGGCCTCTTCGTTGACCATCTTAGACGCCAATGCAAGAGCCATTTGCGCATCTTGGTCGATTGGCTTCTCGGCGTGCAGGTCAAGTACGTCTTTACCGCCTGCGGCCTGTGCCACACACGCGCGCATGGATTGTAGGTAGTGCAGTGTCAAGTGTTGCTTGATATGCTCCAGTGCATGCTGTGAGAACACGGGACCGATTACGGGACTTCCGCCGTATGCGGGGTTGTTTGCGTACTCCATATGGACCTTGATATGCGCGATATGGTCCTGGTCCGGATAAGCCGCCGCGGGCTTGCCCATAGTCATGGATACGTTTTCTAGTGCAGGATTTGACTCCGCCGCGCCCATTGGGTTCGGTAGTACCTCCTCCATGGAGGGTATCTTCATCTGGCTGAGTACCCTGCGGTAGATCGCGCGCAAGTCAAACATGCCTGGTGGGGCAGTAGTCGCCATCTGTAACAGTGCCTGGTTCTGTGCCAGACGCTGTGTCTCAGAGAATATGTTGGGGTCTGATACTGGGCGAACGTCGTTGTTGTACGCAAAGTCACGTACCTCAATCTCTTCCCCAGACTCGTTATCCATCTCGTCCAGGTACCAGTGGTTGATACGTGAGATGATTTTAAGTGACTTGGCCTGTGATCTGTGTAGTCTGGCGTGGATGCTAGAGAACACTTTCGCGCCCTGCTCGATCAGTGCCTGTGTAGTACCGACCGGTGTATTGTTATTTGCGTCAGAGATCTTCTCTTCAGATGTAGTCACTACACCCTTAGCCGCGTCGGTCAGCCAACCTAATAAGTTATAGAGCACACTGGACGGTGCGTTGAATGGCATCGGCATCGCAATCTTACGGATGTCGTCAACACCCGGCGCGCCTTCAATCTCCATTACCTGAGTAGGTTCAATCCTATCACTTTGTCCAGATATCCTTCCACCTTTGAGCTTAAGCATTGTCTGACTGTTGCTGATATGAGCACTGTCAAGCAAAGCCCTAAGAGTACCAGTAAGAGCGGCGGCAAGACCACCAATAAGATGAGGCAGTCCAATAGCGTAAGCACCACGCCATGGGATAAATTTAAATTCAACATACCAGTCTAACTTCTCTAATTTTTCGTCATTGGCCTCCCAGTTACGGCGAAGCGACAGCACCTTAGAGCTTGACTCATCAATAGTCAAAATATACGGCGCACGTTTACCCTTAGATAAAGGATCGTCTTCCAATCGTAAGAAACATGTGATCTCGTAAACACGACGTAGTCCGTCAATGTTCTTAGATGGAATGTCTTTGCCTTCGATCTTATCGTTGGCCTGCTCTGAACGTGTTTGCTCTGTGAGCGGCGTATCAGATGAGTAATTAGAGTCTATATCACGATAGTCACCGTTCTCAATGCGTGAGAGGTAGGTATCTTCTGTAATATCCTGGACCTCAGTGACGCGAGGTGATGTGTAGAAATTTGTGCTTGAGTACGGTAGGAGTATGTTATCAATCGCGACCCACTCACACATTGGTCGTTTCTGTTCTGGGTCAAAGCGCCACTTTAAGAACTGCGAACCGCCAAGTGGCAATTGCGTCAGCAACTGCTCCATCTCGTCGCGGTATTCTGGTACCTGCTCAGTTAACTGCCAGTTCAGGAAGTTAACCTTGCGGTCTGCGACCTCTTCTTTCTCTTTTGATGCCTCGCCCTTGATACTTGACTTAACAATACCCTCAGGTGGTAACAACTCTTTAGCAGAAGATGCGGCGAAATCGACGCAGGCCTCTGCCATGATAGGATGGACGACTTTGGAGGCTCCGTCAAACGTGGCTCCTCCGGGCGCGTCTTTACCCAATCCAGTGCGACGAAGTCCCTCTTCGTACTGTTTATCTCTTTGTTTACGTGACTCTTGGTCTACATCAATAAAATCTAAGTAGTCTGATGCCAGTTTTGCAAGTACAGACTCATCAATCTCATCCGCCATGTTGGCGTAGAAGTCTGGATCTTCTTGAGGTCCCTTGGTCTCTTTTAGGTTGATAACAACGGAGCCATCGTCAAGCTCAATGACCTCTTGCTCTGCTGTGTCTTCATCTAGCCCAAACTCCTCTTCGTACTCTTTAACTTCTGAGTCTTTAGCAGTATCCCTACCCGCCTGGTCTAGGCCCGACTTGTTTCTGCCTGCTTGGATTGCTAATTTAGGTTGTGCCATTTGTTATTGATTCTGTGGATTGTTTAATACGCTGAGTGCGGGCATTGCCTGCCTCTTAGCCAACTCGGCGCTTTCATTTGAATTTAGTTCTGGGCTGTACGTCGCCAATTGACTCAATACAGATGCCTTCATGGGTGAGTACGCTTGCGCTAGGTCACTAATGCCCTCTAACGTATGACCCCAATGTTGGTTCATTAACGCCTTTGCTGTGTCGATTGCGGGCTCTATCGCAAATGCATGACCTATATGGGGCAGGGCCTTGTTGATTATCCCACCGTCTGCTTTTCGTATGTCAGGGTTTGTTACGTCGTATGTACCTTCGTTACCAATGGCTGATTTTATTTTTCCGGGATCAAATACCCCTAAATTACGTATCCCGTTTTCTTGCATGTACATTGAATCATGCCCTAAATCTTGAGCGGCTTGTTGTACTTCTGGTTTTTCTATTGCTTCCCATTTACCTCGACTTAATGAATCTTGTAAATCATTTATTTGTCGATATTGATTACCAGTTATTTCCCCGCCCGTCGGGTTAATAACTTTATTTGCTAATCTTTGAACATGTTCTGGATTGTTGTAATCAAAAGGATTTGTTGCTTGTACATGCACAGGGTAAATTGTAGGATTACCTTTTTCTAAATTTCCTGTGTAATACCCGGCAAATTCTGAAGACGGCGATAAAAATGTCATACGACGTGTAACTTTATCTGCCGCAGGATTTACTGATACTCCTGCTGAGGGATTAAATGCTGTTATTCCTTGACTGTTTGTTGGTGCGTTGCTAGTGCCGTGGTACATTACATTTTTTTCAACGCTTGGCTCAAGAAATTTTGCTTTATTTGCCATTCTTTCAACAAAAGGCATTAATTCTTTAATTATTCCACCACTTGCATACTGGAATTTTGATGGTGTTCGTCCGCCGTAAATCATCTCAGCTATCATGTCCTCTGGCGACTTTTCGCTGATAGCCCCGCCAGTGGCGTGTCCTTGCACCCCATAAGGTTGGGTATTATTTAATAAGCTAGAGTCCAGTTGCGGTAAACCGGTCTCATCCATTAGGATCTGGCGGGGGCTTTTAAGTAAGTCTATCATACTATTAATACTAATGCATTAATAGTTATTAGTTCGCCCTACTTATGTTTTTTCATCCACTCAACCACCCTTTGGCATTCCTCCATGGTGGCATTACTTTTTATTGTGTTTGCCTTAAATGATATCCAACATACGTTTCCTCGAACATATCCTTTAGCCGGATCAAATTTATCGAGTGATGGGGAATTGTCTGTCGCATGCCCTTTTCTTTCTCCCCAAGATAGCGGAAAGTTTAAAACAGGACAATTATCTGTGGCAATCTCACAAAGATAATCTAAATCAATTTCAAAAGGCACATTAGATTTTTTAGCATCACTTTTACGTTGAGCTAATATCTTTTTAATATGCCCCGCTTTTGTGCGGTATTGAATATTTCGCCTATCTCGATTTTGTTCATTCTTGCAGTCTTTACACCAAGATGCTTTTTTATCCTTGGTGTATTTATGTTCTGAAAATTCAAATAATGGTTTTTTAATATTACAATGAGTGCATGTTTTCAAGATGATCCTTAATAGTTATCCTTACTTATAATAATGCAGATAAATATTTTATCCGCCCTTATTGTGCGTAAGGATTAGACATTTTTTTACTTAATTGGTCATCTATGTAGGAATAATCCCTTGGAGGCAATGTATCAAGTTGAATCCATCCTGAGTCGCGCAGTACACGTAAGGCTTGGCTTAAGCTATCTACATAATCATCATGGCCTTTCGCTTCTGGAAAGGAGCATACTTGCCGAATAAATCTTTTTGCCCATTCCGCAAACTCACCTTTTTTGATTGAATCTTCTGGAATATATACTTTACCTTTGGACACTAATGGTGCTACAATGTTCAGCCTCTGCACCTTATCGGCCCTATGTGGATTATATCCACGAACGGGCACACCAGATCCCTGCAGTTCCTGTATGAGGGATATACCCGCCGATTTGTCTTCCATGAGTATCAGGTCGGCCTTACGCCCCTTGCCGAACGTATTATCGGCCCCGTACACGACCTCCTTAAAGTCATCAATGACCTTACGCCTGAGCTCTGGATACGCCAGGTGTGCGTCCCATGCATCCAGTAAGATAATACACGTACCTGAGTCGTCCTTCTCAAAGACGCCCCATACCGTGCAGGCTGTTGGGTCGTTCATCGTCTTCTCACTTGTCGCTGGGTCATAGCTGGCGATCACGTACTCCAGGTTAGGGGTTGGCATATTCGCGGGCCATGTCCTGAAGTGCTTTCTCTTGATGATACCCGTACTCTCAGGGTCCAGGATCTCACCGTAAATCTCCTGCCGCCCAAGATCAGTACCCTCATAGGTCTCTAGCTGTTTGAAGAACGTATTAGACAAGTTCGCCCGGTTGTCGTATGAGCTTGCGTTAACTACATAGACATCACCGCCGATCTTACCCTCATTGAGGTCTACAATGACCTCAAGCGGTTTAGGGGTAGTGGTAATAATCTGCTGTACTCGCGGTATGCGCGGATCCGTCAGACGCATCGTGAACTGGATACCGTCGTAGGCCTCGTCGATGTAGTCGAACGCACACAACTCGTCCATCCAACCCCCGTGATATTGCTTTCCACGGTAACGTTCGGGTTCTGATGCAGGGATACCCTGGATGATGGATCCGTTCTTTAGCGTTATCTCAAACAGAGACTTATTGTAGTCCTTGATCAAGGTACTCGGTATGATATTAAGCAACCCAGAGTCACCCTCAAAGCAGGTAGCCCGGATATCATTCGATGTCGGGGCCGTCACCAACCACCTGGTGTGGTCATATTTCCATGCCCGGATACCAATCCAGTGCGACGCTGTGTGGGTTTTGCCAGATCCACGACCCGCCAACATCAGAAAGGTGTCATAATGTCCGTCATCGGGCTCTTTTTGATGCGGAAGCGCCGTTAATGTCCACTTTACCTGCCATATTGCGGCATCTAGTTGCATTTTTGGCCAGTGGGCGTGTGTTTTTGCAAAATCTGCTAAGATTTTCTCTTGTTTAGTTGTTAGGGGCATTTTATAAACAGGGAATGTACCCTTCTCCGATTAAAATTGTGTTGTCTGGGCTGTCCGTTTCTATATGTATGCACATTTCGGACGGGATTTTTCGTATTCCGATGATGTATCTTCTTGCGTTATGCACTCGAATGGGCGGTGAGGCCTGATTCTCAATCAATTTATGCCTCGTCCTAAATGTCAATGTATAATTTTTCAACTGCTCATTGAAAAGAAGTTTACTTTTATTGCCTAGTGACTCAACCAGTCCTTGGATTTGCAGGACAGTCCCGTAATGATAGTCCGTAATCCTGAAGTGGTCCTTGGTCGGGTTGTACTGGTTTGGTTTGCCCTGCACGATACCACTCAGTAACTCCATCCGCTGTTCATGACTGGCCAGTAAATAGTTATTTGGGATCTTGGTTATGACATCCGGAAAGAACTGGTCCGCAATATCTGGCTTGGTCGTAAACTCCCGCTTACCGTTCTGCATCTTGTAGCCGGGTATGATCTGATACCCGTTGACCGGGAACGCCTGCAGATCTACGTTATCGGGGCATAGCATGGACCCATTCGACCTGCGGTTCATGTACCAGAAACCAAAGATCCACGGCGGCACCGGCAGGAATTGATGCGGTAACTCCAGGGGCCTCGCGGTCGGTACTGAGTAAATGAGACGGTCCCGTCCGTTTGTCAATGCCGTCTCTAGGTGCTCAGATATCCTAAACTCTTGCAGTGGTCGCCTGAACTTGTACTTGCCTTGGTATTGATACGTCCTCTGTCTGTACTTCGGGCTCTCGACTGGTAGTCCCAGTCTCCCATCACCACATACGGATAGGTTATCATTGAACGTGACCTCATAGCAGGACTCTGGACGATACAGTTGAACCAACTCCACTCTTGCCAGTTGTCCTTGTTTGGTAAATACATAATCGCCTTTTTGAACCGTACCCGCCAACTTCCAATAGTCTAGCGTCAATATCTTTTGCGTTACAGTAAATGCCATCTCTGCGTTTCAGCTTGGTATAGTGATATTAAGGTACTCAAGCACCTCATGCCTCTCGCTGTCTAGCATCTCTAACAAGTCCTCAAATGGTATGCTCGGGTCAGCCTTTAACTCGTCTCGGATCTTAAAGTAGTCAGACTTTGCCCTTGGGTGCGTCTTGAAAAAGTAAGAGCTTCCCCGGGGCAAACGGTCGGACCTGCGCACGTATCCTTTGCGCTTGCCCTTAGCGTTGTTATTCAACTGTTTTGCCATAGAGTCCGGCGTCAACCAGATCTCCTTAAAGAAGCCGTCGCGCTTCACGATGTTGGTGTAGGCAAAGAAAAGTTTGTTGTCTTTGGCCCTGGTATCATGACGATAGAACGGGTTTCCAGTTTTTGGGTTGATTCGTTTCATCTAATATCCTTATACGTATATCTATAATAATGCACGTATATCGAGGTTATGCCCCAAATCTCTGCGTTTCTAAGAAGTATATTGATAACAGTCTGTATAAAAAATAGGCAGTCAGGATAACTTCAATATACTTTCAAATTTTGACGATTGTAACTTGTTGATTCCATTGGGGATTTATCGGTATATTGATAACAGACACAGTAGTACCCCTCTTTTATATTAATTAATTAATTAATTAATTAAATAAATAAAATATTTAGGTGGGTTTAAATTGGAAATACCCATACTACCCAGACTGTTATCAATATACCTTTTCTATGTGTTTGAAAAAATATAAAAAACCATACGTTATTCCGGCATTTAACCAAAAAATTCAAACGAGCTTGGGTTTTGTGGGGCCCCCGGCGCCGAGGCTCGGCATGGGACCCTAAATGGAGGGTCGCTATAGGACTAAAGGGGGCCCTCAAAGGAGGGTTGGCACGGTTCTTGCATCTTAGCACGATCTACGCCTATCAGCCTGGCACGCATCTTGCTTCCACCTATCAGCCTGGCACGCATCGTGCTAGAGTAGCAATAATCATGCCAACCTATCAGGCACGAACCTTGCTAGTACGCAACTATCATACCACACAGCCTGGCACGCATCGTGCTAGTGTAGCAATAACCATGCCAACCTATCAGGCACGAACCTTGCTACGACGCAAGAATCGTGCCAGATAGCCAGGCAACCAGGCAGGCTGTAAGGCCCTACAAGCTCTTAGGCTGTAAGGTGTCACCGCGGTATGGACCGGGCCAAAGTAGAGGCGTGGCGGGTAGGCTGTGAGGCTTTAAATAGGGTTATGCGTATGCGAGAGGCGCGGTCGTGGACGCGCACCACAACAGCACTTCACAAATCAAGCGCGACCCCACCAGGTGTGTGTGCCCTTATAGCGTCGCAGATCATAAGCAGGTGCTCGACGCCGTACTCGTTCATCGCTGAGTTGACGGAGTGCAAAATTACTCGGGTATTCTCAGGGCTGTAGTCCTTACAGGCGTTGTCGATGCGGTCCAGTGAGGGCGCGAAGGGATGCGCGCTGTGCTCCTCCGTCGCGCTGAGGCTGAAAGGCAGTCCGGTCAAGGCGCAGGTCCCGCGCTCGATCCGGCGGACGATCCAGTCTATATCAATAGTCACACTCGCGCCGTTGCGATTTGCCCGTGAGCGTGCGTTGTTGAGTAATACATAGGCCCTGCCCTTGGCAGTTGTCCTGGCCCGTGCCTGGCGCGCTGTTTGTGGTTGAGTCATGGCAATAATAATGCAACAAAAGTACTCAAACGCCCATGGAGACGTTTTAAGGCACCCAGAAGCGCTCAGATAGGTATAGTGATACTAACCCCTTACCCAATCGGCGATCGCGTCACCTGCGAGGTTTGTGTACTAAAGTATTCATTATGTTTGAAAACAAAGGTACACACTTTACAGCTTATGAGTTGTAAAGTACTAATACAGGTGGTAAGCTGTACATGTACCATAAAGTGCACATAAAGCAGGGTAATGAATACTTTATGTTACATTAATTGTAAAGTTATGTAAAGTTGCTGTATTTCGGCAACATTGAGCCGATATTGTGCATAAGAGGTGCATAATAGAGGCCTTGACAGCAACAAATTAAACAGGAGTTAGACACCATGAACAAAGCAAAATTGATCGAGTTGTTACAAGACGGCGCATATAAGCAGGGCGAGAACTTGTATCATCCCAGTTTCAAAAAGGGTTTCAGGAAGCTTGGCTTTTCTAACATCTCCTGGGATGCAGTAGAAAGAGAATTCAGTAGCACGGGCCGGTTAGTTCAGGACGCAGACGGCGCCACACGTTTAATCAATACAATCTAATTAAGGAGCACGGACCATGACAGCAGAGTTTAAATTTGCGGTGATTCTCGAAAGAAACGCATCCAATTGCGTCACCGGAAAGATAGTAGATACTTCACCAATCACTACAGACAGCCCAGATGTTGATTCTTTAGACTTGGCAAACTGGGTTATTGAGAAATTCGCTAATGATATGCAATTGGTGGATGATGTAGCATTCTTTGAGAATTTAAGTGATGCTAAAGATTGTGTAAATAGATTTGCAATTAATTAATAAGTAAGGAGCACAGACCATGACAACACAAACCATTTCAGATTTGGGCCACGAGCCCTCAACAGAGTTCAGGACGGCAATTTTGAGTGCCCTACTGGCGCAGGGCCTCAGCATTGATCCAGTGACACACTTCAAAGGCGAACTGTACGACGGCCAGGAGGACTGGGCCTTTGTTGAGTTGGACTACATGACGTTTGACGTCAACTACTGGATCGACGATAGTACGTTTCATATCACGGCCTACCCATCGGTTTGTGGCGAGGACGGTCAATACCAGACAATCTACAGCACCTACTGGAGGATCCTCACACAGTCCCTTGAAATGTAATCATTACGTTCTAAGGGAAAACACCTAGTGCAATTGTGCATAAACCCTGGCAGAATAGAGACTCAAAACAAAACAACGGAGTTAAACACCATGACAACAGATCTACTACAAGCATACAAGGACGGCTACAGAGAGGGTCGTACCGATTTACTAGAGTTCGTGTTCACAGCGACCGGCCTCAAGTTTGATACAGTTGCAGACTTAGTAATTTATTTGATGGGAGTGAAATAATGGAGAGACCAGTAAAGACAACGATCGTTCGGTTTGAGAACGATAGCAAGGCACAGGCCGAGGCCTACTGCGAAAAGAACCCCTACTTTCACGTGCAGAGCGCGTTAGGTGGTCCCGGTTATATAGCGGTCTATAACCATATGTACTATAAGAACCCAAGCCTTAAACTGGAGCCCAACCTTGAGGGCTACAGCGACGTCATTAAGGAAGAGTTAAACCGCAGAGGATACCTCTGCTATGAGGGAAGATAATCATGTACTTTATATTCGACGCAAAGAATAACCTGGTCGGCAACCCCCAAGGGTACCGGACAGTGGCCCAGGCATCAAGGGTAGTCAACAGCCCACGCACAAAGGCCTACAAGGCGATCTGGGCCACGTTCGACGCATGCCGTAGGGATAACCCAAAGCATACCAGGATCAATAAAATAACGGCAGAGGAGGCCAGACCATGAACCTTTACATGAATTATTGCATGCACTGCAACTATAACTACAGCGGGGACCACGACTGTAGTACTGATGATTACACACCACAGCAAGAGCAGGACGATTCGGTTAACTACATTCAAAAAGTGATTGAGGCTCTCTATGAAAACGGCGACCCAGTATCTGTTGAATCGGCTGAGTTATTAGAACGCATTATTGCCAAGCAAAAGCAGGATGATTCTGTCGGGACTCTTAACATCACTCATCACAAGGGACTGGAGAATCATGACTTTGATTACTTTGGATGCCTACCTGATGGCACTTATTCTCTCTACATCAAATCAAATTGAATTGTAAAGTTTGTGTAAAGTTGGGCAGGGTTCGGTTTTATGTGCATAAAGCTGTTACATTAATGACTGTGGACAGCGACACACAAATAAGTAAGTTTAAAACAATTTTTTAACCATAAAGGAAATCACCATGTATAAATTCTCACGCTCTTCTAGCCAATCAGGCTACCGTTCCAACCACGCTATCAGCAACGACGTGATCGCGCATTATGCGCCAAGCGTACTCGCTGAGTCAGCGCACGAGTCACGCGGTGAGCGCTACTCTTTCATTCCAACAATCAACGTACTCGACGGCCTGCGCGCTCAAGGGTTCCAACCGTTTGAGGTCCGCCAGACTCGTTGCCGTGACCTGGCAAAGCGCGAGTTCACAAAGCATATGGTCCGCCTGCGTCATCCAGACGCTATCGGATCCTCCGAAGAGGTCCCAGAGTTGGTCCTTATCAACAGCCACGACGGGACATCGTCATACCAATTACTGGCCGGGTTCTTCCGCATGGTCTGCTCTAACGGACTTATCGCAGGCAACGTCACCAATGACGTGCGCATCCGCCACTCAGGCAACGTGATTGATGACGTGATCGAGGGATCTTTCACAGTCCTTGAGAACGTTAAAGAGATCGGTGCCCGCATCGAGCAATACAAGTCAATTGAGTTGTCCAGTGCTGAGGAGCAGGTCTTTGGCACATGCGCATTACAGTTGCGTTGGGGTGAGGACAAGGCCCCTATCCGCGCCTATGACGTGCTTCAGGCCACAAGATGGCAGGACCAGAAGAACGACCTCTGGACCGTGTTTAATCGCGTCCAGGAGAACTTAATCAAGGGCGGTGTTGCCGGACGTGCAAGCACAGGCCGTCGATTGACTACACGCGCTGTAGGTGGCGTCAATGAGAACGTTAAACTGAACCGCGCGCTGTGGTCCCTGGCCGATGGCCTGGCACAGTTGAAGTCCAATGAAGTTACAATCGAGCAGGCCAAAGAGTTGGCATTTATCTAACACAAACCCGGGGCCCTAACAGGACTAATGTTAGGGCCCCAAACAGGAGTTAACACCATGGCAGTAACAACAGAAAAAGTCTTGCAGATCTTAGGTAAGGAATATTCAGAGCGGTTCCTTGACACAATGCACAATGCGCCAGTGCATGATTTGGTCGCGGAGATTATGTTGCGAATGGACGAAAAAGAGATCCATGAAATTTTGAAACAATACCAAGACGAGGAGTAATTAAAATGATACTACACACCAAATTTATCAACCCACCAATCGAGACAAACGCATTCGACTGGATCGCCCTCAACGAGCACCGCGAGGACGTAATGGGCCACGGACCGACTGAGGATGACGCGATCGAGCACCTCCTCTGGCTTTTAACTGACGAGGACTGATACCATGATTAAAGCGCTCATTATCGCCATTGGACTGGGACTGGTTCTTAACGTGCAGGCCCGTACCAAGCCAGTGCCACAGATCACCGCCCGCAATATCGACGTGGGCGCACACTACCTGGGTGACCAGAACCAACAGGACATCAAGTGTCTAGCGTACAGCATCTACCGCGAGGCGGGCAACCAACCAATGTCGGCCCAGTTCGCGGTCGGGCAGGTGCATGTCAACCGGGCCCGTGAGGGGACCTGGGGCCACCACCTCTGCAAGGTTGTCTATGCCTATGCCCAATTCAGTTGGACCAAGGAGAACAGGACCGTAGGTTGGACAACAAAACAATACGCCTACTTCTTAAACATCGCCGAGGCCCTTGTAACGGGCGTGCATGTGACAGGACTGGACAGCACCAGGATCCTGCACTACCACACCACGGTGATCAAAAAGAACTGGGACAAGCAGGGGCAGGTAGTCGCAATCGCAGGCGCACATGTATTTTTTGCAGACATCCCACACTAGGAGGACTTATGGGAAATAATTGGCCTTTTCCAACGACACCAATACCGACAGACAACAGACCACCAAAATTTAATCCAGATAATTTTGAACCGGGCCCTTTTTGTGTATAATACGTATATCTAAACAGCTAAACAGGAGAAACAGAAATGACAGACATCACCAACACCGTAGACTCTTTAGGAGCAATCAACGAAGAGATCAAGGCACTTGAGGCCGTGGCCCGTAAACTTAAGGCAGAACTACTCGCCCAGGGCGCGGGGCTCTACGCCGGCAACATGTACAAGGCCGAGGTACAATTCTTTGAGTCTGAGTTGATTAAGCCGGACCTGGTCCGTGCGTTAGTAACTCCAGAGGTCCTCAAACAAGTAACAGTCTTAAAAGATAACGAGCGCGTAGTCGTGCGCTCACTGGAAAACATAATATGAGAGAATTTTTATCTTTTCAATTTCCCGCAATTTCAAAAGAGGAGGAGCTTACGACCCTGCAAAAGGCCAGGGCAATTGCCCAGTACATGCGGGAGGATACACCGCATGAACACATTCCATTTCCACAACAAGAGAAAACTATGGACTTAGAAAAAGTATTACAGGCGTGTGCAGATGACAGCGACATGCACGAGTGGGAGCCAAAGAAAAAGCAATTGAAATTGATATTAGGGAATGGCGCCAGGATCAAGATATCGCGTTGGGGGCATAGTTTGGTCACTATCAAAACAAAAGACTTTGTATATGACGCTTCGGACCTGAGAGAGTTAGCAGAAGAGTTACACAACTTAGCAGAAAAGTGGGAGATAAACAATGATTGATTTATTTGATTTTATTTTTAATACCTTACTCCTTGCAGGACTGGCGGGGGTTGTGACTTTGGTCTGGGCCTCAGTTTATAAGATGTTGTATGACTAAAG
>JGI26470J50227_1000379_pt1 | contig 18670 bp, 21 predicted proteins | sample FreactTroBogLake_FD_50227 | JGI IMG/M metagenome (IMG submission 50227) | reverse complement strand
TTCGGGGCCGGGACCCAACCTAGAGGGTCTCCAGGGATTGCTTGAGTTGGGCCGGGGTGGCCAGGAAGATGTCCAAGGCGTCGGTGTTCTTGATCATCTCCACCTTCCCCTCGAACACCGTGCCGTCTTCGATCCGCAACTGGGCCGTCCGAAGGTTCCCGATGATCTTGCCAGTGGAGGTAATCTCGGTCTGGGTCAAGGCTTCGACGTTGCCCTTGACCGTCCCGGCGACGAACAGGGACCCGACCTTGATCTCGGCCAGGACTTCGGCGCCCTTCCCAATGATCAGGACCCCCGGGGACTCGATCCTCCCCTCGCACCGGCCCAGGATCTTCAACGAGTCCCGGAACCTCAGGGTTCCTCGGAATACCGTCTGGGCCCCGAGGGTGGTCTTAATGTCTTCTTCGAGTTGGATTTCTTTGTTTTGGCTCATTTCGTCTTCATGGTGAAAACCCCGTCCCAGTCTTCCGGGGGAGGATTCTCTAAATAGTGTTGGCACCGAAGATGGTACACTTGGGACGGGCCATCTTCGGGGTCCAGGGTTAACGCCTGGGCAAAGTGGTCCCGGGCAGTGGCAAAGTCGGCCAGCTTGTACGCCTTTCGTCCCTCGGCAAACCACCGGAGGACCTGCTGCTTCTCGGCCGTGATCATCGGACTGCCCTCCGTCAGCGGGTCATCCCATTGAAGTGCTTTTGGAACTTCAACTCCAGGTCTTCCAGGGACACCTCATCCAGAAGGATCTTGTCGCCCTCACGGTTCAAATCGAGGATCTCTTCCCGGAGGCCTTCGAGGGTCGCGAGAACCTGACCGCCTTCCCGGAGAACGAGGTCACGGAACTCCTGGACCCGGGGCACCACGGCGGCATCAAGGTCCTTGGCGGCGGACAAGAGTCCGTTCATGGGCTCTTTCAGGTGGTCTGTGAAGTACAACAGTGACTTGTTGAGGCTCTCGATGAGGGCAATGCGCCGCTCCCGGTTGACCACTTGTTTCGCCAGCTCTTTGTTCCGCAACACCGCCCGGATCCGGGCCAAGACTTCCGAAAAGTTAAAGGGTTTGGTGATGTAGTCCTCGACCCCCAGTTCGAAGCCCTCGATCTTGTCCTTGACCGCATCCATGGCCGAAAACATGACGATGGGGATGTCGTGGTACTGCTCGTACGCCTTGCTCTTCTTGAGGATCTTGGTGAGCTCCCACCCTGTCATCTTGGGCATGATGTTGTCGAGGATGATCAGATCAGGCTTGTCCTGCTTGATCATTTCCAGGGCCTCTTCCCCATCCTCAGCCATGACCACTTCAAAGCCCAGCCGCGAGAGCATAACTTCAAAAAAGTCTAGGTTGATCGGTTCGTCATCGACGATTAGGATTTTACCTTTCAGTGACACGTTGGGCTCCCGGGATGATTCTCATACAGATGTTACGGCTTGTCAACGATAGACTCCCGGCTCCTCCGCAGAAAAACGAAGACAACCAGCACCGGAAGTCCCGCCCACGGCACGACATCCCCAGCCAGGGTGTACCAGGTGAGGTGCCCCGAGCCCAAGGTCACCTCGGCGACGAGAACCCCCTGGGAACCGACGGGCAACCGGGCCAACAGTTCTCCCCGGGGTGAGATGGACGCCGTGGCCCCATCGTTCCCGGCCCTGACCAGGGGCAACCGGGTCTCCACCGACCGGAACACGGCCAAGGCCAGGTGCTGGGTCCGGGACGCCTGGCCCTGGGCCCAAGAGTCGTTGGTCACGTTGGCCAAGGCCTGGGCCCCGGCCAGGGCAAAGGCCCGGGCCCCGTCGGGAAACGCATCTTCAAAGCAAATGGGGGNGCCCACTACCNCCCCACCCACGGTCAACAACGACCGGCCCCGGCCAGGTTCCCAAAAGTGGGTGTCCGCAGCCTCGAGCCATTGGTACACCCAAGGCAACTGGTCTTTGTAGGGGAAGGATTCGGTGAACGGAACCAAACGGTTCTTCTCGTACCGGCCCTTCCAGCCACCGTCCCAGGCGAGGACGGCGTTGTAGTCCCGAAGGGTCCCGTCCGGGGCCTTCTCCCGGTGATCGTTCCCCACTAGGAAGGGGGTCGACGTGGTGGCCAGGAAGGCTTCGAGCCGGCGGACCAACCGAAGGCTGTCGGGATTGTCATGGTACCGGGTATGGTAAACCACCGACGGCACGAAGGCCGTCTCGGACCAGACCACCGCCTGGGGATGGCGCTGGAGGGCACGTTGCGAGAGGGTTTCGAGAGCTTCGTACCCGGCCTCGTAGGCCTGGGGGCCCCCCTTCCACGGATCTTGAGACTGCTGAACCAGGGCCGGGCGCCAATGGGGCCCCTGGTCGGGCTGGGACAACCGAACGGCCCCGTACCCCAGGTCGAGGGCCCACAGCCCCAGGCCCACGGCCAGGTCGACCCGAAGCCTTCCCCAGGCGGCGGGCCGCGCGACCACGGCCGCCACCCAGGCCGACGACCAGGCCAGAAGGAAGGTGATCCCCGAAGTGCCCACCAGGTCGGCGGACTGGAACGTGACCGGCCAGGTCCACACCGTCGAAGCCAGGGCCCCGTAAGGGNAACTGAAGAAGCCCTGGATCCTCAGCACCTCAAAGACGGTCCACAGGAGGGCCTGGAGCCACACACCCCCGGGGCGTCTCCACAGCAGCGACGACAGCATAAACACACCGGAGTACCAAACCGCCTGAAAGGCGAAAACCAAGGGGAAGGCCAGGGGATGGAAGGAAAGCAACCACCCTTGGGACAGAAGGGTGACACAGGCGATCCACAAAACCCCTCCGAGGGCTGACCAGCCGAGGGAGTGTCGGGTCGTGAACCAGAGAACAGGAACGAGGGCCACGGGGCCCAGGACGGGCCAGCCGTCGCCGAAAAGCTCGTTGGGCAGAGCCAACGCCGGAACGAAACTTCCGACCGCGAGGACCAGGAAGTCCAACACAGTCGGCACCTGGACTATTCCCGGAGTTCCCAGGTCTTCTTTTTGAGGTCTTTCCCGGGGCGAAACACGGTCACGCCGTGGTTCTGGACCGGCACCACTTCTCCGGTCTTCGGGTTGCGAGCCTTCTCCCGGCCCTTTCGGGTTCGAATCTCAAAGGTTCCGAACCCCCGCAATTCGACGACGCGGTCCTCGATGAGGGCCAGCTTGACTTCGTCAAAAAACTGATCGACCACCGCATGAATGGTCTTTCGATTGACTTGGGTCTTTTCGAAAATGGCCTCGATGATCTCGGCCTTGGTCAACTTAGGAGTGGACACGAGAACTCCTCAGGGGAAAGGTAGACTTCAGGCCTTGGGCGCCAGGCGCTTGGACAGGCGGGAGAGCTTGCGAGCCACGGNGTTCTTATGGATGTGACCCTTCCGGGCAGCGGTATCGAGAACTTTCTGGACCTTCACAAACTTCTCAGCAGCGGTCACGGGATCGGCCGTCTTCACCAGGGTCTCGAAACTCTTGACGGTGGTACGAACCATGCTCCGATACGCCTTGTTGGCGGTACGACGGGTCAGGTTCTGACGGATGCGCTTTTTGGCAGAACGGGAATTGGCCAAGGATTTCACCTCTAGGAAAGATAATGTATTACAACAGCTAGAGAAATTATCAAAAATCTCGGCGTGCTGTCAAGGAGCGATGGTGGCCTCGGGACGATTTTCCACTATATTGTCTGGATCGTGTGGACAACTTTCCAGTCTTTAAGACCCTACCTACGGCGGTGGGCCTGGTTTTACGCAGCGGGGTTTCTCTGTCTGTTGGTAACGAACACCGGGCAGATTCTCATTCCCCAGGCCCTCAAGGCTGCGGTGAACCATTTGGCGGCGGGTCNCCCCGACCAAGGCTACATTCTCGGCTTGGCGGGCTGGATGGTCCTCATCGCCGGCGTCGTGGCCCTGGGCCGGGTGGGCTGGCGCTTCTTTTTGGCCGGGGCCTCCCGGCGCATCGAGGCCGAACTTCGGCAAAACCTCATGAACCACTTGTTGACCCTGCCCCCCTCCTTTTACGCCCATCAGAAGACCGGTGACCTCATGGCCCGGGCCACCAACGACCTGGAGGCCGTTAGAAACTCCATCGGGATGGCCCTGGTGGCCCTCACCGACGCTGTGTTCCTTTCGGGGTCCATCCTCATCATCCTCTTCGTCCAGAACCCCCTCCTCGGGTTGCTCATCGTTTCGCCCCTCCCCGTGATCACCGGCCTCATCCTCGGGTTCGGAGGCCTGGTGGGCCAACGGTTCCAGAAGGTCCAAGAAGAGTATTCGGCCCTGTCGAATTTTACCCAAGAACACCTCACCGGAAACCGGGTCATCAAGGCCTTTACCCAAGAAGCCGCCGTGGACCACAGGTTCCTGAGCGCCAACCAGCGGTTCCGGGCCGCCAACATGGAACTCGTGAAGCTGTGGGGGTTCTTCTTCCCCATCATCAGCGCCCTGGCGGGAATCTCGGCCCTGATGCTTCTGTACTTCGGGGGTCGGGCGGTGATGGCTGGGACCCTCAGCCCCGGCGACTTCACGGCCTATCTGTCGTACATCGGCCTGCTGGTGTGGCCCCTCATGGGTGCCGGGATGGTCGTCAACATGTTCCAGCGGGGGGCCACGAGCCTGCGACGGATCAACGAGATCATCGACACGGTTCCTGAGATTCGGTCTCCGGAGAGCCAGGCCTGGGGCCCGCCGGCCCACTTTTCTCTGTCCCTCACCAACCTGAATTTTCGGTATGGTCCCGAAGCGCCGTTCGCCCTGGAGGGGGTGAGCCTCGACATCCCCGAGGGCGCCTTTCTGGGCATCCTCGGTCGCCTTGGGAGCGGCAAGTCGACCCTGGCTAACCTGTTACCCCGGCTTTTCGACCCGCCTCCCGGGACCATCTTTCTGGACGGCCACGATATCCGAGAGTACGACCTGACGGCCCTGAGGCGGTGTTTTAGCATGGTTCCCCAGACGACCTTCCTCTTCTCGGACAGCATGAAGAACAACATCGCCTTCGCCCGCCCCAACCTCGACGACGCCACCCTTCGCCAGATGGCCGAGCTCTCGACCATCAGCCGGGACATGGACACGTTCACTCAGGGGTGGGACACCGAAGTGGGCGAACGGGGGGTCACGTTGTCGGGGGGCCAGAAGCAGCGCCTGTCCCTGTCCCGGGCCCTGGCCGCCGACGCCCCCATCCTCATCCTCGACGACGCCCTCTCGGCGGTGGACGTGGAGACCGAGGAACGGATCATCCGCCACCTTCGGGAAGCCCGGGCCGGCAAGACGAATATCCTGATCTCTCACCGAGTGAATACCCTGAAACACTGTGACCGGATCATCGTCCTCGACGCTGGGCGGATCGTCCAACAGGGGACCCACGAGGAACTCATGGCCCAAGAGGGCCTGTACTCTGAGATCGCGGTGTTGCAACATGTGGAGGCCCGATGAACAACGGCGATGAGATCAAAGGCTTCGACCTGGGGATCCTCCGAAAGCTCTTCCAGGCCCTGAAGCCCTACACCGCAGCCGTGGTGGTCTCGGTGGTGGCCCTCCTGGTCTCGGCCGGGGCCGAGTTGGCCATCCCCGTGCTCCTCCAGAGCGGCATCGACCAAGGTATTATGAAAAAGGATGAGGGTCACCTCACCCTGATGGCCCTGACCACCCTGGTCACCATTCTGGTCGAAATGTTCGCTTCGTTCTTCCAGGTGTACCTCTTGGCCCGGGTGACCCAGGACGTGATGAAGGACCTTCGCCTGGGCCTCTTTGCCCATTTTCAACGTCAGAGTTCCCGGTACCTCCACCACCATCCAGTGGGGAAACTGGTGTCGGCGGCCACTAGCGACGTGGCCACCCTCAGCGACTTCTTCAACACGCTGTTCACCTCCCTGCTCCGGGACTTGGTGGTCATGATCGGGGTGGTGGTCACCCTCTTTGTCCTCAACACCCCCCTGGCCCTCTTCACCCTCCTGAGCCTGCCCCCCGTCCTGGTTCTGGTGGCCCTGTTTCGGATCTGGAGTCGGGGAGCCTTCCGTCGGGTCCGGGCCCAGGTGAGCCGGGTGAACGCCTTTCTCTCGGAACACATCCAAGGGATTGGTATCGTTCAGCTCTTTGGCCGAGAGACCAAGAGCCGCCACGACTTTGCCCGGGAAAACCAGGGTCTGCTGTCGGCGAACCTGACGGAACTCATGGTGAATGCGGTCTTCCGGCCCCTGATCGATGTGCTCTGGGCCATCACCCTGGGGTTTCTGCTGTGGTTTGGCACCGGGCTTTCGGTGACCCATGCGGTCACCCTCGGGGTATTGATCGCCTTCATCAACCTCGTGGGCCGGTTCTACCAGCCCGTGGGGAGCTTGGCGGAAAACTTCACCCTGCTCCAGTCGGCCATGGCCGGTGGCGAACGGGTGTTCGGGTTCTTGGCCGAAGATCAAAGGATCCCCGACCAGGGGACCCGAGTTCTTACGGAGGTTCCCCGGGGCGACATTCGGTTCGACCAGGTGAAGTTTCGATACCTCCCCGACGAACCTGTTTTGGACGGCCTGACGTTCCACGTGGACGAAGGCCAGACCGTCGCCTTGGTAGGGTACACCGGCGCCGGCAAAACCACCATCACCAGCCTGCTGACCCGGATGTGGGACATCGACGAGGGTTCGATCCAGTACGGGGGCGTGGACCTACGGCAGTTCCGCCTCGACAGCCTCCGGGGGGGCATCCAAAGCGTCCTCCAGGACGTCTTTTTGTTCACGGGAACCATCTACGACAACATCGACCTGGGTCGGGGCCTGCCCCTGGACCGGGTCATCGAGGTGTGCCGCCATGTCCAGGCCCACCGGTTCATCGAAGCCCTCCCCGACGGGTACCATACCATGCTCTCCGAAGGGGCGACTAACCTGTCGGCAGGCCAGCGCCAACTGCTGTCCTTTGCCCGGGTATTAGCCCAAGACCCTCGGGTGCTCATCCTGGACGAGGCCACCGCCAACATCGATACCGAGACCGAGACGCTCATCCAAGAGGCCTTGGGGGAACTGCTGAAGAACCGCACCAGCCTGGTGATCGCCCACCGGCTTTCGACGATCCGCCAGGCCCACAAGATCCTCGTCCTCGACCACGGGCGGATCGCCGAGGAGGGGACCCACGACGAGCTGATCGCCCGCCGGGGGNTCTACTTCAACCTGTACCGCCTGCAGTACGCCAAGGAAAGTCCGGGGGCCTAATGCCGAAGGTCGACGAGCAGACCGTGGAGTTCGTCGACGCGCCTTAGGATCTCGAGGCGGTCCTTCTGGTTCGACAGGACATAGGCCCCGAGCTTTTCCAGGCGCTCGTCGACCACGTGGAGCAGGGAATACTTGGGCTTCTTCATGTCTTTCCTGAGGCGCCCCTCGGTTTCCACAATTTCCACCGAGCCGTCGACCACCTGGCGCACAAACCGCCCTACCGCCTTCTTGTAGCTGACGATGTTCTCGGGACTGGGGTTCCGGGCCAACTCCTGGCCCGAGGCATAAACTTCGTCTAGGAGGGACTCTAGGACGGCCTCCGAGCCTTCGGCCCCCGGCACCGAGGCCTCGGCGTCCCCGGTCGAAGTGGTGGCCTTGCCCAGGAACCCCAGGAACCCTGGTTTCGAGGCCTCAGGAGCCTTGCGCCCCTTCTTGGTGGTGGAAGGGTCTTCTTTTCGGGGGAGGAAGGGTTGGGGCGATCCCAACCCTCCGATCCTATCCATGGACCTGAAGACCCGACGAGGCCAGGGCACGGCGGTCGATCGTGAGGGTGAAACTCTTCTGAAGGTGGTGGGGGTGACCCCCCTCTTCCCGGATCCGGGGCGTCGAACAACAATAGCCTTCGACCAGCACCCCCCGCTCCATTTGGATTCGAGGAGCGTAGAGGTTGCCGACCACCAGGGCCGTCGAGAGCAGGGTGATCCGTTCGGTGGCGTACAGGTCGCCCTTGACGACCCCCCCGACCACGATGTCCCGGCCCGCCAGAGTTCCCTTGACCCGACCCGACGGGGCGACCAGGATTCTGCCTTCGGTGGTCACGGTGCCCTGGAGGTCTCCATCGACCCGGAAAAACCCGTGGACAACGACGTCACCCTTGAACGACGACCCCTGGCCCACCAAGGTGTTGATGAAGGCCGAACCGTCCAGGGCCCCGGGTCTCACGGGGTTTCCTTGTCAAACAAGGTGGACGAGAAGCTGAGGTACTTGGTGGGGTCCACCACCTCGGTACCGATGCGCACCTCGTAGTGGAGGTGCGGTCCTGTCGCCAGCCCGGAAGCTCCCATGGCCGCAATGACCTGGCCCCGGACCACGTCTTGCCCCTTGGTCACGTACGACCGGGAGAGGTGTCCGTACCGGGTCGAGAACCCGTAGTTGTGTTTCAAGTCGATGTAGTGACCGTAGCCCAGGGCCTCGTAGTCGACCTTGGCCACCTTGCCGTTGGCGGTGGCCACAATCGGGGTACCCATGGCCTGGGCGATGTCGATGCCCTTGTGGAGGTACCATTGGCCCGTGAACGGGTGGATCGCCGGCCCAAAGGGGGTGGTGATCCAGCCCCGGACGTCCTTGAGGGGCCACAGGGTGGGAATGTCCACCAGAAGCGACTTTTGATTCGAAAGGACGTTGCTGATCTGGGCCAAGGGGGCCGAAGTGGTGGACAGGTAGGTTCGAAGGTTTTTCAACTCTCCCACTTCCCGAACGGCGCCCTGCTCTGCCTGCTGAAGGCCCACCATCTCGGCCAAGTCCCCCTTGACCTGGGTGCTTTGGGCCGGGGCCGGGGGGGCGACACCCACGACGCCCATGGTGGAATTCAGGGTGTCCTCGAATTGTCGGGCCACACTCCTCAGCTGAGCCACCTCTTCGCGCACCAGCTCCAAGTTGGTCTGGGCGGATTCGAGGTGATCGCTCTTCTGGGCCAACAGGCGGTTGATCCCCGTGTAACTCGTCGAGTACCACAGGAAAGCACCCACGACCACCAAGGCCAACAGCCCCACAAAGGCCAGGGCAAATACGGAGATTTTAAAGTTGATGATTTTCCGCTCGGAGTGCGGAATGAGCATGATGGTGAAGTTCTGCCGACCCAGGTCCCACAACCGCTGGAACCCTTCCTTCACCCGAGACAAGTACCCACGGAAGCCTTTCTTGACTTGCCGGGCCACCTGATCTTCCCAATGCTTATATTGACTGACCGGTGACAAGCCCTCTTCCCTCCGAATGGAGACCGCTATTGATCTAGGCTACCGACATTCCCACTGTTTGTCAATTCAAGGTTGACCAACCCCCGGTTCTGATGTAAATTTCTGAGGGAAGGATGTTATCCTTCCCTTCCCGCACATCCTTTTTCTTACCTCGCTGTGGAGAGCCCATGAAACTGTTTGACACCCACTCTCACCTGAGCCTGATCCACGACGACCACATTGAACAACTCCTCCTGGCCCAAGAAGCCAAGCGCGAGAGTGTCGCGGGTATCCTCAGCATCACCAACAACATCGGTGACTTCTTCACCGTCCACGAAAACCTCAAGACGGCGTCGAACGTGTTTTTTGCCATCGGCGTCTCGCCGTCGGAGGTCCTCCACCCCGGCCGGGACTGGGAGCAGAAGGTGCTCCAGGGGGCTACTCTGGAACGGGTGGTCGCCGTGGGCGAGACAGGCCTCGACTACGAAAAGAAATACGGTGACAAAAAGAGTCAGATCGACCTGTTCCTTCGGCAACTCGAGTTGGCCAGCCGGCTCAGCCTTCCTGTGGTGGTCCACAACCGGGGAGCCGGCGACGACGTCTTGGCCATCTTGCGCGACAAGATCCCCAGCCGGGGCGCCATCCTCCACTGCTATTCCGAGAACGTGGCGTTCGCCCGGAAGGCCCTGGAACTCAATATCTACATCAGTTTCGCGGGGAACGTGACCTACCGGAACGCCCGGGAGATCCAAGAGACGGCCATCGAAATGCCCCTGGACCGGATGCTCATTGAGTCGGAAAGCCCGTTCCTCATCCCCAGCGAGCACCGGGGCAAGAGGAACAAACCTAGCTACCTGCCTTCCACTCTGTACCACATCGCGGAGCTCCGGGACGAAGACCCCGAAAAGGTGGCCGCCCAGATCTTTCAGAACAGCCTCGACGTGTTCAACCTCAACGGAAAACTCTGACAGGGAGAGAATGTATGGCTTTGATCAAATCGGCTTTGGAATTAGCCCTCGAAAAGACCGAAGGCCTTTCGGTGGACAAGGAAGAGTTGCGGCGCAAGGACCTGTTTAATCAGGGACGCGTGGCAGCGGCCAAGGGCCTCGAGGAAGGGGTCGATACCTTCGAGACGGCCCTCCAGACCCAAGAGAAGGCCCTGGGCAAAGGGGAGTTTCCGATTTTTGCCGGAGGAGCCGCCGAGAACCTTCTCAGTCGCATCGTGCTGGCCAGCGACAGTTACAGCACCGCCACCTTGAACAAGGTTGGTGAGTTGCTTGATCGCCTGACGAACAAGAAGGCGACCCCTCGGCTCGAAAAGATCGCAGGCTTGTTGCAACAGTACGGAACCGAAGTGGGGCAACTTCGCCAAGCCATTGGCCAGCAACTCGGTCCTCAACTGCGCCAACGGGCCCAACAGCAGGGCCACAACCCAGCGACCTACGTGATGGAGAAGGACCCCGCCTATCTGAAGGTGTTAGCCGAGAACCTCGAGCCCCTCCGGGCCGAGTACCAGGCAGCCCTCGACGGGCTGAAGGCGGACGTCCGAGCCTTGGTCTGAAGCGAACCATCCTAGCGGTGCGAACTTCGCCCCGGGAAGGATTCTTCCCGGGGNTGGCATGGCATTCCTGACAAGTTTAGTCGTATAATGGGCCCATCTTAGGAAGAGCCCTTTCAATGTCGACCCCCCTTGTTCTTGCGGACTGCACTTCCCTCGGAGAAGGCTTTACCCTCACGGTTTCCCACCAACCACCCGGGCCAGCTCTGTATCAAGTGGTGTTCCTTCTCGAGGGATGGGGCCACTGGGACGGGACGCGAATGGAGCCCTCGACCGTGTGGTGGCTGGGGGAGCCCGCCTCCCGGGGGCGATGGGAGTCCACGGTTCCCTGCCGGTGGGCTGTGCTGTCCGGGGACCGGGTCCCTCGGTCGAGTGTGGAAGGCCACTTCGACCACCTCATCACAGCGGCCCAGCCCTACCCTTGCCCGGAATTGATCTCGGATATGCGAGAGCTGCTGGAGATTTCGAACAACTGCCACTACGCCTGTGAACTCAAGGACATGCTGGCCCTGGGAAAGAGCCTGATGGTTGTCTCGAAGGTCGTCCATCTTCTCCAAGAGCCCCGGGCCAAGAGCGACTATCAAGTCAAGTTCTTCAAGGATGACCTCGAAAAGGTCCGACAGGCCCGGGCGTTGCTCCTCTCTCACATGATGGATCCACCGAACCTGGGGGAATTGGCCCGGGCCGTGGGGACCAACGAACTTAAGCTCAAAGCTGGTTTTCAAAAGCTTTGGAACACCACAGTGTTCGGGCTGCTCCGTCGGGAACGGATGACGGAAGCTAGGCGCCTGTTGACGTCGGGGGAATGCAACGTAGGCGAAGCCGCCTTCCGGGTGGGCTATACGAATACCAGCCACTTCTCCCAGAGCTTTCGCCGGGAATTCGGCGTGAATCCCCGGGTTCTTTTGAACCACGACGTCCCTGGGACTACTCCAGAACATACACAATCGGAAGGGTAACCCGGCTGTTGGCGACGGCCGGAGGGGGAGGNCCGAAGGGAGCCGCGCTGGCGACGGCCGCCCGGGCAGCGCTGTCGAGCCTCGGGAATCCCGACGAGGCTAACACTTCGACGGCTCCCTGCAGGAACCCCTCGGGCGAAAGGGAAAACTCGACCACCACGGTCCCCGACTCCCGGCGAACCCGGGCCTGGTAGGGATAGCTTCGGTGGTCTGCAATCCCTTGGCGCACCGAGGCGAGGTAGGCTTCGGGGGAAAGACCCTGGGAGGCCGGGGGCGCCGAGGCCCCCGAACCCTCTTGTTCCTGGGGGGCCGGAGCCACCGGGGGCCCCGGGACTTCCGGGACCGAGGGGACGGCGACCGGAGCCGGCAGGGCCTCCGTCACCGCCCGAGAGGGCTGCGACTCGGGCGGCCGGACGATGGAGGGGGCAACCCGAGCCTGGGGGAGTTTCGAGGCCATCATTACGGTAACCCTGGCCGGCCGAGGTGCGGGAGTCTTCGGCTCGACCCCAGGGACCATAGGCACTCCCAGGACCAACAACCCCAGGTGCAGGGCTGCAGCCCCTGCCCAGGCGAGACCGAGTTTCAGCTTACGGTTCATGGGCCAGAGCCACGTTGATCCCCGCTTGTGCCAACGATGCGACCAAGGCGAAGACTGTCGCGTACGAGAGCGATTCGTCGGCCCGGAGGACCACCGACGAAGGCTTCCCATCGGATAGCAGAGATTTCAAATCCAAGCCTAAGTCCTGGCCCGACCAAGGCTTGCCCCCTNCCCTCACCGAGCCATCCCTGGCCACGTCGACCACCAGCGCCGAGGTGGCCGACGGCGGGCCGCCCCGGGGAAGGGTCAGGTCGAGAGTCTCCTCTTGATCCAACGAACTCGCGAGTAGGACGAATAACAGCAACGTAAAGACCACGTCCACCAAGGGAGTGAGGTCGAGCCAGGTCCGCCGGGCGGGGCGCCGCCACGGGTTCATGACAGCGCCAGGGNCTCGGCCAAAGTTTGAAGGTGCCGGGACCGGTTTTCCGCAAGCTTATCGAAGGTCTGGTGGGCGACCAGGGCCGGGATGGCGGTGATCAACCCGAACGCAGTGGTCAACAGAGCCGTCCAAATTCCGCCGACCAGGGAGCCCAGGGCTGGTTTCAGCCCTGCGGCAGCCAAGGATCGAAAGAGTTCGATCAGCCCGAGCACGGTCCCGAGGAGGCCCAACAGCGGCCCCAGGGCCGCGACCGCCGCTAGGACCGCCAGCCCCCGGTCGTCCTCCCGAAGGAAGGGAGCGGCCTCGAGGCGAAGGGCCTGGACCCGCAGTTCGGGGTCGCCAGGACCCAGGCGACCGAAGGCCTCCGTCAGTCGTTGGCATCGCCGTCGCTGGGTTCCCCCTCGCCCGTAATGCCAGCAACGCTCGAAAATCACGGCCCACGAAGCCAGGGAGCAGGCCAAGAGCGGGTACATGACCCAGCCTCCCCGCAGGAACAGTTCCATCATGGCGCTTCCCCTAAAAGTTCGCGTACTTGATCNCCCGCACCCGGCTGGTGGTGTTGCCGCTCATGCTCGTGATCTGAAGTTTCGCGTACCCTGTGCCGGTGCCCTTGCGCAGAATGTAGACCTCGCCGCTGGCCGAGATGGTCTGGTTTGCATACGCGTAGTAGGCGTTGCCTGTGTACACCGAAGCACTGGCGTCATTCACGTACGGGTCCGAACTGGTGCCNCTCCCGCTGACGTAGTCGAGTTTCGTCATGATGTTCAGTACTTGTTGGCTGGTCGTGCTTCCCGACTGGCCAGCGGTCGAAACGTACACCGACGTGTCGGTGGAGAAGCTTCGCGAGAAGAGGGAGGTGTCGTACGAGGTCACCGAATCGAAGTCGGTGGAACCAGAATAGTAGACCCCTCCAACGCCGCCCGACGTGAGGGTGGTGGCCGTGGCCCCGCTATTGGTCAGAATCCCTTGGGTGGCGGAGCTGAAGGCGATGTCCCAACCTTGGGTCGCCGGGTCGCTGACCGTGGCTCCCGTGGTCAAGTTGTAGTACACGTACGTCGACGAGCTGGTCACGGTGAGGCTTTGGGTGCTTGAACTCGCCGATTTTGCGATGGTGGCCTGGTCACAGCCTGCGAGGAGGGTCAAAACCATCGTCACGAGGATGAAGCCGAGGGCAGTCGTTGTCTTTGTCGTCATTTCCTTTTCCTTCCTTTCGATTCTTTTTTGTGGCGTATTGTCGCAGCCCGGATCCCCGGATCAGGCCTTGATCCGGGCCCCGAGGGTTACGGACACGGGTGTGAAGGGACCTCGGGCCGCATCGATGGCGTTAGTGAGGTTGTCGGCCCGCACGTAGGTTTCGAACGAGGGATTCCATGCTTCGGTGACGCCCAGGTCCAGGACCACGAGATTCTTGAGGGAGTCCCACTGCGCCGATGAGTGGACCGATAGTCCCCACGGAGCCCAGCCGAGGGTCACGCCCGAGCGAATCTGATGGGCGGCCACCGTGGTGATCAGCTGTTGGGCGGTTCGATCCCAGGCGAACACGTACCCATAAGCCGCGTCCAACGACGCAAACTCTGTGGCTTTCCAAGTTACCTCCGTGTCAAACCCGCTTCGCGTGGTCCGGGNCTTGTTCTGGTTCTGGTAGATCGCCCGACCGTCCGACGCCGTCCCTGTTTGCACATACGCGATTTCATTGAACAGCTCCTGGTGGTAGCCGTTGATCCGGAACGAGAGCTCTTTTCGGGGGGTCACTTCGATCCCGAGGTTCCCGGCCACCGAATATTCCGGGGTGAGGTTGCGGTTCCCCAACACAATGGGGTGCCAACTCCAGTTGATGTCGTAGTAGAGATCCTCGGTGGACGGGGCCCGGTACCCGAGCCCTGCCCCACCGAGAAGCCTGACCCCCGGCCAAGGCATGACCATGGCCGAAACCTTGGGGGCCCCAAAGAACCCAAAGCGACTGCTACGTTCGACCCTGAGGCCCGTGACCACCGAATACTGGTTTTCGCTGAACTGCTCGTCTTGGGCCACCAGGGCCTCGGTGTCGCTGGGCAACCAGAACCCCGACGAGTCGAGGTCGGCACTGTGAACCGCATCGAAGCTCGATTCGGCTCCCAGGGTCAGCGTGTTCTCCGACGAAAGGTCCCTGCTGTACCGAACCTGCCCCGAGGTCAGACTTTCCTGATCGGGTTCGGTGTTGGCCCAGGAGGACGTCCCTGCCGTGTACGTCGAAGTCGCCCGACGGTACCACTGGTCCGACAGGGTGGTTTCCAACGAGGAGCCGTCGGCCAGGGNGGTTTTCCAGCCCCCGTGACCCTGGATCCGGGCCAGGTTTTCCCGGTCGTAGCTACCGGTGAAGTCAGTCTGGTCATCCTCTTGCCAACCCGTCCCAGAGATGCCGGCGGTGAACTGATTTCCGGCGCCGCCATCGTAGGTCCCCTCGAGGCCCAGGGTCCCCTTCAGCGACCGAGGAAGGAGCGACACCTCCCCGGCTTCGTTGTAGTAATAGGAGGACCGAAGGCCATCGAGGGTAACGACCGTCGACCACGGTCCCAGGGGTTGATTCCACACGCCGTCCAAGTGCTGGGTCTGGGCCCAGGCTGGACCGTTGGCCGGTCCCCGGGGCGTCGAGGGGTCGTTGTAGGCGGGTAACGAGGTGTTCTCGAATTCGAGGCGACCCGACGGTTTCGGCGCCGCCGGCTTCGTAATGATGTTGATCACCCCCCCCATGGCATCGGACCCATAGAGCGCCGACTGAGGCCCCCGGACGATTTCGATTCGGTCCACGTTGACCAGGGACAGGCTCTGACCTTCGACGTTCTGGGCTACCCGTCCGGCGACCCGGCGACCGTCGATCAGGATGAGCACCCGGCCGTCCCCCAGGCCCTCGAGCGTGGCCTGGGTACCGTGGGACGAACCCTGGTCCAAGACGACCCCATACTTCTGCAGGATCCCCGCGAGGTCCGAGGCTCCCGAATCGGTGATCTCCTGGGCTGTGATGATCTCCGTGACCACCGGGGAGTCTGACAAGCGTTGGGCGGTACCGGTACCCGTCACCGTGATGGCGTCCAGGTCGATGGCGGACAGATGGTTCTGGACCACACCCAAGACCACCAGCCCGACCCAATGGCAAGGTTTCACACCGACCCTACCAGCGCCTTCCAGGATTCCTGTTCGGGAATCCCAGGCTTGCGCTCCCCGAAGACCTGAACCACCAGGTCACCCGAAGGTGTGAGGAGTTCCAGCGAGGTGACGGTACCGTCGGGGCTCGGCTTTTCAACCACCCACGACTGGGCCACGGTGGCCAAATCGACATGGAGATTGAAGTGAGGGTCGAGGACGTTGATCCAGCTGCCCAGGGGTTGAACCTGGGAGACGGGGCCTGTGTGGATCTGGACGCACCCGCGGTTGCCCACGAAGACCATGAGGGGAACCTGCTTGTCAGAGGCTAGGCGAAGAACGCGCTCCAGGGTTCCCTCGGGCACCTTCCGGGTAAACTTGCCTTCGGCGGCGGCGAGGGCGTGTCCCCGGTGGAATCCCTGACGCTTCACGAGACCATGGAAATGATGGGGATCTTTCAAAACAGTCCAAGCCTCGACCAGCGCCTCCCGGGCGGCCTCGGTGGGTTCCTGGGGAGCCACCCGGTCCGGACGGGGCGGGGNGTCAAAGACCGTCGTCTGGTCGGCGTCGAGAAACTCTTCGATGAGAGCTTCCCAGGGTCCGAGGGAGTCATCGCCCGTGAGGTATACCTTGTGAATCGCCGTACCCCAGGAATCGAAAAACTGCAGACTCCTGAGGACTCGGTGGCCGGTCTTTTTGACCTCAGCGAAGCCCAGGGCCCAGGACGAAAAGTCGAGCCTCAGGTCGATGTCGGCGGTATTGATGAGTCCGACGTTCCCGTGAACTTCGAGGGGTCCGTAGACTCCGTGGCGCTCGTGGACCGCCCCGTCGTTTCGGGTCAGGGCCATGACCGGCCCCACGGACTGCAGCTTCTTCAGCATCGCCCCTGGTTCGCACCGTAACCGTCGAACCCCCTGACCCAAAAGAAAACTCAAGAGGGTGGCTTCGGACGTTTCCAACCGCTCCGCCTGTTCCCGGATCCGCAGCGCCGGCTCCGCTTCCCGAAGTTGGGTCCATCGGTCCCTCAGGGAGGGGGCCACTGTTGTTCCCATTCAACTCTCCTTTGTCTTGAAAAAGACCTCTCTTTCCTAACCTGAGGGTCGGAGGCGTGGTGGCTCAAAGCCGGATGACTTTGGCTCCGGGGCGGATCATTCTCCGAAAGTTTCTTCTCAATCGTCCGTCGACTGGGTAGGAAGGAAGGCATGAAAACACTTCTCGTTGGCATCTTCGCGGTATGGATTGCGGGGTCCGTGGGAGCGCAAGCGCCCCAAAGAATCGTCACGGCCGGTGGCACCGTGACGGAAATCGTCTTTGCCCTCGGTCAAGGTTCCCGGATCATCGGTACCGACATATCGAGCCTGTTCCCCCTGGAAGCAACCCAGAAAGCCCATGTGGGATACGTTCGTCAGCTGTCGGCCGAGGGGTTGCTGTCCCTGGGGCCGGACGTCCTGTTGACCACCCAGGATGCGGGCCCCCCGACCGCCCTTGCCCAGATTCGGGCCGCTGGCGTAAAAGTGGTGGTCGTCCCCGGAGGGTCGAGTTGGCAGGCGGCCCGGGACCGGATCACCTTTTTGGCGGATTTACTCGGGGTCAAGGCCGCAGCCCAGCCCTTACTGGACAGTCTTTCCGCGGCGGAACAGCGATCCCTAATCCATAAACCCCTCCGGGGGCCGAAGGTCCTGTTTGTGTACGCCCGGGGGGCGGGAACCCTCATGGTCTCGGGAACGGGAACCGAGGCCGACGCCATCATTACGTTGGCCGGCGGCGTCAACGCGGTTCCCGGGTACGAGGGCTACCGACCGCTGACGCCCGAGGCTGTGGGGGCCTCAGCCCCCGACGTGCTCCTGTTCACCTCGATGGGACTCAAGAGCCTCGGAGGGGTCGCCGGTTTGCAGCAGTTGCCTGCGCTCACTGCAGGGGGCACCCTGGCCCACGCGAAAGTGGTCGACGTGGACGACCTGACGCTGTTGGGCTTTGGTCCCCGGATGGGCTTAGCGATTGACGCCCTGCAGAGTGCCTTTCGCTGATGAACTCGAAGGTGGCCTTTCCGGTGGTAGGCCTGCTCCTGGTCGCCGTCAGCGTTGGGTCGATGGCCATCGGGGCCATGGTCATGGCCCCGTCCACCATGCTGAGCATCGTGACCAGTTGGTGGGGAGCCGTAGACCCGGGTCACACCCCGGTGCAGGCGGCGGTTTTTAGCCAGATTCGACTGCCTCGGGTCGTGTTTGGCCTGATTGCCGGAGGAGTGCTGGGCATCTGCGGGGCGGTGCTCCAAGGGCTCTTTCGTAATCCTCTGGCCGACCCCGGTCTCTTGGGCATCTCTTCGGGGGCTGCCTTGGCGGTGGGACTGATGATCGTGGGATTCCCGGCGTTCCGGACTCTGGGGGGCCCTTGGTCCCTCCCCGTCACGGCGTTTTGCGGAAGTCTGTTCGCGACTGCCGTGGTGTGGGCCCTGTCGACCCGGATGAGGGGGGACTCTTCGGCTCTCCTCTTGGCAGGGGTGGCCGTCACGGCCTTGGCCGGGGCGGGGACGGGCCTGGTCATCACCGTGGCCCGGGACGCAGAACTTCGGGATCTCACGTTCTGGACCCTCGGAAGCTTGGGAGGAGTCACCTGGACAACCCTCGGGGCGGCGTTGCCGTTTCTGGTCCTGCCGTTCCTCTTGGCCCCTTGGATGGCTCGCCACCTGGACACCCTCCTCCTCGGGGACCGGGAGGCTCTGACCCTGGGGACCCCGTTGGGGCACCTGAGGATCGTTAGCCTGTTGACCACCGCCGCCGGCGTGGGGGCCGTGACGGCCCTCGCGGGAACCGTGAGCTTTGTGGGGCTGATTGTCCCCCACGTGGCCAGGTTCCTGGTGGGACCCCGGCACAAACCCCAACTGGCGATGGCCGCCGGAGTGGGAGCCCTCTTGACGGTGGGGGCCGACACCCTCAGCCGC
>JGI26470J50227_1000378_pt1 | contig 18701 bp, 33 predicted proteins | sample FreactTroBogLake_FD_50227 | JGI IMG/M metagenome (IMG submission 50227) | reverse complement strand
TGAACCCACCAGGCTTTGCTAGAGGACAAACGTGTAACCACGTGTGTGCCTTTAGGCAACATGCCTGTTGATTTGATTGGGTTCAAATCGTTGTCAGCAGTACCGGAACGCAGAACAGACTTGAGAATTACTTCTGCTTGGAACTCCAAAGCAGGAGGAACAATCAATTGCTCAGCGCGTAAACGGATACGCTTACCGTTGTTGTCGATTGCGCTACGGATCTGAATCAACATCTGTTCAACAGAAGTTTGGCTCAAAGCTGCAGGTGTAGACAACTGGTTAGAGTAAGTTAAACCGTTTGCAACAGGGTGAGCTGTGCTGATCAATGTTACGCCATCACCACCGACATAGCCAGTTGTGAATGCGAAATTGAGCAAGTTAGCGCACAATGTTTCCTTGGTTTCAATCATAGACTGAGCCAAGTGCTTAGCGAAGGTGCTACCGATACGGATGTGATCGCCATCTTCCATCAATACTTTGGTCAAGGCATAAGCCAAGCCATAGATTTGGTAGATGAAGCGGGTGATGTACAATGTACCACCCTGATCGTAGCTAACTGGAGTGCCGTCAGGCATCGCAGGAGCTGCATTCATACCATAAAGCATTACTTCTTCGTGGTAGTTACGTGGAATACCTTGGATCTGTTCTACAAATCCCTTCCACTCGTCAGCGCGTTGTTCATACACGCCATCAAAGACTTCGTTGATAATCGGCTCGACTACCGCACGAAAGTCGGTACTGCGCATTGGGGTTGCCATTTGCTATTCCTTTTCTTTCGTTAATTAAGGTGCGGCTTTGTTGGCCGTGAAGGCATTGTTAGCGATCTGAACTTGAAGAATGGTGTTAGTGTCACCCCACGCATTCAATTCACCTGTTGGGTATGCTACTTCGCGACCCAAACCTACGCAACGTACTTGACCCTGAACGCCAGAAGCTACTGGAGTTGGGTTCAATGCTGTTGTTGAGAAACCTGCACCGCCACCAGCACCGATGATAGTACCATCAGTAGTTGTATAACCAGAAGTTGCAGAGAAGTTAAACTCAGAACCGATTGCTGTAGAAGCAACGGAACCGGCAGCTTGGATTTCGTATACAAGTGCTGGATCTTGGAAAATCCAGAAAATGATACTTGTAGAAGCAGCCAAAGTAGCAGCAGTGATGTATTTGGATACAGCACGACGACCTGAGGAGTCGGTGTACTCTACGCCGTCAAACACGCCGTAAACTTGAGTTGCAGTTGCACCACCTGTACCAGCAGTGGCAGCAGGGAGTAATTGGCCAGAAGCGTTAACCGCTACTGGTTGGTACTGGTAAAATGCACCAGTAGACAACAAGTAGGGAGCATTGTAGCTCACACCAGTGACGTAGCTGTTAGTACCTGCGAAAGGTACTGAACGGTCTAAGCCACTTGGATGGTATACGGGCTTCATACCAAAGGGTTTTAGTGTTGTAGACATGTGTCTATTTTCCTTTGTTTTTGAAGTATGTTAATCAAAGCGAATATTTGGGTTGTTCGCTCTTGCGGTTTCCTTTTCCATTTCCAAAACTCCACCTTCAAGAATTGAGCGTCCGCCCTTACCTTCTTGTGCGGTTGAACGCACTTGAGCGGTAATATTGCGTTGATGTTCTAGCGGATCCTCTAGGTGCATCATGCGCATCACTTCTTGATAGATTTCCTCTGGTAACTTGAAGAGAACCATTTCGTTACAGCTAACACAGCCTTCAAACTTGCCCGAACTCATCTTGCCTAGTGTTTCAAAGCCTTTTCCTAAATCGGAGGCTTTCACTGGCTCATAGCCCAATGCCATGCGTTTGTCGATACTGTCATAATTATTTGTGGTGGATAACCAGCACAAATGGATCCCAGGGAGAACCCCCTTAGGTAGGTCCGGCAATGCGCTATTTTGCCATTTATCTCTGAACGCCTCTGCACGTTCGCGCTTACTTTTATTTGACGGATCTTCAGCTGCAATCCGCTCTTTAGTTTCTTGTACGCGGTCGGCCAATCGGTCCTCAACGTCGCGTTTAATTCTTGTATTTGCCATGATAATTAACCTTTATTTTGACGATCATATTGTGCATAAGCACGGATCATTTTGTTACGTTTCTCAACATCATCCCATGCACCAGCATCTTTAATTGCCTGAACGCGATCACGACTTAGTGTGATGGTTCCGGGTTTTGCTGTGGTGCTTGCTACTCGACTAGAGGCCGTTGGGCCGCTGCGTCGGTTTTTGCCGCTTTTTGCTGTGTAGCGATGCGGCAGACGTGCTGATAAACGACTGTCTAACTCTTCCCAATATTCAGGATCACTTGGATCCCAACCATCGGCTGCGAGTTCTTGGTCAATTACCTTTGCAATTCTACTATCTGTGTCTCGGGCTTGTGGATCAAACCATGCGTTCTTCTTAGCCCATGCTTTTGCCTGACGCTGAACATCTTCAGCTACCTGGTTAGGCACGTTTTGCTTAGGAGACTTTGCTGCCTCGAGCTGTTGTTTCTTATAATACTCAGCTTGTTTCAAACGATCTTTGGCGTCTGTCAACTGCTCTAAGTATTCCATTTGAGCGGCTACGTCGTTAGCCTGGGCCGCTTGTACCATCTTCATCTTTGCATATTCAATTCGAGTGGCCTCGTCTTCGATAGCCTTGTCGATTTGAGCAAACTGATAGGTTGATGCTGTGTTTTCTACAGCAGCCAAACGTCTTGCTAACTCTTCATTGCGGCGCTCAAGTGCGCTAATCTTGTTTTTTGCAGTGAGCTCACGTTGTTTCTTTAACTCTTTTTTGAGTTTACGTTCTTCTCTACGAGCCTCGCGAATAGCCTCACGTTCTTCGTCGGTTTCGCCAGCCTCTGCAGCTGCATCGTCACCGGCCTCGTCATCGTCGTGATCTTCTTCGTCGTGCTCTTCGTCTTTTTTCTTTTTCTTATGCTCTTTTTCTTCACCTTCTTCGTCGTCAAATCCCTCTGGGACTTCGATTTTGGCTAATACGGAGCCGTCTTCCAGTTCTTTTACTGGGACTTCTTTTTCATTCTCTGCCATTTTCTACTTTCTACAAAGTTAATCTACAAACGCTTTCATTTTCTGTGCATACTCGAACGATTTAATCTTAGAGATTACTTCTCGAGCCTGGAGTGTGATAAACACCACTGGGGCGCCATCGTCATCCGGTTGCACTACAAAACGATCACCACCGTACTTGATTGTGCGAACTAAATCGCCAACTTTACACCAGGGGCCTTCTGGCCATGGGGTCAAGTCATCTGGGCTCTTGTATGCCAAGGGACCAATGTCTCGTACTTTAGCTACTGTTTCATTAAAACGTAAGGTTTGTCTGGTCTCATCAACGAGGATGATACCGCCTTTACTGGTTATCTTTTCCCTGCGCAGTTGCACAAGTACTCGGTCTCCCAGAATTTCGACACCTGGATCTATATCCGGAAAGCATTCCTGCTCCGAACGCAAATCTGGTTCGTCATCTTTATTAAAATCAATCGGCATTCGCCAATTCTCCTTAACCTTTACAGGTCTTCTTCGTCTTCCGTCAAAATTTCGTCGATAATAGCAAGGGCAGTCTGTAGCCCTTCAATTTTTCCAACGTATTGCCTATAATCGTCAAATGAATTGACGTTTGTTCCCGCAGTGACGGTATCTGCTTGAATTTGTATCTCAGTCTTTACACGACCGATAATTTCACTGATAAAGTCCTTCATATTCTCACTAATACGTGGTGGCGAATAAATCCGCCCCAAATATTAATAAAAGTTGCCGCCGTCGAGGTCTTTGAGATTCTTACCTGGACCAACTTTAGATGAACGTGCTGGTTTACCTTTAACTGCATTGTTAGCACGCTTGGAGCCTGATGGACCATTGTCCACTTTTTGATCTGGACCACCAGCGTAGCCAGGGGAGCCAGTCATTTTGTATTGTTTACGAAAACCTAATTCGTCTGCCATGTTATTGTCCTTGAGGGGGTATTGTTGGTTGTGGTGCTGCTTGCTGTTGTTCTAATGTTTGCTGATGCTCTAAGCCACTTTGCATTGCTTGGTTCTGAGCCTGGAATCCTTGCTGCTGGAGTTGTTGCTCATGCTGCTGTTGTGCCAAAGCTGCTTGCTGTTGGGCCTGCGCTGCTTTTTGTACTTGGTCAGCTTGTGTCTCGAATGCCTGTTGCTCGATGGCCAGACCATGCTGGCGAATGTCGGCGTCTGCTGCTTGGATAGCATCAATTGCTGACAAGTTCTGTTCATGCTCAAGTTGTGCCTGCTGTTGATCCAGGCCAACTTTTGCCTGGATAAGAGCAACACGTTCTTTTGCTGCGTTGTTGATGTTTGCCATCGCGACATCGGTAGCGTTGCGTTGGTTATCGATGTTGGTCTGGGTAGAGTACTTAACCTGTAGCTCATTAACCTTGGCCTGCAACTCAGCAACCTTGATCTGATAATCTTGTTGTGCGCGTTGCAATTCAGCTTGTAGACGTTGCTGTGACTCTTGAGTCTTACGCTCTGTCTCAGCCATCTGAGTCTTCACAATCGCAGCCGCAGTAGGATCGTTCATCGCTGCAGACTGAGCCTGTTGCTGCTGAGCCTGTGCAACTTTCTGTGCCAGTGCCTGGATCTGTTGGATGTATGGACCCATCTCTTGCTGAGAGTCTTGGTTAACCAACTGAGAGGCAATAGCCAAGGCTTGTTGACCTTGTTGATCCAATGGTTTTTCTTGATGTAAATCAAGTGTGTCACGACCACCGGCCGCTTGTGCTACATACTTACGCATAGACTGCAGGTAGTGTAGTGTCAAGTGCTGCTTGATGTGTTGTAGTGCCATCGGTGCATAAGATGGTCCAATGACTGGGTTGCCACCAAACGCTGGGTTGTTTGCATACTCTAGGTGAATCTTAATGTGAGCAATATGATCTTGGTCAGGATACGCAGCCGCTGCGTGGCCCATGGTCATCGATACGTTTTCCAGTGCAGGGTTAGATTCGTTAGCACCTAATGGGTTAGGCAATACCTCTTCTGCATCAGGAACTTTTAATTGCTTGAGCACACGCTTATAGACCGCACGTACGTCGAACATTCCAGGGGGCGCAGACGTAGCCATCTGTAGGAGGGCCTGGTTCTGTGCAAGTCGCTGGGTCTCTGAAAAAATGTTAGGGTCAGATACGGGCTGGACATCAGAGTTATACGCAAAGTCACGAACTTGGATCTCCATACCGGACTGATTGTCCATGTCGTCTAGGTACCAGTGGTTTAGACGGGAGATGATCTCTAACGATTTAGCCTGTGATCTATGCAAACGTGCATGTATCGCTGAGTAAACCTTTGCGCCTTGTTCGATCAGCGCTTGGGCCGTACCGACAGGCATGTTGTTGTTTGCCTCGCCAATCTTTTCTTCGGATGTGGAGACTACGCCTTTAGCTGCGGCAGTCAACCAACCTAGCAAATCAAAAAGAACAGAGGATGGGGGGTTGAATGGCATAGCCATCGCAATCTGACGAATATCAGTTACACCAGGACCGGCCTCTACCTCAACTACTTGAGTTGGTTCGATTCGGTCAGATTGCCCACTAACTCGTCCAGTTTTGAGTTTAAGTAGCGTCTGAGAGTTGTTGATATGAGCAGCATCAAGCAGAGCACGTAGAGCACCAGTGAGAGCAGCAGAGAGGCCGCCAATAAGATGGGGGAGGCCAATAGCATAAGCACCACGCCAAGGAATGAATTTGAACTCAACATACCAATCCAGTTTTTCGAGCTTCTCATCACCTGACTCCCAGTTACGACGCAATGCCAATACCTTGCCGCTGGATTCGTCAATTGTTAAAATGTATGGTGCGCGGCGACCTTCAGTCTCTGGATCTTCCTCGATGCGCATAAAGCAGGTGATCTCAAAAACACGACGCAGACCGTCAATGTTTTTAGATGGCTCTGCCTTGCCTTCAATCTTGTTGTTGGCTACTTCAGATCTTGTTTGGTCAGTAAGGGGTGCGTCAGAAGAATAGTTTGCGTTATCTACATCGCGGTAGATACCCTGCTCGATACGTTGCAGGTAGATGTCTTCTGTAATGTCTTGTTGTTCACAGACGCGCTGTGATGTATAGAAGTTGGTTGTTGCGTATGGTAGGATGATGTTGTCGATCGGTACCCACTCGCAGGTAGGACGTAACTGCTCATCATCAAAACGCCATTTGAGAAACTGTGAACCACCGAGCGGTAGTTGTGTAAGAAGTTGTTCCATCTCATCACGAAACTCAGGAACCTGATCGGTAAGCTGCCAGTTTAGGAAGTTTACTTTTCGTTCTGCTGTCTCTTCTTTGGTCCTGTCAGATTCGCCTTTGATGTTGGATCTGACCATTCCGTCTGATGGGAGTAATTCTTTTGATGCAGATGCCGCAAAGTCAACGCAGGCCTCTGCCATGACTGGGTGCACTACTTTGGACGCGCCGTCAAACACTGCACCACCAGGTGCGTCTTTACCTAAGCCTGTACGACGTAAACCCTCTTCGTACTGCTTGTCGCGTTGGCTGCGTGCCTCTTTGTCTACATCAATGTAGTCTAAGTATTCGGTTGCTAATGCGTCAAGGACATCCTCATCAAACTCTTCAGCTAAGTTTGAGTAAAACTCTGGGTTCTTTTGTGGACCTTGTTTTTCTTGGAAGTTGATGATTACAGAACCATCTTCGTTTTCAATGACTTCCTGCTCGACTTCGTCTGGGTCTAAACCAAGCGCGTCTTCGTAAGATTCCATCTCAGCATCTTGCTCAGCAGCAAGATCAATATCTTCTTCACGGTCAAGACCGAGTAAATTTCCACCCATTTGAATCGGAATTTGTGGTTGTGCCATGTGCTTTTATTTGATTTGGCCCCTGATAGAATCAGTAGGCAGTGATTGGGGAGGACAAGAGGTCCTTAATTTAACTAATACGCAGAAGGGAGAAAATCCGCCCCTTTATTGGGCGTAGGGGTTCGCCGCACGGTTTTTGGCTATATCGTCGGCATAATCATAGTCCCTGGCCGGCAATGGATCTAGTTGTAACCATCCAGCATCACGTAGCACACGCAGGGCTTGTGACAGAGAATCCACGTAGTCATCGTGGCCGCCGGCTTCTGGGAACGAACACACCTGGCGAACAAATCGCTTGGACCAGTCTGCAAACTCACCCTTGTTGTTTGCGTCTTCTGGGATGTAGACCTTGCCCTTGACGACCAGCGGGGCAACAATGTTTACACGCTGGACCTTGTCGGCGCGTCCTGGGTTGTATCCTTGTACCGGGACACCAGAACCTTGAAGTTCTTGGATCAGTGAGATACCGGCCGACTTATCTTCCATAAGAATGAGGTCAGCCTTACGGCCCTTAGCAAAGTCGTTGTCTGCACCATAGACGACCTCCTTAAAGTCCTCAATAACTTTTCTTCGTAGCTCTGGGTAGGACAGATGGGCATCCCAAGAATCAAGGAGGATAACACAGGTGCCTGCATCCATTCTCTCAAACACACCCCACACCGTACACGCCGTTGGGTCGTTTACTGTTTTTTCTGAGGTCGCTGGGTCATACGAGGCAATCACGTACTCAAGGTCTGGTGTCGGCATGTTAGCTGGCCACATGCGGAAATGTTTACGCTTGATGATACCGGCAGACTCGGGGTCCAGGATCTCGCCATAGATCTCCTGTCTTCCAATGTCGGTGCCATCATAAGACTCAAGCTGTTTGAAGAACGTCTCTGATAAGTTTGCTCGGTTGTCATACGACGAGGCGTTCGCTACATAGACATCACCGCCTACTTTTCCTTCGTTGAGGTCAACGATGAGCTCTTTGGGTTTAGGTGTGGTGGTAATAATCTGCTGCACGCGAGGGATCCTGGGGTCCCTAAGACGGAGGGTAAACTGTACGCCGTCGTAGGCCTCGTCGATGTAATCGAATGCACACAGCTCGTCGAACCAGGCCCCGTGATACTGCTTACCACGATAACGCTCTGGCTCTGAGGCTGGGATGCCCTGGATGAGGGATCCGTTGGTGAGGGTGATCTCGAAGAGGGACTTGTTGTAATCGCGAATAAGTGACTTGGGGATGATATTGAGAAGTCCGGAGTCTCCCTCAAAACAAGTTGCGCGAATATCATTGGAGGTTGGGGCAGTAACGAGCCAGCGTGTGTTGTCATAGACCCAAGCACGAATGCCAATCCAATGAGAGGCCGTATGAGTCTTACCCGATCCACGACCGGCAAGCATAAGGAAGGTGTCATATTCTCCATCTTCGGGTTCTCTTTGGTGGGGTAGCGCCTGGAGCTGCCACTTAACGCGCCAGATGGCGGCCTCTAGTGCGTCCTTGGGCCAATGCTTCCTGGCCATGGCAAATTGTTTGAGTACTTCTTCTTGGTGTGGTGTTAGAGACATGGTATAAATCCTTCATTGACAAGGATTGTCTGGTCAGGCCCATCGGTTTCTATGTGCACGCACAATTGATCGGGCAATTTAGTCAATTGCGTTACAAATCGGCGGGCGATGTGGCGGGCGTTAGGGTTTACCCTCTGGTCTGGGTGAAAAATGAGCTTGGTCTTGATAAAAACCGTATAATTTTTCGATTGGGGGCCATATTGCATCTTGGTCCTGCACCCCAAAGACTCGGCGAGGTACTGGACATGCGTAACATACGACTTGATCTTGCTAGTAAACCGAAACTGTTGGCTGGTTTTGTTAAATGCCCGGCTTTTTGCGTACAAAATCCCCTGCAGTAGCTCAAAACGCTGCTCGGCTGAGCTAAGCAGGTAGTTGTTTGGGATTGTTGACGGAATGTTGGGGATTAAATGTGAGACTACGGTCGGTTTAGTGACAAAGTTACGCTCGCCAAGGTCGGTTAAGTCTTTTTCTGTGACCAGATAGCCATGATCGTGGAATTTTTCCAGGATAAAGTCCCGGTTTCCAGGGGACGGAATCAGATTGCCGTTCGATCTGCGGTTAAAAAACCAAAATCCAAAGATAAACGGTGGGACCGGTAGCGTCTGGTGTGGTAGCTGTATCGGTTGTGTGGTAGGAACCGAGAATTTTTTGCGGTTTCTATGGTCAACCAGTGGTGTAGTGAGGAGTTCTTCCACCGTCTTGATCTTTAACGGGCGACTAAACTGGCGCACGCCCCTGTAGTTGTCCGATCTGGACCGGTACTTGAGGTCCTCCAGTGGTAGTTGTAGCTTTAAGTCACCGGATATGGTAAGGTAGTCGTTAAACATTACCTCATAGCAGTGCGCAGAGCGATAGGTTTGTGCTAGGGTAATGGTCACCGGTCTGCCATGTTGGTCAAACACCACATCGCCTGGTACCAAGTCGTGCGCAAACTTCCAGTAGTTATGGGTTAAGACCCTTTGAGTTGCTAGTATCGCCATAAAAGTTTTCTAAGACCCACTGGTCTAACCATCTTCCAAGTAGCAGTCTAATTTTGTTCTGTACACCGTTGGGTAGTCTCTGGATATTTACAGTCTCCGTTGTAATTTTTAATCGGAATTGTAAATAAGAGGCCGTCTCTTTGTCCAGTATCTCTCTGGGGACATCCACAGAATCAAAATTATAAAGGTCGCATACCAAGACCCGCAAGCCACAAAACTCGCCGGTAGCGCTCTCCAGCGCACCTTGGATTTGGTAAACGTATTTGTTCATACTTCTACTAATACGCAGATTTTAAAAATATGGCGTTGCAAAATAAAATAAAGTAAATAAGAATGATTATCATTTGGTTTGAATAAAATCAATAACTTACACGCTTGGTCCCAGGGTTGCAGGGGTTACGAGCCATTTTTTACCCTCCCCCACCCACGCTAACGCTTTTTTTAAAAAATTTTAAAAAATAATAAAAAGGGTATGCAACCCCCGTAACCCAGGGACCGATGCGCTAAGTCCTTGATTTTGCTAGAAACAGATGAGAATGATTATTATTTACTATTTAGCAATAGGTAAGTGTATGATTTTATTACAAAAAAATTTAACAAACTCGGGTTTTGGCATGGGGCCACCACGGCCAGGGGGCCGGTACCCTAAAAGGGGTGATGCCGTTTAGCGTTAGGGACCCGAATTTCACAATGTGGTACGTCATCTCATAATGTGATACGCATAGCTGGCACGCTTATTGCCTAGCAAGATCCGTGCCAATGTGGCTACGCGCCCAAGGAGCAGGGCTTAGCACTCACACAGGCACAGTGCTGATAAAGGGGACAGACTCAGTGCATGCAAGATCCGTGCCAGTTTGCCAATGCACCAATGTGGTGCATTGGTTAGGGGTCACTAACTTAGCCGGCTATTAGGGTAAACACCTATTGACGGATTGGACGCGTTTTAAGGGGGCATAGAGCCGTTTTGCCAAGAGATGGGGCTACCCCCTTGGCTATGTGGCGATCGCTTGTCTTCCAGTAGTTATGTGGCCTGTAAGGCGATGCGCGTGCGAGGGGTGGAGGGGAGAGGTGGACGAGAAACCACAACCAATAAGCAGGCCAGCATCCCACTAATTACCACATAACCCCACAGTTTAGTCGGGTATTAAATAGTTGTTGACATTCGTCTCAAAGGTCGGATAATACTAAGTATCGGAAGTGCAGTAGCTAATCTACTCAACAGGTGACTAAGTACCAGCCTGTATAATCATGTGGCAGACCTCACGACAGGATGCGTGAGAGAAGAGTTACCAGCGGAGTAGGATGTCTCAACAGCTGGCAGATAGTAATGCTCAGAGCGCATTGTTTACCAGTGCGCTCGAGGCAGTACTAATCAACCACAGGAGCTATATTATGACACAATTTAAAGACGTTGAGCCAATTGAGTTACCTGCAACAGCATCACCAACAATGCAGGCATACGCCAAGGGTTACAATAAAGCGATTGAGTTAAAATCAGGTGACCAGTTTTTTGGGGCGCTTGATGTAGCAGACCAAGAGTTTGAGGATCGCGCATCATTCGAGCACGCTATGTATTGCCAAGGTTATCTCGCTGGACTAGACCACAGGTTTGAGGACGGCGTGATACCATGCGTATGGGGCGACAACGATACATCATTCATTCAATAGGAGCATACATGTACACCATCAACATCGGACTAAACAATCCATTCACTGGCAATACCAACAGCGTAGATTTTACGCTCAGCAAGGCCTTGGAGTTTATCAGCGACATCACCAACATACGGGTATCGTATGACGGTGAGGAGCCCACAGTAATTATCCGCTACGCTTTCCACAAGGGCTCACTGCTTGCACTGGCCACCGCGCTCGATCAGGACTGCATTGCACAGTGGGATCACTTCATTGGTAAGGGCTCACTGATCGGAGACAAGGCCAGCGAGTGGGGTGAGTTTAACCCTGAGTATTTCCAGTTACCATAACAGGTCGAAACAGTCGTGAGACTGTCTACGCGTTAAGCGCGTACTGATGAGACCAATATAGGAGGATATATGACACGCAACCACAGACTAGCATTTAACGCACTCAAGAAAATCGGCGCCCCAGTGTACGAGCGCAGTGACATTGAGAATTTTCAGATCAGCGCAGAATCCAATAGCGACTATATTTGGGCTGATTATTATGAGGGTGACTACTTGGATGGGTACGAGTTCGGTGTGAGCCCCAAGATCACCAAGACGCTCGCCAAGTACGGCCTGCACGCAGAATGGATCAACGCAGGAGAATTAGGAGTGTACGAATGACAAGAGTAGAGACCAAGTACCAAGGCGATGCCATGCTGTTTATCCAGCGTGACGGCACCCGTGCAGTGCACCCGTACGAATTTAATCACAAGGGTGTTGACTACTACCTTCTAAGTGGAGTATACTACGAGCTCGAGCAGGATTTGATTGACAGAATATTTGGAGGTTAACATGGCAGGATTTGATAAGGTATACAATGATCAGTGCACTAAATTGTGGAATCCTGATCCTAGCACTCCATTACAGTTTGAGGTGCGTAGTCACGGCTGGGGTTACGGTTACTATGTCGTCGCTAAGCGCGACGGACTAGGTATTCAGCAGGGTAATACTTTTAAGGATAAGGCGCAGGCTCAGGCTTACTGCGACAAATTACGCGAGGAGTACGAGAATGAATGATACCATTGATGTATTTATTGCAGATCCTGATGCACCATTCACCTGCCCGTATGACGGTGCAAGGACGGATGCAGTAGGTGACAATGGGGTAATATACAGGGAGCGATGCCCTGAATGTAAAACACTACTTTATTTTGAATTTGATGAGGAGGATTACCATGACAACGATTAAATACGAAGTGCAACACTTTACGCTGTGCGATGGATGGATTAACGTATGGCATGTTAACGACGAGCTCGAGTATTTTGACAGTTTTGAGGATGCTTTATTAGCACTAGACAGTTTTTTGGCTGATGAGGATATGGAGTACGAGGCGGGCAACATTGAGAGCCCGTACGAGCGTGATGAATTTAGAATTGTGGAGGTGGTATAATGACCAAGAAATACAAAGCATACGCGACAATCAGTTATGACCTTGTTTGCGAGTTTGAGATTGAGGACGATGAGGATATTGATCCTTGGGATTTTGCAAGAGATCTCGATGGCGGTGATTTTAAAGAGATTGACAATTCCAGTGACTGGAAAGTGTTTGAAGTGGTGGAGGTATAATGGGAGCACTATACCAGTTACTAATCAACAACGAGTACCGTACGACCATCTACGCACACGACGATGAAGATGCGTGGGAGATTGCAAATAGATGGTACAATAACCCTGAGAATGCTAAGATTAAATTACATGAGGAGAATGCACAATGAAAACAATTACTATGACAATCGATGAGTACAATGCAATACGTCGTCTCAAAGATTTTGCGCAGTGGTATATTGAAGAGCGAGAGCCAAGTGGTGAGCAGTATTTTATGGATCTTGAGGATGTATGCGCAGGTCAAGCGGCCATTGCCACTATTGACGGCAATATCTTTAAGCAGTATACTACTGAAACATTTGAACCAACACAGGAGTAATACCATGACATTCACTAACGCAGACATCAACAATATCGAGACAGACGAAGAGGTCAGCCCTGCTGAGTACTACGCATCAATACAGCGTGCCATCAATGCCGGCATGTGGGGTTTACAGGGCTCATACGGACGCGCCATGATGGACGCGATTAACGAGGGCAAGTGCCTGCTCGGACTTAAACCAGCGAAGGACTACTGGGGCAACACCATCCCATCACGCCTGCAGGTTAAAGACGGCACCAAGGGATCATGGGACTACGTCAAGAATCACAATGACATAGTATGGGCAAACAAAATGGCAGGGATCAAATGAAACGCAAATATAAAGTCATGGTGCTGGACGAAAACGGTAAGGCCAATATGTACGAGACCGAAGACGTGACCATGTACAAAGCAATCAGCGCCATCGAAAACATACACGCACTGCAACATAAAGAAAGGCCATTTAGGGTTACCTACATCGAGGAGGTTATAGAATGAAGACGACATACTATTTTGGTGACATAGATATTGGACGGTATTTTGATGGGTTTGAGGACAAAGTAGAGAACTCAAGGCCAATCGCCATACTGAACAGAATTGATGTAGTCATGGACTTTGAGACGCCCGATCAGGCATGGGATTTTTATTGCAATTCTAACGGAGCATACAAGGCATATATTTCTGTTGACGCAACCGATCAACTTGGAGTAAAATATCAACTGGTATTTAACAAGGAGCCATTATGAACAACATCATTGACCAGTACGGTATCATCAATCAACAAATAGCGGAGCTCGAGGCCATCAAGAATAAGCTCAAGGCAGAGCTCATTGCACGTGGCGTAGGCGAGTATCAAGGCGAGTCATTCTTTGCCGAGGTGCAAGAATATGACCGCGAGAACATCAGCGCACCACTGGTACGCAAACTGGCAGACAAAGACTTTGTGGCCAGCGTTACACAGATTCAACACATCAAGGCAGTAGTCGTTAAACCACTGGAGGCATAAAATGCACGGACTAAACACAATCAAAAGATTAAACAAAGTAGAGCAGGATTTTGTAGACCATATTCTTTCTACACCAGTCCCTGAGGTCAACCTCTTGCAGGTGTGGACTGAATGGAAAAAGGAGCAACATGAGCAACTATCGTTACATTCTGATAGATGAGTTTGGAGGGGCGTGTAGGAAGTTTGCCAACAAGATGGAGGCCACCCCCTACATGACTGACGGCATGGTCTTAAAAGCCCTGCCACGCGCCCCCAAACAGGATCCATACCAAGTAGCACTAACCATATTACAGGAGGCACCATTTTGAAAGTGATCGGCGGCTTTTTAATTTTCTTATCGTTGTACCAGTTTAACCAAGACATTTACTTTCCGTCCGTGTTTTGGTTTATGCTGGGCATATTCTTGGTGGCGGTAGATCACTGGGAGACGATCTTCACCCACACCACGCGTTATATTCACAGGGACAAGCAATGAGCAGAAACGACTTCTTAACAGACTACCTGCAATCCTTGTACGGTATACCAGTCCTATCCACACAGGACGAGTACGCGCTGGCCACACGCATACAGGCAGGTGACGAGGGTGCACTCGAAGACCTCATCAAGCACAACCTGCGCTTTGTGGTCTATACCGTACGTAAACTGACGGCATGGAATCACTCACGTGTACCACAGGAGGACTTGATTGGGCTTGGTAATGAGGGTCTATTCAAGGCCGCACGCCAGTGGAGCCCGACCAACAACGCCAAGTTTGCTACCTTTGCCAAGGGGTTTATTCTTCGTGGCGTAGAGCGCGGCTTGGACAACACAGAGAACCTGATCCGTATCCCGATCAAGGTACGCGAAGAGATCCGCAAGATGACCTACACAGAGCGTGCGCTCACTCAGACACTTGGCCGAGTGCCATCCGTGCAAGAGTTAGCAACCGTATTAGGTAAATCAATCAAGCGTGTCAATCAGCTAAAGTTTTACCTCATCCAAGAGCCTGCCTCATTGGACACACTCAACCTAGATAAATTGGAAGAAGAAAATGATGAATAAAGTACAACTCACACCAAACGGATGGACACAGGAACAGACACGTGCATACCAGCGCTATATAACCGCACGTAATAGCGTATCACTGGGTCAGTACCGCCGCTATAACAAGGGTGGATGGCAACCAACCTCAGACGTGGTATGCACAGTAGACTACGAGGGCATGAACCATCCATTGTTTGAACAAAATGACAACTGGCTTGAGTACAAAGAGGCATCCTTGGCGTGGTGGGCTATTGAGCCACAGTTTAGGAAAGATGAGCGTATGAGCATGATCCGTGGCGACTACGGCACCACAGACTCATGGCGCGAAAAACAAACCCAAGTAAAGGAGATTTAAGATGGCCAAAGTTATTCCAGTGGAGTACTTCGATAAGGACGGCAACCTGACGACCATATCATTCAGTAACGAGGAGACTGGCAAGCATGTCGTGGACGCGATGTGGGATCCACGTGATGAGCAGACCAGTGAGAACCGCGCCAAGTTTAGGCAGTGGGCGTATCGTATCGTAGAACAGCAAGGACATGAGGTGCTAGAATGAATCTATTTATCAAATTGTTATTACTTTTCACCGCCTTATACTTTTTAGGGCATATAGCCTACGCCTTGGCAGACACAGTAATCGTCAACACCCCATCGGGTGGACAGGTGGTCTGTATCGTCAATGGGCAGTACGTTACTTGCTATTAGCAATGGTTCTCATCTGTTTTGAATAAAATCAAGCACTTAGAGAATCGGTACAGGGGTTGCAGGGGTTACGAGGTCTTTTTACTATTTTTTAAAATTTTTTAAAAGAAAGCGTAAGCAAGGGTAAGAAACTGGAAATATACCCCTGCAACCCCCGTAACCCAGTGACTTGTTCATGGTTTAGTTATATAGAATGGCACTATCTATAACTTTTAGTTATATAGAAAATATATTTCCATTTGCGGAATGCAAACACCATATTTTGCGTATTAGTTATGGCAAGAAGAAAGGAATACATGAGCGACACAAAACCAACCTGCCTGCCAGTCATACTGGCCAACATCCCCATTGATCTGCGTAAGATCCCTAGATGGGTAATGTGGTCATTTGTCGAGGTAGGAGACGATGAGAACAAGAGATGGGCAAAGATGCCCCTCCAAACAACAGGACGCTACGCCTCATCGACCAACCCCGAGACATGGACAGACTTTATCAGTGCCGAGCAGGCATACAACTCAGGTAAATTCGATGGTATTGGTTTCGTCTTTTCTGAGGAGGACAACCTAGTAGGCGTTGATCTTGATGACGTGTATGACCTCACAGATGGTTTCATAAATGCTGCAATGCAGCAATTAGCCCAAAAGATTGATGGCTATATGGAGATCAGTCCCAGCGGCACTGGAGTGAAGATCTTCACACGCTCACAACCCTTTCATGCGCACACAGACCACGCTATTGGGTTTGAGGCGTACTCCAAAGGGCGTTACTTTACCGTAACAGGACACCACCTCTCAGGCGCCATCCCACAAGAGCCACAAGACCTCACTGATATCATCCCTGAGCGCACCATGCGCAACACAGGCGATGCGTTCGGTGACTACAATGCACCGTTAGAGGATTGGGACATCGCGCGTGTCGAGAGCGAGCTACTAGACAAGTACGAGGACTACGGCTACGAGTCATGGCTCAAGGTCGGTATGGTCATGCACCACCAGTTCTCAGGCGACATCGAGGCCTGCGAGGCATGGGATCGCTGGAGCTCCAAGGGTGAGGGGTACCACACGAATGCTTGTGAGAACAAGTGGAGGACGTTCAAGGGCGGCGGCTCCACGCTACGGTCATTGATCTTTTTAGTGAACCAGCAATCCCGAAAGGAGGCGCTCGCCCGAGGAGAAATCGTGCTGGACTCGGGCGCAATGAACCACGCACGGACATTCCTAGACAACTACTACTCTAGCGAAGAGGGCTACCGCCTTGTGCACTACGCAGACGATTTTTATATCTACGCAGGCACACACTACGAGGTCATCGAGGAGCAGACGATCCGCTCCAAGGTGTATGCGTTTTTGGATAAGTGTAAGAAGGCTGGCAAGCAGGGCGCGTTGGTGCCGTTCAATCCATCACCTGCAACCGTATCGGGCGCCATCGATGCAATCAAGTCAATCGTGCACTTGGCAAACCACCCAAACACCAAGCCGCCAATTTGGTTAGAGGACTACGCACAATCCAAACCTGCGGCCTCTAAACTGATATCACTTAAGAATGGTATCTTTCATTTAGAGGACTCTATTTTGTTGCCGCACTCACTTGGATTTTTTACACAAAACAGTCTACCGTTTGCGTACGATCCAAAAGCAACATGCCCGACATGGGACTCATTCTTACAGTCTGTGTGGCCTAACGATCAGGAGTCGATCGACACACTACAAGAGATGTTTGGCTACATCCTATCGGGAGATACGAGACAGCAAAAATTCTTTAATATTATCGGACCACGCCGCAGTGGCAAGGGCACGATTAACAAGGTGCTCGTTGCCCTATTAGGCCAACACAACACAGTGGCACCGGAATTAGGAGAACTCTGTGATACGTTTGGTTTACAGCCTTGGTTGGGTAAGCTCCTCGCTAGTTTTACTGATGCGAGAGCACCTGAGCGAAATCGATCTGCTGTTGTATCTCAACTTTTGCGTATTGTTGGCGGCGATACCATTACTGTCAACAGAAAGAATAAGGAATCTTGGAATGGCTATCTGCCTACTCGTCTGGTTATTTATTCTAACGAGGTACTTCAATTAACCGAGAACTCTAACGCTCTTACTGGTCGTATGATTGTGCTCAAGATGACCAAGTCATTCTTTAACAAAGAGGACACCGATCTCGCGCACAAGTTAGAGCAGGAACTAAACGGTATTTTTAACTGGGCGATGGACGGACTCAAGCGTCGTGTTGCACGCGGCGGACACTTTGTTCAACCACAAACAGGTAAAGAGTATCTTGACTTGATGGCAGAGCTGGGCAATCCGATGGGCACCTTTACAGAGGATGCGCTGGTGTTTGATCCACTCACCTACACACGCAAGGAGGATGTCTTTGCTTGTTGGAAACACTGGGCGCTCAAGAAGTCAATGGCACCAGGGACTGAGCAGGCATTCAAGCGCAGATTCTTGGCCGCAACTCAAGAGCACTTTGTACGCTCTGAGGTAGTACAAATCAACGGCGAGCGTGTCAATGTCTATCAAGGCATCAAGCTCAACGACAAGGCACAGAAGTATTTAGATTCAATCGAAACATTTGACGAGGGAGTATTTTAATGATGGACAAAGATGACGAGCGCATGATGTACGCGGCGTTTGCTCTGATGGGTTTGGTGGCCAGAGGTGAGAGCCCTAGCATGGCCGCTCAGCAGATGTGGCAGTACGCAGACTTTGCAATGAACTACAAGGAACAAGATGATGAATAGATTAGAGATAGCAACACAGATCCTGCAAGGGATTTGTGCTGGCGACTGGAAGTTTGATATTAAAGAAAAGACTTGGGACGAGGTGGCAGTCGAGCGCGCCCTTGAGCTGGCCGATAAACTCATGGATAAATATCATGGCTATGATGACTAGAGACGGCGGCAAGGGTGACAAGCGACGCCCACTTAGCGTACCAAAGGAGCAGTTTGAGAATAACTGGGACAGCATATTTAATGCACAACCAAAACGTGAAGGAGATGCTGTGAAGTT
>JGI26470J50227_1000377_pt1 | contig 18779 bp, 14 predicted proteins | sample FreactTroBogLake_FD_50227 | JGI IMG/M metagenome (IMG submission 50227) | reverse complement strand
CGGAGACGGTCCGAAGTACATCAACTCCCCTGAAACTCAGGTCTTCTCAAAGCGAAGGATGCTCTACGGCTGGGACAGGGCGCTGCCTCGAATTCGGGAAAAACAGCAGGTCATCCTTTGCGAAGGCTACATGGACGCCATCGCCCTGCACCAGGCGGGCTTGGACTGGGCCGTGGCACCCCTGGGAACCTCGTTCACAGAAGAGCAGGCCAAGTTGATCCAACGGGCTGCCCGCACGGTCGTTTGCCTCTTCGACAGCGACGAAGCGGGGCAGAAGGCCGCGGTGAAGGCCGTGGAGATTTGTGAAACTTTCCAACTTGAGACCTTTGTTGTTCGAACTCCCGACGCCAAAGACCCCTCGGAACTCCTGGAAAAGGAGGGGCCCGAGGCCGTTCAACGCCTTCTGGATTCCCGGCAGAAAGGCTTTGATTTTCTCCTGGATTTCCGCTATAATACGTTCAACCGAGACTCGAGTCTCGACGTGAGGGGATTTGTCAGAGAGGTTTTCGGTTTTCTGTCGCGGCTGGAGAATGGTGTCCAGCGCGAAACTTTCCTGAACAGGATGGCTGACTACCTGGGGATCCAGAAGGAAACCTTGGTGGACGACTTTGCCAAGAACGACCACCGTCGGACGGACCGTGCCTTGGAGGTTCGGCAGGAGGCCTCTCGTCCCCGGATCACCGTGGGACGCACCCTGGAATGGTCTTTGGTGGTCACCGTCGTCTCAACTCCCGAACTCTTCGGTGCGTTGCGTCGGGACCTGAGTCCCGAAGATTTCGAGGAGGACCGTTGTCGGCTTCTCTTCGAAATTCTCGAGGGAATGACGCGAGAAGGAAGGGTCACTTTCCCTCTGGACGAGGTCCTAGCGAGGTTGGATGACGAAACTTGGGGGACGGAACTGGTCCGGGATGTCATGTCGGGTGAATACCAGGCCAACGCGGCCCAATTGGTTCAAGACGGTGTCCTCAAAATGCGGGGAAAGGCTATATTGGCTCAACGAAGGAAAGTGATGGCTCGCCTGGAAAAGGCAGCTACCGATGATGAAAGAACCCAACTCCTCCAGGAACATAAGTTCCTGGGAGAAGAAATTACCCGTTTGAAGGGGAACGATTGATGTCTGATCTTGCCAACGACCCTACGGTGGTCCGGCTTTTGGAATTCGCGAAGAACAAAGGAAGCGTCACCTTCGATGAGGTGAAGGACTTCCTGCCCGAAAACTTGGTCAATACTGAAAAACTCGATGAAATCTACGCCGTCCTTTCCAAACAGGGCGTGCATATCGAGGAAGAGGACCCCCTTGAGGCCGTGGTGGCCGAAGAGGAGGAAGAGGACTTGTTCGAGTCGGAAGAAGAGCTATTCGGCGCGGAAGCTTCGACGGAAGAACAGGACATCGACCCGGAAGCCGACTTCAAGAAGAAACTCAACTACAACGACAAAGACGCCACCATTGACGATCCGATTCGGCTTTACCTGCGGGAAATCGGAAAAGAAAACCTCCTTTCGGCCGAGATGGAAGTCACCCTGTCCAAGCAGATGGAAGATGGTGAGAACATCATCAAGCGGATCGTCAAAAACTCCGGCATGATCATCCCTGAATTTGCTTTCCTTGCTCAGGAGACCCTGAGTCGGGGAGAGCCCAAGGATGACCTGGGCCGATCGAAGAAAGAACTCTCGGATTTTCTGGCGGAGAAGCGACGTCTGACCCAGTTCTACAAGGATCCGCTGAAGGCGATCAGTGCTCCGTTGCGGACCTACATGGAACTCAAGGACCGGCTCACCGCCACGGGTGCCGACATCCTCGAACACGAGGAGCTGGCGTCGATGCGCGTCGGGTTGCTTTCAGAGATCGAACTGATCGACATCCACCCCGACGAAATCACGAAATTCTCGGACAAGTTCATCAACGCGGCCCGACGCATCAAGAAGTATCAGAAAGAACAATCCAAGATCGAACGCAGGCTGCGGGTTTCCAACATGCGCGACTTGCGCAATCTGGGTCGAAAGCTTGCCAGCACCGAGGAAAAGGAAGAAGTCGAGACCAAACTCGGGCTGACCAGCGACGCGATCAAGGAAAAAATCCGACAGATTCAGATCGCCGATAAAAAACTGAAACAGCTCGAAAACGAGTTTGAAGCGGTGATCGATGACATCCTCGTCAAAGCCGAGGAAATCTCATCGGGCAAAACCATGATGAAGACCGCCAAGGACAGGCTGATCAAGGCCAACCTGCGGTTGGTTGTCTCCATCGCCAAGAAGTATACGAACCGCGGCCTCCATTTCTTTGACCTCGTCCAGGAAGGAAACATCGGTCTGATCAAGGCCGTGGAAAAGTTTGAATATCGGAAAGGCTACAAGTTCTCGACTTACGCAACTTGGTGGATCCGTCAAGCCATCACCCGGTCGATCAGCGACCAGGCCCGGACCATCCGGGTTCCCGTCCACATGATTGAGCAGATCAACAAGGTGGTCCGCGAAAGTCGCCAGCTCATGCAATTTCTCGGTCGCGAACCCACCGATGAAGAAATCGCCGAACGTTTGGGATGGCAGGTGAGCCGGGTCAAGTCGGTCAAGAGCGTGGCCCGAGAACCCATTTCCCTCGAGACCCCTATCGGCGAAGAAGAAGACAGTTTGCTCGGTGACTTTATCGAAGACAAGGACGTCGAGAACCCTTCCACGCAGACGGCTTTCAAGATTCTTCAAGAGCAGCTCCAGAAGGTCTTGGCGACCATTCCGCCCCGAGAACAGGAAGTACTGAAAATGCGCTTCGGCCTCGAGGATGGGTATTCCTTGACATTGGAAGAGGTTGGACTGTATTTTAACGTGACTCGAGAACGCATCCGGCAGATCGAGGCAAAAGCCCTTCGGCGCCTGCGCATGCCTAACCGTAGCCGCGCCCTCCGAGATTATCTGGACAATTGAGAAAAGGACACCCATGGAAGCCACTTTCGAAAAGCTGAGGACCCTCCAAGACATCCTCTACGCCAAGTTCAAGCTTGAAAAGGAGATCAACGAGATCCCCAAGGCCTTGGTCACCAAGACCGAAGTTCTGAACAGGGCGAAAAAGGCCTTCATCGAGCGAAACGAACAAGGCGAACAGGCGAAGGCGAAAGTCCGGCGAATGGTTCTCGAGCTCGCCGATGCGACGAAAAAACGCGAAGAATACGAAAAGCAGATGGACCTCATCAAGACTCAGAAAGAGTACGAGGCCCTCGATAAAGAGATCCGGGATGCGACCGAGAAGGAACAAATCCTTCGCAAAGACATTCAAAAGGACGAAAAGGACCTCGAAGACCTTCTGATCGCTCTGGAAAAACAGGAACGGCAGATCTCCCTGGACGAGGAAGAGCTGAAAGAAGAAAGCGACAAGATCCAAGCTGAAGGTTCTTCCAAGCGAACTCGCCATACCGACCTGCTGGCCGAAGAAAAGGGGATTACCCCCGGAATGGACGAGGATATCCTGTTCAAGTTTGAAAGGATCATCCGGAACAAAGAGGGCCTGGGAATTGTTCCCGTCGTCAACGGTTGCTGTTCGGGATGCCACATCATCCTTCCCATGCAGTTTGTCAACGAAGTCCGTGACCAGAATACGATTCGCTTCTGTCCCTACTGTAGTCGTATTTTGTACTTCCAGAGTGGTATGGATCCTGCCAAACGGGATCAGATCGAGGCCGGCTCTCTCGCCGAATTGGTTGATGAGGAAGAGGAAGCCGAGGGCGAAGAAGAATAAAGGAGTAGGGCAGGCAAGCTGGATCATCGCCGTCGGATTTCTGACGGAGGAAAGTCCGGGCTCCGGAGAGTATGACGCCGGGTAACCCCCGGGCGCCGCAAGGCGATAGACAGGGCCACAGAAAAGAAACCGCCGGGGAGTTCGTTGCTTGAGAGCGGTCCTGGTTGTTTGCCAAAGGCAAACTCCAGGGCCTGCCCGAAAGGCAGCGCCCCGGTAAGGGTGAAAAGGTGGGGTAAGAGCCCACCGCAGACCGGGCAACCGGGATGGCACGGTAAACCTCGTCAGGAGCAAAATCAAGCAGCAACGGGATGACTCGTCCTTACGTTGCGGGTCGGTTGCACAGAAGCCTGACTGTAAAGTCAGGCTGAGATAGATGATGGTCCTTCGTGATTTCCTTCGGGGAGCCACGAAGACAGAACCCGGCTTACAGGCTTGCCTGTTTTTTTATGAAACGACATTTGTTAACACACTCCTCTCGGCCGTTTTCTCTTTTGGCACGGGTCCTTTTGGTTTTGGCCGTCGTCGTGAGCCTTTCCCTGGGCACGTACTGGATTGTCGCTCTTTTTAGCAACCAAGTGACCGCGGGGCCTGCACAGGTCAACGTTCTGGAACTTTGGAACAACGGCAACTACGATGAGATACTGGCGAACGGAAAAGAGGAGCTCAAGCAGGCTCCCCTCGATCCAGGGTCCTTGGTCTTTTCGGGATTTGCGGCCTTCCATAAGGGCGTTGCAGAAATCTCTGTCGAAAAAAAACTGGTCTTCATCAATCAGGCCGTCGTCTACCTTCGCAAAGCCCTTCTCGTGCCTGGTGTTCCCCTTCAGCCGGAAATCCATTACATCCTGGGGAAAGCCTATTTCCACAAAGGAAAATTCTACGCCGACCTGGCGATCAGCCACCTTCTGAAGGCGAGGGAACTCGGCTACAACGCCTCCGACATGAATGAATACCTGGGGCTGACCTACTCCTTGGTGGCTCGATTCAACCTTGCCAGCGAGTTCTTCCTCAAGGCTGTCGAGAAGAATCCCTCGGATCTTCTCCTTTGGACCCTGGGGCAGACGTATTTTCAGATGCAGCGCAACGACGATGCGGTGCAGTATCTTCAACTTTCGATTTCCAAGACCAAGGATCGTGCCCTCGAACAGCGGTGCCGGTTCCTTCTCGGGGAAATCTTCACAAAAACCAAGCAATTTGGGCAGGCCTTGACGGAATATCAGACAATTCTTGAGAAGAACCCCAACTCTGCAGACGCCCATTTCTACCTGGGTGAGATTGCCTTGGCCCAAGGGAACAAGGATGGGGCCCGGGCAGAATGGAGGAAGGCCTTCAAGATTGACCCGCTCCACTTCAACGCCAATCAGAGATTGTTTAATTGACCGTTTCATGGTATTTTTTGCCGCGCATCAGGGGGGGTTTTGATGAGTTCTTTCAACAATATTTTTTCCGGATTTTCCTCAGACATCGGGATCGACCTGGGGACATGCAACACCCTTATTTACCTGCGCGGTAAAGGGATCGTCATCAATGAGCCTTCCGTGGTGGCAGTGGAGAGGGGAACCAAGCGGGTGGTTGCTGTCGGTACCGAGGCCAAGCACATGCTCTGGAAAACTCCCGGAGAAATCATCGCCATTCGACCTCTTCGGGACGGCGTCATTGCGGACCTGGAAACCACTGAAAAAATGATCCGATACTTCATCGGGAAAGTCCTCCCCAAGCGTTGGTTTGTTCGTCCTCGCATGGTGATCGGTGTTCCTTCCTGCATCACTGAGGTGGAGCGGCGTGCCGTCGAAGAGTCCGCCTACAAGGCAGGAGCCAGGGAAGTCAAAATCATCGAGGAGTCGCTGGCCGCCGCGATTGGTGCCAACATTCCCATCTTCGAACCAGCGGGCCACATGGTTTGTGATATCGGTGGCGGGACCACCGAAATTTCCGTGATCTCTCTCGGGGGAATGGTGGTCACCAACGCCATCCGCCTGGGCGGGGACGAGTTTGACGAAGCCATCATCAAACACGTTCGCAACGTCCACAATCTGATCATCGGGGAACACACCGCCGAAAAACTGAAAATTGAAATCGGCAACGCGGCCCCGGACAAGACGATCGAGAAGATGGAGATCAAGGGCACGGACGCCATCACGGGGTTGCCGCGACGGCTAGAGATTGACTCGATCGAAGTCCGGGAAGCCCTTCAGGAACCCATCAACGTGGTGATTGAGGAGGTCAAGAAGACTCTTGGCCAAACTCCTCCTGAATTGGCGGCGGACATTGTCGAGCGCGGCATTGTGATGACCGGTGGAGGATCCCTCCTCAAGGGACTTCCGAAACTCTTGGCCAAAGAAACGGGTGTCCCCGTTTTTCTGGCAGAAAATGCGTTGTATTGCGTCGCCTTGGGTGCAGGAATGTACTTCGACCAAGCAAAACTGAACAACAACCGTAACCTGTACAACAACATCAATTCATGAGCTCGGTCGGTTCTCCCTTGCGGCAATTGGTCAACCGATACCGCAGGGGTTTCATCCTCATCGTGTTCTTGGCCTCTTCCTCGGTGATGATCTTGTTTAACGGAACACCCGGGGTGGCCCGGCCTCAAGAAATCGGGCTTTCCATCCTTGGCTTTTTCCAAGGTGTGGTTTCGGGTAGCGTCCATGTGGCTGGACAAATGGGGTCGTTCGTTCTTGACCTCACGGATCTGCAAGCCAAGTACCAAAAATCTGCGGCACTGGTTAAGAAGTATGAGGGTGACGAGCGAGCCCTCGTCCAGCTCAGAGAAGAAAATCACAGGCTCCGAGAGCAGCTTTCTTTCCACCAATCGCTCCCGTATTTCAATGTTCCTGTGGAAATTATTGGCAGAGACCCGTCCAAAGTGTATTCCACGCTGATCGTGAACAAAGGATACCTAGACGGCATTCGGAAAAACCTTCCCGTGGTGGCAACGCAAGGGGGCGTGACGGGGTTGGTGGGAAAAATCGCCGAGGTTGGTTTGACCTCTTCGGTGGTCCAGCCGATTCTTGACGCCAACCTGTTCATTGCCGCCCGGGTCGAAAATACCAGGCACGAAGGCTTGGTGACGGGAAAAGGGAACAACCAAGAATTCCTGTCGATGTCGTATGTCAAGAAAACCTCCTTGGGACAAATCCATCGGGGTGACCTCGTCGTGACAGCGGGAATCGACTCATTGTACCCGGCCGACCTGTTAATCGGTCGGATCCAAGACATCACCACCAAAGAATATCAGACCTCCCTCGACATTGAACTGGAACCCATTCTTGATTTCAGTCGTCTTGAGTATTTGAACATTTTGAGGTCAGAACCATGATCCGAACCATTGTATGGGCCTTGGGCATCCTGGTTGCCTTGCTTCTTCTCCAAACGACGCTTTTGAGTTATTTGGTTGTGTTCGGGGTGAAGCCCAATTTCCTTCTTCTGGTCTTTGTTATCTTGGCCACCCAGAACGGTAGTTTCTCCAGTCAAATCGTCGGTTTCGGTCTTGGTCTTTTGGTGGACGCGGTGACCACGAGCCCGCTGGGATATCACGCGTTCTTGTTTGCTCTCGCGGGTTATCTCTTTGGTCTCGGCAGTGGAAAAGTGTACTTCGATCCCATCGTCATGCCCGTCTTGCTCGGACTGCTCGCCACGCTTTACGAAACGATGACGGGTTTTGGCCTGAACGTTCTGTTCCAGCTCGGGCAGCCCATCTCGGCCTATTTCAACTTGGGGACCCTCTTCCAGCTGATTTTGAATCTTCTCCTTTCTCCTCTGGTGTTTTGGATCTACGGCTGGGTGAAGGAAAAGTTCCAGGACCCACGGCGAGGCTTTGGTGGGTGACCCGAGGCAGGCCTTTTCCGAGGGAAAGAAGATCAGGCTCGTCACCGTGGGAGTCCTGATCGCCTTCGTGGTGGTCGTTTTTCTCGTCCAGCTCTTCTTGATGCAGGTTGTTAACAACGGGAAATTTTCGCAAGACGCCACGGCGTTCTCGCAGAGATCCGTTCCTGTCCCCGCCAAGAGGGGCGAGATTTTTGATCGATACCACGAAAAACCGCTCGTGCTGAACGTTGACTCCTTTCAGGTAAATTTTAACCCCGCCGAGGTTCCCCTCGGGTCCATCCCGACTGTTCTCTCGAAACTTGGGGTTTTGCTCCGTATTCCGTTTACTGAACTCGACAAAAAGGTTCCGCCAACGATGTACGGGTCGTTCCAAACGATCGAGCTGAAGAAGGCTGTGGATTACGCGACGGTCACGCGGATCGCCGAAGACCTCGACGAATTCCCCGGGGTCAGTTGGGACAGCAACCCCATCCGAAATTACCTCGATCTCGGGTCCCTTTCTCACGTCGTGGGGTACGTCGGCAACATCACCCAGGATGAATTGCAGGTCCTCTACAATCAGGGATACGGTCTTCGAAGCGTCGTTGGAAAGAGCGGCATCGAAAAGCGGTTCGATTTAACGCTCAGGGGAAGGGAAGGGACCAAATTTAGGACGGTCGACGTCAACGGACGAAATGTCGGTTCCACGGCGAAGGATGAAATCATCCCAGAATCCGGCAAAGACATTGTCTTGACGATCGACAAGGGCATTCAAACCTTGGCCGAGAAGGCCCTCGGAAAACGCATGGGATCGGTCGTCGTCCTTCAACCTGCAACGGGTGAAGTCCTGGCCATGGTGTCTTACCCTTACTACGATCCTAACAAATTCTACACCGACGAAGCGAACCAGGAATTCACCAGACTCCAAACCGACCCCGCGTTTCCCTTTGTCAACCGATCCATCCAATCGGTCTATCCTCCGGGGTCCACGTTTAAAATCATCATGACGACCGCGATTTTAGGGGACAAGGTCCTGGACCCCAACCGAACGTTCCTCTGCACCGGCACGGTGGAAGTCGGTGACCGGGTGTTCAAGTGCAATAAATTGACGGGACACGGAGCCATGAACCTCGCCAGTGGTTTGGCCCAGTCCTGCAACATCTATTTTTATACCGCGGGCCTCCAGTATCTGGGGGTCGATCGGATCGACGATTACGCCTCCCGCTTCGGCCTTGGACAAACTTCCGGCGTCGACCTTCCAGGGGAGGTCACCGGGCTGGTTCCGACTCCAAAATGGAAAGAGAGAACGTTGAACTACCCCTGGCTGGGAGGTGATACGGTTAACCTCTCCATCGGTCAGAGTTACCTTCTCGTCAGTCCTATCCAAATGGCGGATGCGGTCGCCATGGCGAGCAACGCCGGGAAGGTCTATCGACCGCACCTGGTCAAGGCCGTGGTCGATCCGGCGACGGGAGCCGTGGAGGAGACAAAACCCGAGGTGCTGTACGAATCCACCATCGCTCCGGAGGTTTGGGCCCAGGTGCAAGACGACATGCGGGGAGTCATTACCCAGGGTACCGCCGCGGTGGTCATTACGACGAAGGCCGTCAAGGTCGCCGGGAAGACGGGGACGGCTGAGGACGGTTCCAAGGGTTCTTCCAACCACTCCTGGTTCGTCGCGTACGCTCCCTGGGATGACCCGGATCCTTTGAAGCGAATTGTGGTGGCTGTCCAAGTTGAAAAGACAAACCCGTGGGAGTGGTGGGCGCCCAAAGCTGCGGATATGATTTTCCAAGGCATCTTTGCCCATCAGACCTATGAAGAAGTCGTTCAAACTTTAAAACCCTGGTATCTGGTGAACCCATGAGCAATGAACGTTCTAAACCTCTTTTGACCATCGACCCGCTTTTGGCCATTTCCGTCACCGGACTGATGCTGGTCGGTATCCTTTTCATTTTTTCCAGCGGAGTGAATTCCAACGGCGTTTTGATCACCACGGAGTATCTCAAACAGATCCTCTGGGCCGGCGTCGCCTTGACGGTCCTTGTCTCGTTCAGTTATGTGAACTACAACTTGCTCCGCGATCTCAGTTTTTGGATCTATCTCTTTTTCCTGATCCTCCTGGTTCTAACAGTCCTGTTCGGCAAAGTCGTCAATGGAGCGAAAGCTTGGATCGGAGTGTTTGGAATTGGCGGGCAACCTTCCGAGTTCACAAAAATCGCGACGATCTTGTTCCTCTCCCGGTTCCTGGCCAACAAGAAGGCAGAAATACAACAAGGAAAGGTGCTTTTCCAGGCTTTTCTCATCGTTGCCATTCCAATGGTATTGATTCTTCGCCAACCCGATACAGGGACGACTTTGGTCTTCATTCCCATTTTTCTCATGATTCTGTTCTTGGCTGGCGCCAAAATTCGACATCTCTTATTCATTGCTTTCACGGGCATCTCCACCGTGGTTTTAGCGTTGATCCCCTTTATCGAAACCATCATCTACCACGAATCCAACGGCTTTGGTACTCTGCTCACCGATTTGAAGATCCTCGCCATCGTCAGCGGAACCCTTGCTACCATCGTGGGGCTTTCCATTTTTGGTCATAGGCAATTCAAACGGCGAATTTTTTATTGGGTGGCCTACATATTCTCCATCATTCTTATTTCGCTCCTTCTTGGATTTCTCCTTCGGGCCGTACTCAAGGATTATCAGGTGATGCGATTCATCGTCTTCCTGGACCCGAGCATCGACCCGAAAGGCTCTGGCTGGAATCTGATTCAATCGATTACGGCCATCGGATCCGGCGGGTTCTTTGGAAAAGGGTATCTTCTAGGGACCCAGAGTCACTACCGGTTCCTGCCCATGCAAAGCACGGATTTTATCTTCTCGATCTTGGGTGAGGAATGGGGATTTTTTGGGGCCTTTCTCGTCTTCGGGTTATTCCTGACGCTTCTGTTTCGAATGCTCTATATCATGCAGGTCATCAAGGACAACTTCGGCGTGCTGGTTATTGCGGGATTTGTAGGGATGTTTTTTACCCACATCTTCGTCAACATCGGCATGACCCTGGGTGTGATGCCTGTGACCGGAATACCGCTGTACTTCCTATCCTACGGTGGCTCATCGCTGATCGCGGGATCCGTTGCCGTGGGCATTTCCATGAACATCTATAGCAGAAGGTTTCGTTTCTAGCGCAACAATTGGAATGTTCTGTGAGCCACGAGTAGACCAAATATTCATTATACGAAATGATGGAAGAGGGTGAAGCAAGAAGGGTCTCAGGACCGTCTGTCAGGGTATTTCGTCCGAGGAGATACCTCATGCGCTTCCTTTCTCCGTTTTACCTCTCGGGGGCCCGAACCACCCCTCGCGCCTTTCCACGCCAGAGCCCGAGCATGGCGCGATGGGGTCTGAGACGAGCTTGTTCCATTCTTCTGGTTTTCGGTGGTGCGGCCTCCTGTGTCAGTCCCGTGTCCAATCTCCATTCGGTCACCCTCAAGGTTGTCAACCTGGCAGGAAATGGATCGCAGGGTTACACGGGTGACCAGGGTCCAGCGGTGTCAGCCCAACTCAACTTTCCCACTTCCATCGCCCTCGACGCGTCACAAAATCTTTTGATCGCCGATTGGAACAACCATGTGGTCCGCAGGGTCGACCCCGGCGGCAAGATCATCACGGTGGCCGGTCGGGGAACCCCGGGGTACTCCGGCGACGGCGGCCTGGCCATCGGGGCCGAGCTGAAGAACCCCAACAGCGTCGCCGTGGATGGGTATGGCAATGTTTTCATTTCCGACTGGGGAAACAACGTGGTCAGGAAAGTCGATGGGAAGGGAATCATCACCACCTACGCCGGGAGCGGTGTCACGGGGTACTCGGGTGACGGAGCCCAGGCTGTGTTGGCCCGGTTCTATTGGCCGACCGGAGTGGCCCTGGACTCCTCGGGGAACCTCTTCATTTCCGATAGCAACAATTCTGTGATCCGCAAGGTCGATGCCCGCGGCACGATCTCGACCTACGCGGGCACGGGCGTCTTTGGCTATGGAGGCGACGGCGGCTTGGCCGCCCTTGCCCAGTTTAGCAGTCCCGGAGGTCTTGCCATCGATCCGTCGGGAAATCTGTTGGTTTCCGACTACAACAACGGGGTGATCCGAAAGATCGATGTTTGGGGTAAGGTGACGACTCTGGTGGGGAACGGGATTTCAGGGTTTTCAGGGGATGGTGGTCCGGCCGCTTCGGCCGAGTTGAACGCCCCCGGAGAACTGTCCACCGATGCACTGGGCAATCTCTTCGTCGCCGACACCGGAAACCATCGGGTTCGCAGAGTCACCCCCTTGGGGATTGTAACCACGATCGCCGGGACGGGCGTTCAAGGGTTTTCAGGAAACAACGGGCTGGCCACCTCGGCCCGGTTCAACACGCCCACCGGGGTCGTCGTCGATCCTTTGGGCAACCTCTACATTGCAGACCAACAGAACCATAGCGTTCGCAAGGTAGTCCTCAACACCATCGCGCACCAGGGACTATCCAACCGACCCGACGGTGGTTCCAGCCAAACCCCGACCGAATGATCTGTTTTCGACCAGGAGGTCCTTATGAATCTGAGAATTCGTTGCATTCTGAGCCTGAATCTCTTTATTCTGGCCAACACCCTCGGTTTTTCGTTGGACGACAAGGGGCTTGGGTCCAATCTGGAAGTTTCCCAACCTGCCGAGGGAACCTTCGGCGTGGTCTTCGCGGTGACCAACAACAACCTGGGAAACTCCTTCTGGGTCGATCCCGTCTCGAACGGCCTCAACTCGTATTCCCTGGTCGGCCTCGGTGGAAAGTACTACCTGACCAATACCATGCGGATCGGGGCCACCACCGAGGCGTTCTATAACCTTTGGACCTACGCCAACAGGGACACCCAGACGCTCACCGGCGCGGCTCTGAAGGCTCAGTTTGACTACCTTTTCCTGAGGTCGGGACCGATCAGTCTGTCGGCGGGGCCTGTGGTCGAACTGGCCTTCGTTCTGGGGAGTTACACCTCCAGTGCCAATGCCATCACCACGCAAGTGACCGGTCAAACCTATAGTTTCGGGGGGATTTTCGGGGCCGAGTACTTCGTCCATTCCCAGTTTTCCGTGGGAACATCGTGCCCCGTGCTTTACCGCTTCGTCTCCACGACCACCACCGGTTCCACGGCCTTGGTCGGCCCAACCCAATCCAGTGCCTACGCGCTGGGAAGCATCGTCTTGGACTTGTGCTACTACTGGTAAGGAGCCACGCATGCTCGACTTGAGGACTGGTGTGTTTCTGCTTTGTTTCTCACCCGGTGTTCTGGTTTCCATCGATTTGAAGTTTCAGTACCTCGAAGGAGACAAGTTTCAGTTCAAAGGCCAGAGCGAGCAATCGGTTTGGGCCAACGGTACCAGGATCCAGACCAATAACAACGACTTTCAAACGGCCTATGCCGTCATCGGCGTCGACCGCGGCGAGGCGCACCTGACGACGCAGACCCTTTTCCGAACAGTGCGCAAGGGAATTCACACGGCCTCCCAAGCCGCCGAATCGCTTCAATCGGAATTCTCGGTGGACGAGCTCGGCCACTTCACTGTCTGCGATGCCACCCGTCCCGTGATGCGCAGCATCCCGACGTTTCCGGGCCACGCCCTGGTCGAGAAACAGACGTGGTCGGCTCCCGCCACCGAAGTCGTGGAGCTGTCAAGAATGGGCATCTTTTCCCAAAACAGGCGCCCCCTGCCCCCCGTGAACCTTGCCTTCCCCGTGAACTACACCTATCAAGGCACCGTCTCACGGGACGGCAAAGTCCTTGAGGTGATAGACCTTGAGTTCACCGTCTCCTACCGCACGGCCTATTCCAAAGACCAGTTCCGCATTTACCCCGTCCTGATCACCGAAACAACCCACCAGCAGCTCTATTTCAACAACGCTCTGGGTGTCGAGGATTCCCATGCCGAAGCCAATACCTTGATTCTTGTCCTTTCCAACGGGGACCTTTACGAGTTCCAAGGAACCAGCCGCACGGAGCTAGCGTCCTTGGTGCTTTCGGATCGCCCCGTCCCCGCGGAAAACGCGGCGATGACCAGGCCCCAGGAGCCATTGTCATTCGAGGAGTCCGGGAAGAACTCCCGCACGGAAGCCGAAGGGACGAAAATGATTTCGCTCGGCCGGGTGAGTTTTCTGGCGAATTCCTTCCGTTTGCTCCCCGACGAGGCGCTCAAACTTCGGGCGATCGCGCAGGTCCTTCGGGAGCATCCCGGAGACATCTTGGTGGAAGGATTCACCACGGATGCCGGTACTCAGGGTCAACAAAAAAGACTTTCGGAGGAACGCGCCGTCAGCGTGGGCGAGTTTCTGCTGGAAATCGGAGCCAGATTGCCCGATCAAATTCTCTATCGAGGAATGGGGTCCCGGAGGCCCTGTGTCCCCAACGATTCCGAGGAGAACCGGGAGAGGAACCGTCGGGTGGAGATCACCCTGCTGCAGGACTAGCGACCGACGAACCGGTCGACGCGGGTCATCCTTTCCCGCCCATGGGTTACAATGGAAGGATGGTCACCCCGCCTCCCCACAATCCGCTCACCTTGCGGACGACGCTGTTCAAGAAGCTCATCCTTTCCATCGATTCGTTGCCTCTTTTGTCCCTTTCCTGGAAGAAAGACCATAGTGTGGCTCAGATCGTGTATTTTCACGTCCCCGACAACCGGCTTTGCGAGATGATCGTCCGGATGCCCGAAGAGTCTCTGGGAATCCACCTTGAGCTTCTTCTGAAGTGCCCGTGGAAAGACCTTTTGCTGGCCCGGGACTCCCTGTACAACCTCTTGCTCACCGTCAGACACCCGGTTTCGATCAAACACACGTACTACGCCTTGGGGCAGTTGGCCATGAAGTTGCCGGCCCATGAGGTCGAACCAGCCTTGAAGTACACGCTGGCCCTCGATTTTGAAAAGACCACCGCGTACTTTCTCGACGCGTTTCCCCGGCGTGATTCGTTGTCCGACATGGAGGCAATCCCCGCCGCGCTCGTCCTTCCGCTCATTGTGGGGTGTGAATCCATTCCCCTGGACGAAAGGCCTGGTTTCATCAACTTGGTCCAGAGTTTTGTGGGTTTCTTCAGCCAGGCCAACATCGCGACTTCGGACTTCCTTCACGATTTCATCGCCATCCTGACCAAATCCGACACCTCGGTTCCCCTGCCCCTGATCGTCTATCGGATGCTCACCCTGGCACGCAACGAGAACTTCAGCGAACTGTTGAAGACCGTGTCGCTCTACGAGTATTTGGCCCAAATCGGTCACACCATCGACCTCGACCCGATCACCACTTGGAACGAACTCCTCCAGGAAATTCAGCAAGTCGGCAGAAGCCTCGCTCGGGAAATCGCGGGCACCAACGATCTGGACGCCCTCCAGGACAAGAAGGTCCTCGATACTTTCCTCCTCATCCTCCCGGACTACCTGAAATACACCCAGACCGCGCGCTGGGACGACCTGCAGAAGCAGCAACTGCAGGAATTTATGAAACTTTTCCTTCAAACCGGAAGCATCGTCCGGCTCAAGTATCCCGAGTCTTGGCAGTCTTCCGTCGTTGCGATGCTGACCCGGCAGATGGGCTCCCAGGCCAATGCCGAGGCCTTTCTGACGCGCTGGATGACCCCCCAGACCATCTACACCTACGACTACTCGGCCGACCCGAGGCTGAAGCAGGAGGAGATCGACAGGCTCGAGGCACTGCACGCCCAAGTCGAGTTGCGGAGCCTGAACATTCCCATTCCGGACCGGTACCAGCACCTGGTCACCCATCCGTTCACGAGCACCTACTACCAGACCAAGCGAGAGTTGCTGTCCATGGGAAGCCAGCTTCCCGCCGAGCAGGCGTTTCTGCTCCTCGACAGCCAGCACCACGCGAAGATCCTCTTTTACAAAGAGCAGGCCGAAGTTCGGTACGACCCGACCAAGCCGGATAGCGTCTTCGTCAAGGGAATCAGCGCCTTGTTCAAGGAAGCTTGGCTGCTGCTCTCCGGCAAGGACCCTTCGGATGAGGAACTCCACAATCTGGAAGACCTTCGGGAAAAGATCGTTCCGATGATCATGGGAATTTCCCCCAGCAAAGACATTCCCGACCTGGTGGAGACCGTGCTGGAGGGGTGCCGGCTCGACAGAAGGAAAACTCCCGTCGAGGTTCAGGAAAGGCTTCGGAAGAGACTCAGAGAGGCCATCACTCAGCACCGGCGGCAATACAAAGACTTTTATGACAACATCATGCAGTACAAATTGTTCCGGTACTTCCACGACTATCCCGAACGGAAGGCTCTCCTGGTGGAGGTCATCAACGCGGAAAATTACGAGGCGTTCTGCCAAACCAGAAGCCATCTGCTCCTGACCATCGACCAGGAGACGAACGCCAACCAAGTGCTGGCTTCACTCATCGGCGACAAAGAAATCGCCTACCTTCGCAAACTGATCTACCTCTACAACTTCAACCGGGCCCTCAAGCTGTTTGATTTCATCGTCACCAAAGAAACGAGGGCTGAAAAACCAAAGGTCCACGACACGATCATCAACTACGCCAAACTCCTGGCTCACATCAAGTCTTCCAGCCACAAGACCTCCAGCGCCGACGCCAAAGAAAGGCTCGAGGGTTTTGTGGATCTGTTGAACAAGAACTGGTCTCAGTTCGATCAATACCTGAAGCACGAAGGGACCAACCGCGCCCTGGAGTACCTTTTCACGGGTTTCACACTGACGAAGGAAAATCGGGACTACCTGATCGAAGTTTGCCGGAACTACCTCAACAACGAGACCCGGAGGATCTACGCTAGAATCGAACTCTGGGACAGCGACCGGTTCCTGGACTGGATCACCGTGGCGCGAACCGTGTATGAACCCCACGTCGCCCACCAGCAGAGTTGCATGCACCCCGACAAGATCCACGCCAGGACGGGCAAGACCGAGTACCTGATGGGGTACATCCGGTCTCCGTGGGTCAAGCAGATTTACCTGGGCAGCAAGGACCTGTTCGATCCCTTCGACGAGCACAACAAGATCCGCTCCATCCTGTTTCTCACTCCGGCCATCATCGATGGAAAGCAGATGTTGGCGCTCAACATCCAGCATCCCTACCCCCTGAACCCGACCAGGGAGGCCTGGAGGGTTCTGATGGAGGGTTGCAAACAGTTGTCAGAGAAATACGGGATCCCGCTTCTGTTCCCCAACGTCTCGGCCGAAGAGTTGCAACACGCCGCCATCCAAACCCGGGCCAAACTGTTCACCCACGTCGCGAGTAAACGGATCAACCTCCTGGTCCCGCGGAGCCCCCAGGAGCTTCAACAGCGCGACGACAGCGAGCTCAGCAGCCTACCCGCCGTCAAAGACCACGCCTTCCTCGGAGAGACCATTTCGGCTTCGATGATCGGCAGCAAATACTGGGTGATCCTGCCATAATATGACTATATTCGTCATATTGAAAAGGAGACTTCTATGGCACGATTTTGGGTTTCGATTCTTCTTGTCTTGGTCACGGTCTCAGGGTTTTCCCAGGCACCCTCGTCCCTGGAGGGAACCGTCACAGCGGTCCTGATGGACCGGGTTCAAGTGAAGACTTCCGACGGGAGCTCCCACCAGGCTGTCCTATCGGCAGGAGTCTCGGTGACCAAAAGAGTGGCGGCCACCTGGAAGGACATCCATCCGGGTGACTGGGTGGGCGTCGACTCCAAACCGGGGGCCGACGGGTCCCAGGAATCGGTGGCGATCAACGTGTTCAGTCCTGGCATCATCGCGAAGGTCCGCAAGGGTCAGTTCACGATGGCCTCGGGCGATCTGATGACCAACGCCCCCGTCGATCAAATCACCTCGGGCACCGGTGGACCGGGGCTGGTGTTGAAGAACGCCGACGCGATGGTGAGCTTCCGGCTCACCGACAAGACGGTGGTCCATCGGTTGGTTGATGCAGGAACCCCGGACATCAAGCCCGGAGAAATGGTCACGGTTCGGGGGACGGTCAACGCCGACGGGAGCCTCGAGGCTGCGAACGTTTCGATCACAGGGCCCTGATCCGTTCAGGCTGGACAGGAATTCAACAGAGGTGTCTCGGCTTCCGCGGACAACAGGAAATCCTGGACCAACCGACGGACCATGGGGTCGCTGACCCGGTAGAGCCGTTTGTTTCCTGCCACGGAAGCCTCGACGATGCCCTTTTCCTTCAGCGCGGCGAGGTGCTGGCTGACCACGGGTTGGGGTTGGTCCAGACACTGCCACAGCTCGGTCACACAGGCGGATTGCCTCTCGATGAGGCAGAGGATCTTCCACCGCAGGGGATGACCGCACACCCGAAGCTTGGAAGACCATTCTTCAAGACGCCCGGGATCGCAGGCTGGCAGGGTCAGGGTCGTATCGGTCATGGGTTTAATATAGCATGAAATCTATATAGAAGGCAACGTTGAGGACCCGGGGGTTCCCCCGGGGTTCCCTTCCCGATACTATGCAGGTCTATGGCTGAACTCATCTCCCCCCAGGTGCTCAAAGGTTTCCGCGATTCGCTTCCCTCCCAAGAAATCCCCAAGAAGGCCCTGATGGCCCGGCTCGAAACCGTGTTTGAGTCCTTCGGTTTCGTCCCCATCGATACGCCTGTCCTCGAGTACACCGAAGTTCTTCTGGGAAAGGGCGGCGGCGAGACCGACAAGCAGGTTTACCGTTTCACCGACCACGGCGACCGGGACGTCAGTATGCGCTTCGATCTGACGGTGCCCTTCGCCCGGTTCATGGCGGCCCACGCCGGAGAACTCACACTGCCGTTCAAGCGCTACCACATGGCAAAGGTCTGGCGGGGAGAGAACACCCAGCGGGGCCGGTACCGGGAGTTCGTCCAATGCGATTTCGACATTGTCGGGGCCGATACCGCTGCCGCCGACTTCGAAATCTTGCTGATGATGACCCGCGCCATGGACGTCCTGGTCGACGGAAAGGCCTCGATCCGCCTGAGTCACCGCGGGATTTTCAATCAGTTCCTCGGGGCGCTCGGGGCCGCCGGTCAGTCGGTTCCGGTACTCCGGGCCGTGGACAAGCTGGGAAAGATCGGGGCCGAAGCGGTCAAGGCGCTGCTCCTCGAATCGGTCGACGCCACGGGCGCCGACAAGATCTTGGCGTTCATCGGTGCCGAAGGCGATTTTCTCACGGTTCTGGGAAAACTCGAGGCCCTGGCCGGCGGGCCCGGTGAAGGGTCGAACCGCCTCCGGGAACTCCACGCCCTGGCCAGC
>JGI26470J50227_1000376_pt1 | contig 18788 bp, 21 predicted proteins | sample FreactTroBogLake_FD_50227 | JGI IMG/M metagenome (IMG submission 50227) | reverse complement strand
TTTGCTAGAGCAATACTAAGAAAGGCTCAAGAGAAATGACCGCCATGCGTAACCCCGATGCAAAGCATACCGACTTTACCGATTTGATTGGGGTAATTCCTAGCAATCTTAAGTTACTTCCGTCTAACTTAGACATGGTAATTGAAAGGTTTGGTAACTTTTTAGTTGGCGAATGGAAACGACCAAGCGAGAAGATTAGTTTGGGGCAAGAAATTCTTTTAAAGCGTCTGGCTACAAAAGAAGATTTTACGGTGTTACTAATTGAAGGTGATACCGATGATGGCATGGTGGTTAATAAAATTGAGGCAATAAAAAAAGATGGCACGCTTATTCACATCGGCACAAATAAAGAAGAACTTAAAAACTTTATTCGTTTTTGGTACGAACACGCAGAAAAGAAAGCAAGGGGGTTGTAGCATGAGAAAGTGGATATTGAGGTGGTTAGGTTTAGAAACAAATATGTTTGGCGAATTAAGGACAACAGTATTACCTGATGACCAACATGGACTTACACCCAACTATCGAATTGGTCTTATCAAAACTATGAATGGTGGCAATGTGTTAGAGATTGGCACATACAAACCAAACCAACGAGGTTCTGATTGGATATACGAATTTTATTCAGTAGATTCCAATCAAAAACTAAGTGAAGCAGTTGCAATTATTCTTACTATGAAAGGATTGGAAAAATGATTGAAGCATTAGTGCCACCAACATCATTGGAAAACGATGTTGCAGTTATGAAGATTGTGCAGTTGATGGGGCAACTAAGCCCCAAAGATTTGGGTTATGTATTAGCGATAGCTAGTCAAGTCCACAGAGCAGTAGCAGAAGACTTAGATGGGCGTTGCTAGTGAACATAATTACACTAGACTTTGAGACTTTTTATTCTCAAACTTATTCGCTGTCTAAAATGACGACAGAGGAGTATGTGCGGGGTGAAGAATTCGAAGTTATCGGCGTAGCCGTAAAGGTAAATGATGAAGAAACACAATGGTTTTCAGGGACAAAAGATAAGACGCGTCAATTTCTTGAAGGGTTTGATTGGGGAAATAGCCTGGCGCTTGCTCACAATGCTATGTTTGACGCTAGCATACTTACTTGGACTTTTGGGATTAAGCCTAATGGTTGGTTGGATACTCTTTCAATGGCTCGTGCAATACATACTATCGAAGTTGGGGGGAGCCTTTCTGCTTTAGCTACATATTATGGCTTGGGTGTTAAAGGCACAGAGGTATTAGACGCTAAGGGTAAACACCGATTAGATTTCGCTCCGGAAGAATTACATAGATATGGTGAGTATTGCAAGAACGATGTGGAACTTACCTATGCGCTATTCCAAGAGCTGATGCAAGAGTTCCCTACATTTGAGCTAAAGCTAATTGACCTGACTATTAAGATGTTTAGTGAGCCTGTATTGGAGCTAAACAACAACATCTTGAGAAACCATTTAGATAGCATAAAGCAAAGAAAAGCACAGCTAACCGAGATTTACCCCAAAGAAGAGCTGATGAGCAACGAGAAGTTTGCCGTGCTTTTATCGAATTTTAATATAGACCCGCCACGCAAAATAAGCCCAACAACAGGTAAAGAAACGTGGGCGTTCGCTAAAACGGACGAAGGCTTTAAAGAATTGCTTGAACACTTTGACGAGAACGTGCAAATTTTAGCGGCGGCAAGACTTGGAGTTAAGTCTACGATTGAAGAAACAAGGACAGAAAGATTTATTGGTATCTCTGAGCGTGGAGTTATGCCTATCCCGTTGCGTTATTATGCGGCGCATACAGGGCGTTGGGGCGGTGACGACAAAATTAATATGCAGAATTTAGGGCGTGGTTCAATACTAAAAGATGCAATCTTTGCCCCTGATGGGTATCAAATTATTGACTGCGACTCATCACAGATTGAAGCACGAACATTGGCTTGGCTTGCTGGACAGGAGGATTTAATTGAGGCATTTGAAAACGGCGAAGATGTTTACAAAATCATGGCCTCGGCTATCTATGTCAAAGAAGAGAAAGACATTACGAAAGATGAACGATTCGTGGGGAAGACAACAATCCTTGGGGCTGGCTACGGCATGGGGAGCAAGAAATTCGGGGTGCAACTCAAGACTTTTGGCGTGGAGGTTGAAGAAGATGAAGCCAGTCGTATTATCTCAGTCTACCGGCAAACTTATCCTTGCATACCTGCACTTTGGAAAGAGGCGGGTAAGGTATTAGATGCAATCGTTTCGGATGCTAGTTGCGATTTTGGTAGAGAAGGAGTGCTATATGTTGAAGGTAAGAAAGGTATTCGTCTTCCTAATGGTTTGTATATTAAGTACCCTAATCTACGCAAGCAGACCAACGATGACGGAAAAGACGAATATGTGTATGACACCAAGCGTGGCAAAACCACTATCCCTAATCGAATATACGGCGGGAAAGTTGTTGAGAATGTGTGCCAAGCACTAGCACGAATCATAGTTGGCGAGCAGATGCTAATGATTTCTAGAAAGTACAAAGTAGTTATGACTGTGCATGATGCAGTTGCGTGTATAGTACCAGATGCCGAGGCGCAGACTGGTAAAGAATTTGTAGAGATGGCTATGAGGATGCGACCTAAATGGGCACAGGACTTACCGCTTAATTGCGAAAGTGGAATGGGTAGGGCTTATGGAGATTGTTAATGAGGTTGAAAAAAAGTGATGCAGTTATGTCTCAAACTGAAGTTGCTAAAAAGTTGGGTATGGATAGGGGGCTAGTTAACTACATAGAAAAAGTGGCTATGGCAAAGATAAGAAAAGAATTAAAGAAGCGTGGTATTGACCCAAGTTTTTTGTTTAAAGATTAAGAAAGATAAAAATGACCGTTGACTATACAGAATACCTACTAAGAGCTAAACACTTGATGAAAGATGTTGAACTGCTAATGAATGAAAGACGTACAGAAGAAGCGTTTATGGCGCTGTATAACTTGTATGTTGAGATTAAGTTGATGGCCAATGCAATACGAAGTGCGGAAGGTGGCGTATACCATGAATGAGAAAGACCTAAGAGATTGTTTTGCTATGTTTGCGATGATGGCAGTAATTCCATCTTTAGCTGGTAAAAGTATTGGGGTTGGAGAGCCTGAAAATAATGAACGCTTTGCCAATATGTGCTATGCCTTATCTGATGCCATGCTTGAAGCACGCAAACCAAAAGAAGAAACGGGTATTACCGCAGTTAAAAGGGTAAGGAAGAAAGCAAATGAGTAGCTGGCTAATTATTGTTACTGGTTTGATTTATCTTTATATAGGGTGTGAACAAGGCTATAAAGGCAATATTGCTTTATGTATTACTTACTGTGCTTACGCTGCGGCTAACGTGGGCTTATATATGATGGCGGATAAATAATGACAACAAGACAAGAACTAATTGAAATACTAGAACAAGGCTTGCAAGCCTTTAAGCTATCAGGCGTTGATGCACCCGACTATGAAATACTACCTGACGGCTCGGTATTGTTTCATTACATGCCAACCGAAGAACTAAAAAGCTATGTGGAGCTACTTAAAAATGATTAGAGACGGCGGTAAGGGCGATACACCGCGCCCATTGGGTGTGAGTATGGAAGAGTTTGATAAAAACTTTGATGCCATATTTAAAAAGTCTGAAATAAAACCAAAGTCTGTGAGCTTTGAGCTTGAAGTAGAGAATGATGAACAAGAAGCAACAGTAACCAAAACATGGGAGTTTTAATATGAAATGGATATGTATAGCTGGAATAGTGATTGGGTGCTTTGTATATTTAGCGTTCCCACCTAAAGCTTATTCGCAACAGATTATTATTTACACCGGCCCACAAGGTCAATTCTTGGGGCAAGCCACAGTTATATCCCCAACACAACCAATTCCGCCAGTAGTTTGGGGGCCAAATGGTAAGTAAGATTACATGGTCTTACAGTAGTTTAAAGACGTTTCAGCAGTGCCCAAAAAAGTACTACCATTTAAAGATTGCCAAAGATATTGAGCAAGAAGATACGGTACATACTATTTACGGCAAGGAAGTCCATAAGGCGGCGGAAGATTACATTAAGCATGGCACACCCGTGCCAGAAAAGTATTCGTACATAGTAGAAACCCTAGATGCTCTGAAAGCTATACCCGGCGATAAATATTGCGAGATTGAGCTAGGTATTAAAAAGACTTCTGAAGGTAGATATGTGTCTTGCGAATTTAATGACCCCAAGTATTGGTGGCATGGTATTGCTGACTTACTTATTGTTAACGGCGATGAAGCTTATTTGGTTGACTACAAGACAAGTAAAAATGCAAAGTATGCCGATACTAAGCAGTTAGACTATATGGCGTCCGCAGTTTTCTTAAAGTTTCCTGATGTGCTGACTATCAAATCAGCTTTGATTTTTGTAGTAAGTAAAGAGTTTGTAAAAAAAGAACATAGTTCATTCCATAAAACGGCTTACCTTAGCTCGGTTGAGCCAGACTTAAAGAGGTTGGAAATGGCTATACAAAGTGGTATTTGGAACCCAGTATCAGGGCCATTATGTGGCTGGTGTCCAGTTAAATCATGCGTACACAACAAGGAGAAGCAATCATGGAAGTAACTCAATTTGATGATATGGCGGTAGATTCAGCGTTAATTTTAGAGAATCGTCTGAAAGAACGGGTAGAAAAGTTGGTTGAAAAGACCGTAATCAATATTGTAGGCAGAGAAATCCATGCTGCCATAGAACGTGAAAAACAAGCCCTTATGATGGAGATTGCCGTAACAATAGGTAAAACCATGATGTACTCAGATAACGAAAAGCGTAGACCTTTGTGGGAATCTACCCCTGAGGAGTTTGGGTTTGACAGTAAGAGTTTAAACACGCATAATTTAGGTAATAACCTGCCTTTGGAGCTAGATAATGCCATACAAGAACCCATCAGACCGCAAATATAAAAACGCCGCTAAATACGAGGATTCCCCTGAACAAGTTAAAAATAGGGAAGCTCGTAATAAGGCGCGTTCAGAGCTAGCTAAAAAAGGGAAAGTAACTAAAGGCGATGGAAAAGATGTTGACCACATTAAGCCCCTTAGCAAAGGGGGCGCAAATACTGAAGGCAATCTACGGGTTAAATCCGCTAGTGCAAACCGTTCCTTCAGCAGAAACTCAGACCACACAATCAAGAAAAACAAACCAAAAAATGGCGCAAATTGACACCGACTACGACTGGCCAGGACAATATAAACCTTTTAATCACCAAAAAATAACAGCAGCATTTCTTACAGAGAACCCTAAGGCTTTTTGTTTTAATGAGCAGGGTACGGGAAAGACTGCGTCAGTTATATGGGCGGCGGACTACCTAATGAATTTAGGCATGGTCAAGCGTGTGCTAGTTGTATGCCCCCTATCTATTATGAAATCTGCATGGCAGAACGACTTGTTTAAGTTTGCATGCCATCGTTCTTGCGACATAGCTTATGGTGATAAAAAGAAGCGCGCTAAAATTATTGAGGGTGGAGCTGAATTTGTAATCATCAACTTTGACGGCTTAGCGATAGTGCAAGAAACAATAGCGGCTGGTGGGTTTGACCTAATCGTAGTAGACGAAGCAAGTGCATATAAGAATGTAACTACAGAACGCTGGAAGATACTTCGTGATTTGTGCAAAGAAATCAAAGGCTTATGGATGCTGACAGGAACACCCGCCGCACAGTCTCCAGTTGATGCTTATGGTTTAGCCAAACTAATCAACCCAGATAATGTGCCTAAATTTTTTGGGGCTTTCCGTGACCAAGTTATGTACAAAGTCGGCATGTATCGTTGGGTCCCCAAAGCTAATGCACAAGATGTGGTGCATGAAGCATTACAACCAGCAATTCGTTTTGAAAAGAACCAGTGCTTAGATTTGCCTGATGTAACATTTGTTGAACGAGATGCTCCTCTTACCCCGCAACAAAATAAGTATTACCAAAAGCTTAAGCAAGACATGATTATTAGAACAGCAGGAGAAGAAGTTAGCTCTGCTAATGCGGCAACAAGTATCAACAAGCTATTACAAATTTCAGGTGGTGCAGTCTATACCGATACTAAAGAAGTCATAGAGTTTGATGTGTCAAATAGACTACAGGTAGTCAAAGAAGTTATTGATGAGGCATCACACAAAGTTCTAGTATTTGTACCTTTCACGCACACCATAGAGTTACTGCGGGAATATCTTACAAAGAACGGCATAACTAATGACACGATAAATGGACAGGTTCCTGTAGCTAGACGCAATACAATAATCCAAGACTTCCAAGATACTGATAACATTAGAGTTTTAATTATTCAGCCACAAGCCGCATCTCACGGGTTAACCCTAACAGCTGCCAATGTTATAATTTGGTACGCCCCAGTTATGAGTGTAGAAACATATCTACAAGCTAACGCCCGTATCAATCGGCCAGGGCAAAAGAACCCTATGACTATCGTGCATATCAAGGGTAGCGAGGTAGAGAGCAAGTTGTACAGGATGCTCAGTAATAACATAGACAACCATACCCGCCTGATTGATTTATACCGCCAAGAAATAGAATAACTTCTTTACACAGTAAAAGAATGTGGTATACTACCAGCTCGAAAAGGAGTATGTAATGGAGCAAATGTCAGCAGAAAAACTTGCAAACATCTATATAAAAATCAGGGATGCTAAGCAAGCTGAAGAGGAAAAGATGAAGGCAAAGTTGGCAGAGTTTCAAGAACAGTTAGATTTAATATCAGACCAGTTGTTGGAGCTATGTAAGAATCAAAACGCCTCAAGCATTAAGACTGATTCGGGTACGATTATTCGTAAGTTATCTACACGCTATTGGTCTACTGATTGGGAGTCAATGCACCAGTTTATTAAAGAGAATGATGCTTTAGGTTTACTGGAACAGCGTATTCACCAAGCAAACATGAAACAATTTTTAGAAGAGAATCCTGAACTGATACCACCGGGAGTTCAGGTAGATAGGAAGTACACCGTGGTAGTAAGAAGGAGCTAATATGTCTAACCAAAAAGGAGCAGTAATGAGTAATATGACTATTTTTAATCAAGAAGTACCATCGTTTTTACAAGGCGCTAACGGCCTTAACGACTTAACCAAATCACTTGCAGGTAATGTAACTGGTGGCGGTAAGCGTATTTCAATTCGTGGTGGTGTATTCCGCAAGATTGTAGGCGGAGAAGAAGTTGGCAAGATTACTAGCCGTGAATTAAATGTAATTATCGTTAACGCAGCTAAGGGCGTATCCCGTATCTATTACGCTGGTAAGTATGACCCAAGTGCAATCGTTCCACCCACTTGCGTATCTAATGATGGCGTACACCCAGATACTAAAGATGAAGGCAAGCAAAGCGATTCATGTGTAACATGCCCACAAAATATTGCTGGTTCAGGTAATGGTAATTCCCGTGCATGCCGCTACACTCGTAAGATTGCAGTGCTTTTAGAGGGAGACCCAAGTGGCGATGTATATCAGTTGCAGTTGCCATCCACTTCTATCTTCGGTAAAGGCGAAGGTAATGTGCACCCATTTGAAAGCTATATTAAATACGTAGCTGGTAATGGTCGTAACATCAACCAAATCGTAACGCAGATTAGCTTGGATACAGACAGCGATACACCAAAGTTATTGTTTTCTCCAGCACGCCATATCAACGAAGAAGAGTGGGCATTGGCATCCGAAGCCGGTAATTCAATCGAAGCTAAGAATGCTATTACATTAACTGTAGCTCAAACTGATGGCGTTAAAAAGATTGCTGCGCCAGCACCAGTAGCTAAAAAGCCTGTAACTCAAATGGAGCCAGATGAAGATGTCGGCGAACCAGTAAAACGTGCTACTAAAAAAGTTGAGGTTCCACCGACTGGTAAGAAAAGTTTGGGTGATGTAATCAATGCGTGGAGCGCGGTAGACTAATGAGCCACGGGTACAGCGTAAAGCTGGTCCAGTTAAACAAACTAGCTGATAAAAAGAAGCTAGGGGTAATACTTGGCAAGGAGTGCATACGGACTAGTATTTCTGTATCACAAGTTGCCAAGATTATCGGTGTTAGCCGGATGACTGTATATAATTGGTTTACAGGGTTACACGACCCCCAAGAAGTACATAGACCTGCTATTCAAAGTTTACTAGACCAGCTTTAATTAATTGCTTTAATTCATTACGAGGGGAACCAACCCCCTCCGATGAACTGTCTTTGGAAGATATATGACGACGATTGACCTTTTAGATACAGTGCTTCCCGAAGAGGGATGGTTTGCTGTACTTGGAATTAAAGGGAAATCCGTAAGACAAAAGCTAGTACAAACACGAAAAGAAGTAGATGAGATAGCAGACAAGTTTGTTGCAGAAGAACGCAACGTATTCTTTGGCCTCGCTAAATTTGAAACAGATAAAAGTAGAGAACAAGATAACGTAAAAGCCCTTAAAGCTTTCTGGCTGGATATTGATTGCGGCGAAGGTAAAGCAAAGGTAAATCCCAAGACAGGTAAGCCTGATGGTTATATTGACCAAGCTACGGGTATGCAAGAACTCAAAAAGTTCTGCGATTTAATTGGACTACCAACACCAATTATTGTCGACTCGGGCAGGGGATTACACGTCTATTGGCCATTAACAAATTCCGTGTCACGGAACGCTTGGGAGCCAGTAGCTAAACGCTTCAGAGAGCTATGCGTTAAACAAAACTTTTATGTAGACCCATCCGTGTTTGAAGTATCTAGAGTTTTGCGGATACCCGGAACTTACAACTTTAAAGAAGCCACCCCACTAGAAGTAGGAATCATTGTGGAAGGTGCGCCTGTAGAGTTTGAAAAGTTTAAAGAAATACTGGGAGTTAGTGAGTCAGTACCAGTAGAGTTTGCACCTAGTAAGAATGAGCTTAATGAATTCACTAAGTCTTTATTAGGTAACAAGATTCAACGTTTTAAAAACATCATGATTCGTGGTGAGAATGGTTGCCAACAGCTTAACTATGCCTATGAAAACCAAGACTCAATCAGCGAGCCATTATGGTGGTCTGCATTAACTGTAGCTAATGTATGTGTGGATAGGGAAGTTGCTATTCATATGATGTCTAGTGGACACCCTGATTATGATGCGGTTGCTACCGAGGCTAAAGCTACTCAACAAAAAGAAGGTAAGGGCGGCCCCCATACATGTGCAACATTTGAAAAGCACAATCCAGGCGGCTGTGATGGATGTAAATGGAAAGGTAAGATTACTGGGCCAGTTGCACTTAGCTCTGAAATCAATGAAGCAAAGCTTGAAGATAACAAAGTAGAAATAGAAGAGGGTGTAGTAGAGGTTATCCCCGAATACCCTAAACCATTTTTACGTGGTGCTATGGGTGGTATTTATATGCCGCCAGTAGAAGAAGCTGAACCTATATGTGTATACGAACATGATTTGTATGTACTTAAATTAATGACTGACCCAACAGCGGGAGCAGTTGCATTGATGAAACTTCATTTGCCACACGACGGCACTAAAGAGTTTGTTGTACCGCTATCAGTAATCGCAGCACCAGAAGAATTAAAAAAAGAGCTAGCAACAAAGGGGGTAGCTTGCACCCCTACGCAAATGAAATACTTGTCTAACTTTGTTATGTCATTTGTAAAAAATCTGCAATATAAAAGGAAATCAGAAATCATGAGAACACAATTTGGATGGGCTGATAAAGACAGCAAGTTCATTATTGGGGATAGGGAGATTAGCAAGGATGGAACTTATGGAAGTCCAGCATCATCTGAAACCCGAGCTATTGCACAGCATATGGTGCCCTGTGGTACGTTTGAAGAGTGGTACGAAGTATTTAACATGTACTCGCTACCTGGCCTAGAACCACATGCGTTTGCTGCCCTTACTGCCTTTGGCGCACCCCTGTTTAAGTTCACTGGATTAAAGGGTGCAATCATCAACGTTATCTATAAGTTTGGTGGTACAGGTAAATCAACAACGTTGTTTATGTGCAACAGCGTATATGGGCACCCCGAAGCTTTGTCATCGGTATGGAAGGACACCAATAACGCCAAGATGCAGCGTTTGGGTACGATGAATAACCTACCCTATACCATTGATGAAATCACCAATATAACCCCTGCAGACTTCTCAGACTTGGCTTATGGTATGTCTCAAGGTAGGGCTAAGGACCGCATGAAGGGGGCAACCAATGAGTTGCGTGAAAACAACACTACTTGGCAAACCATGTCTTTGGCTAGTGCTAATGCTTCTTTCTATGAAAAGTTAGGTTCGGCTAAGGCTGGGGCTAATGCTGAGATGCTACGTCTATTTGAGTACACCATACCACCTACCAGTGTTATTTCTACTGAAGATGGCAAGCGTTTATTTGACCGCCAGCTTAAAGAAAACTATGGTCATGCGGGAGATATATACGTCAAATGGCTAATAGATAACCTAGAGGACGCAGTGCAGGCTATTTTGGACGTCCAGCGCCGTATTGATACCGAGTTAAGGCTTACCCCGCCAGAGCGTTTTTGGTCAGCTGTAGCAGCTTGTAACATAGCTGGTGGCTTGATTGCCAAGCGTATTGGCTTGCATGATTACGATATGGGTGAGATTTATAAATGGACTTGCAAGACTATTCAGGGCATGCGGGAAGAAATTAAACCCCCTGCAGAAAATGCAGTTGCCGTAATTGGTGACTACATTAACCGCCACATGCAAAACATCCTGGTAGTAAAAGCAGATGCAGACAAGCGCACGACTGCTCATTCATTACCAACCTTAGAGCCTAAGGGTGAACTGCTTATTCGTTATGAACCCGATACTAAGCTCATGTACTTTGTGACCAGAGAGTTTAAGCATGACTGTGTAGAGCGCCAAACTAACTACAAGGACACCCTTAAAGAGCTAGAAACAAAAGGCTTCTACAAAGGGTATATGAATAAGCGTATGTCAAAGGGTATGAAAATTACATCCCCCGGCGTAACGGCATTGATATTTGACTGCTCTACTGGTCTATTGGATATAGACGGGCTAATTGCACCGGAGATTGATAATGTTAGTAGGTAAGCTTAGTTACCATATTAATTGGAAAAACTTCAAGCCAGGAACATCTTTCTTTATACCCTGTTTGAATTGCATGCAAGCTAAGCAGGATATAGCTCGTACTGCGAAAAGACTCCAGATGCCAGTTTTGATGAAAGTTAGCATCGAAAATAGCATCAGAGGTATTCGTGTTTGGAGGGTTTGAGTTATACTAGCGGGGCAGATTACATCTGCTTTTCCTTGGAAGATAGCTCCTTCCTACCCTCTTTATCCCCGCCCAGTGCGGGGATTTTTTATTTCTTGCCCATACTTAATACAGGCATGAAGTAAGGAATAAGTTCTTCGGTTGGAATACGTACGCCTTTATATGTACGAGCACGGTTTTCTAATGAAGTGTTTAAAGAGTTATAGATTGTATCGTCATCAATCATTATTTTATCTATGGGGTAACGCTTATTAAACTCACGAATTTGATTCATGTTTTTTTGAACATCTTTTTGAGCGCCAGTAAAATCTTTATTCATAATAGAATCGTTTAGATTCTGCAAAATCTTAGTTCTTTCTTGCTCAGCTTTGACATATTCGTTTTTAAGCTCAAAGCCAAGTTCCTGTTGACGAGCTAGTCTAGTGGGTGCAACACCCGTAGCCTGTGCAATTATGTTGGCTGTAGTTACATCTTGTTTTTCAATTATGGTGTCGCCAGCTTTAGTCTTAGCACCTTCTTGTGAAAGTCTTGTAGCTACTAAAGGATTCTTAAAGAATGCAGGTAACAGCTTTTCCATACCGCGCTCGATGTGGCCATTTTCAAAATCATCTAATGCACCAGCTTGTCCAATAATCCCTGATACGGCTGGACCTATATTAGCTAATACAAAGTTATTAAATGCTTCTTGATTAGTCTTAGCAGGTTTGCCGCCACGGAACCACAAGTTATCAAATGAAGTTTTGGAGCCAATATTGATATCAGTTGCGGAAGATATAGGGCCGCTATAAAGCATATCAGCGCCAACGGCACCAAAGTTTTCCTCTAAAAACCTACGGAAACGTAAGTCGGCATTCTGGTAAACAAGCGGATTCTGTCCACGACGCTTACGTTTCTCTTCGTCATCATCACCCAAATCGCTAAGCGCTTCAACGATTGCACCTACTGTACTATAGAGTGGCATACCTTTTAAACCATGGAACATTGCGCCCATCATAAGCACACCGGTTAAAATCTTCATACTTTCCGCAGCTTGCTTGCGGTCGCTAATTACTTTAGTAGAGTTGTATGCGTGGCGAATAAAGAACGAAGACATATTCATTGCGTACATCTTAAACTGAGAAATAACTGGTATTTTCTTAAATAGCTCTGGTCTTTCCATAGCATCATAGCGACCCATGTTATCTTGCACAGCGGCAACAGCCTTATCAATAGACTCTTCAAAATTCTTAGTCTTATCGTAATGCATTTCAAATGCCATCATCGCTGCAATTTCACGGCTGATACGCTCTGAACCACTAAACAATCCAGACATAATATTGGATGTCATACGCAATGCTTTCTTAGGCCCGCTTAGCGTTGCATTTAATGGGGTACGTCCACGCTGAGAAAGAAGATTATTCTCGGTAAAAGCAAACAAGCCACGTTCCTTAAGCGCTTGGAAAGCAGCAGATAAATTTCTACTATTTTTAATACGTGCAGAGTCTGCTACAGATACGTTAACGGATGGCAAATGGTAGCCACGTATTGTTTCTGGGGACTCTTTAATATCAATACCTAAGCTACCCAATATGTTTGAATAAGCAGCAAACTTAAGCGATGCTCTACCGTATCCATATTGCGCACCTAGTACTGGATAAATCATAATAGGTACAGCGGCTAGCTGAACAGCAGCAGAAGCAGCGCCAGTCAATAACATATAGTATGCGTAGCGTGTAGCCAAAGAAGCAAGAGTGTTAGGGCTTGGTGGATTTAACTGCTCCATAGCACGGCCACCAACAGTATCAATAAACAAGCCCAATTTGGCTTGGTCTGGGTTGCCTACAAGACTATCTTTAGCACGGGTAATCTCAGCTTGCACTTGGTCTGCATACTTAAGTTTAGGCGTTTGGCTAGCCATGCGGTTAGCAGACTCAGTAAAGTTGCGGAAGATATCGGCACTAAAACCAGATACATTATCTGCATGCATAAATTGTTTACGAATACTAGCTTCTGGCAAAGTCATTAACCAAGTCTGGTAAAGTTCGTCTTTTAATTCTTCAGAAGAAGTTTCATTAAGGTTGGCTTTATCAATAATCTCAAACATGCTTTTGAGCATGGTGCTTTCTCTTTGGTTGGTATTACGCAAAGAAGCAATATCATTACCAGAACTAAATGTCTGGTCTTNAAACAACTCGTCTGCTGTTTTACCTAGTTCTCTAGCACGTTTAGCTATATACAATTCACGTTGCCACGGCGAGTCAAACATAATAAATGCAGGTTCATCCCCTTTTTCACGGAACCANGCTGGCCCATGACGCATCAATGGGAAGTATTCTTGTATAGAGTCTTTCTCCTGCATCTTGCGGATTTCAGCCATCAACTGGCCTTTAGGAGTCTTTTCGTCTTTAACATCACCGGGCAACTCTTGTAAACGTTCAATACGCTCATCAAGCAAACTACGCTGCAAATTAAAGTTATCTTTATAAAACTGACGTACCATCTGGTACATCTCTTGGCCACCTTTAATTTTGCCTAATTGTTCCCAAGCATCGTAAACAGTTTGTATGTCATTCATGCGGCGTGTTACTTGACCTTTTAAGCCTGGCAACTTTTCTGCTGGGGTAGCTGGGTCATTAATTTGTTTTGTAAGTTCAATAATCTTTGGGTCATTCTTAACGGCTTCAATAGCAGTAGCATGTGCATCTGGTGTAACTTGCTTAAGACGAGCAAGGTGCATAGCATTACCAAGAATCTTATCAGCACCTTTATTTTTTACAATAAACATGCCCAGCTCATCGGCTTTTTTTGCATATGCTTCTAACATGCCAGTTCTCATTGCAGCCATTTTTTGAGTAAGCTTATCAATACTTTCTAAGGCAGGAATCTTATCCCCCATCCAGCGGATAATGTCAGATGTACGCAGGGTTAACAAAGTATTCTTAATTACTTCTTCCGTCATGCCTTTAAACTTAGCACGCAAGACATCTTTAAAATCTTCAAAGTCATGACCTTCTCTAATTAACCCACTAAGGCCTTCAGCAACGTCATGCAACTTTTGGCTAAGCATCACTTTTTTAGTATCTTGGTCTATCTTTTTTGCTTTAGCTTTTTTCTGGCGAGCAGCAGATACACCTTGAGCTTCTATTATTGGGTTGTATTGCAGTAAACCTTCTGTGGTAAGTATTAAATCTTGCAGTGCGGATTGATGGTTTCTATCCATGTTAAATAGCTTACGGATAGAGTTAGTAAATGTATTGAATAGAGAATTAAAGAAACCAGGTTGGTCAGGTATTGCCTCGCCTTTAGTAGTCAATAAGAACTTTTGCACAGCTTCTTCGGTATTGCCATATGATACAAATTCTTTCATGTCATCGAATGCGCCAACACGATTAAATAAGTCATCAACACGAGGGTCAATAGCTTCACCATTTAACTTTTTATTTAAAAATGCATCTTGCGCATTAATCATAGTCATTTGCAAACTATGTATTGCATCAGCTAATGCAGCGGGTATCTTAGAACCTCTTTCTACTAACTGTAGATATTCGTCAATACGGGCATTGATTGCAGCATGCAATGCTTCGTGTAAAAACACAGTATTGTTTGTGCCTTGGAAGTCGCCCGTATTACCAAAGTTTGGGCTACGTAAGAATATCATTTTTAACTGACGACCATCAGGAGCAGTCCATTGGCCAAACATTCCATTAGCGCCACGGAAAGAATCTTTAAGCGTGCCATCTGCTGTTCTTAACTCTGGTAACTCAGCTTCTGAATTAACTATTTGTAGTTGTACACCCTTAAGGAATGGAGCTAAACGACGCGCCAAGAAACGCTCAAATGTTGTACCGTTTGCAAGTATATGGTTAATAACTTGTTGAACTGTAGTAAAGCCCATGTATTTGGGGTTATGTTCACCAACAGTTGTATTTTGCTGGGCTTTAGATACTTTAGCTACTGGCTGATTTCTTTTAAGTTCTACTCGTTGCTGTAAATTAGCTTGCTCTTGTGTAGTAACTGATGGGTGAGCCAGACCTTCTTTGGCTTTAGTACCCAGTTTGCCCGCACGTTGTGGACCGTTAGCAACACCATGCAATGTATCTAGGGCTTGATTACGTCTTGCTCTATGCTGAACACCCGCATCTAAGTAAGCATCTTGGCTAGCAAAATTGCCTTGTTCTGGCTCAGGTGTATTAAGTGTTTCTATAGCAGAATCAATAGAAGCATTAGTAGCTTTCCACTCTTTAGTCTGGGCAGCTTTAGTTTGTTTCTTAGCGGCTTGTTCTTCAGGGGTTAATACAGCGGCAGGGCGCCCAGTACGTTTACCTTTAGTTGCGGTTGGTGCAGGTGCTGCGGGTACAGTTGGTTCATTAGCAGCGGGTGTTTCTTGTCTTTGTTGTTCTGTTTCTACTGCTTGTTTTTTAAGTGGTGCAAGAACTTTATAACCTTTTGCAACAGCAGTCATTTGGTCTGAAGAATTTTTTATAGTATCTTCAAATTTCTGTACATCCTCATCAGTAGCTATACCTTTGTTATATAAATCTGTTAATAACTTTAATTGATTATCAAAAGATTCTTTAAACAATACACCCCAATTTTTTTCTTTAGCCGCGGTCTCTAAGCTAATTATTTTATTTGGGTCTAGTGCACTCGGTTGATTCGCCTGTACATTTTGTGCTCCTGCTCCAACCCCTCCAGTAGATTCGACAGGGCTAACCAATCGTCCAGGCTGAGATGTTGTAGTTCCTGCGGTGGGCTGAAGTCCATTTTCAGACACAGGAACGCTTGACTGATTTGTTCCGGGGACAGCTCCAGTACTCTGCTGTGCTCTTCCATCTTCTATCTCCTTTAATACTACTTTTCTTGCATCTTCTAATGGTACACCAAGTTCAACCGCCTTATCTTTTACTCGTGTTTCAATATCGTTACTAGGCGCAATAGGAGCATTTGCTTTAGCTTGTTGCTGCTTTTCTTGAGTATCAAGTGGTACAGGATTAATAGGTGTACCAGCACTAGTAGTTACTGGTGGTGTAGGAGGCGCTACTTGTTGTTCTTNATTAGGTGCAGCGGGAGCAGTGGGGGGCACCAAAGCAGCAAATCTTTGCTTAACGCTACTTATAAGATTATTAAGCTCATCTTTTTGAGCTGCATTAAGTTCTTTTAAGCTATTAAATAAAGAAGCAAATCTACTTTCTTTATCTCCACCAGTTTCAGTTTCCCCAGCCAAAGTATCTACTACTGCTTGTTGCTCTTGAGGAGAACCAAATACAAATCCTTTTGAAGCCAATATGTTAGACATAGCTGTTTTGTACGCAGCATCTTCGGCAGCTTTGGCTTTTATTTCTTTTTGTTCATTTAGTCTTTCACCAACAGATTCTTTAATACGACTACTACCCATAGTCGCCACTTCTACAGGGGCACCAAAAAACTCACCTGCAAATTCAGCAAGTATGTTACCTGGGTCTAATTTTTGACCGGCAGCTACTTCTCCTAGTGCTTCTCCCGATGCGCCAATAGTACCTTGTATTGGTGCTTGTAATGCAATATTAGTTAACTCCCTCGCTACGGGTTTATTTTCTAATACTTTGGCTACTGATTTAGGTAATGGAACTTTGCTAGCAACACCAGCACTAATCGCATCCAAAGCACCTACTGCAGAAGCATGAGCAAAAGCTTGTTTGCCTACTTTGTCCATTAACTCTTTATCTTTTGCCGCGGCTTTTAAAGCTTCTGGGTCTTTAATGTCTACACCACTTTCAGCAAGCGCTTGAATAATAGTTGAAGGGTAATCAGTAGCAAAAGAACCAGCACCCATAACAGCTGCACCTAAGCCAGGACCTCCTATAGCAGTAGCTGGTATAGCAGCAACCATGCCTGGGGCATTAGAAATTAAGCTAGAAGGNCCAATAGCAGCAACAAAATTTACTGGGTCTTTTTTAAATTCATCAAGCGCAGCCACCCACCCATGTTCTTTACCCGCGGCCATAACTTTTTGAACAATTGGGTTTTGTGGTATAGCTTCTGTTTCAGCTTGTGTTTGTGCAATACCCGCAGCACGATTACTTAATGCGGTTTCTGTATCTGCTTTAAATTTATTTCTTTGCTCGGCGGTCATAGATGCAACGCCAAGAGGGTCTTCTTCTACAGTAAAGTTCTTTTTACCTGCCGCTAATTGTTGTTCTACGCTGTCAATTTGATTAAGAATATTTGCGTTTGCCTTAAAGCCTGTAGCAGAAAGACCTTGCATAAATTGAGGAATACCAACTTTAGCTGATTGCAATAGGGTTTCCCCTAAGCCCCAGTTTTTAGGCATTTTACTTACGTCTGCAGCAGGCATTTCCTCTGCAGTAAGTGGAGAAGTATATGGGTTTACCGGCTCTTCAGGGGGTAAAGTTGTACCAGCAAGGATACTTGGTTTTTCATTACTAGCCGCGGGCTGTGCCTGAGGTTCTTCTTTTGGCTTTCCCTGTTGCTTAGCATGGTTAGGAATAATATCCCTCTCAATAGCGGAAACAATCTCCGCTTGAGACATGGAATCAGGAAAATTAACTACCCCAACGTTAGGTATATTTACGGCTGGCATTCCAGTATTTTACCTAACTTATTGTGGGTTTGATGGTACGTAGTTGAATGTTCCGTCTTTATTTTGTACCATACTACCACCAGTTATTTTAGGTGGAGGCACTTGTGGTACGGGGCTACCTGGTTTAAATGCAGCAGCTTGACCTTGAACTGATTGCTTAATTTCTTCAGTTCTAGCAGCAATTTTTTGTTTGATATCTTTTATTTTATCTTCATCGCCGTTAGCCATCAATAGCTGTGTATTTAAGTTTTTAAGCTGACCATCTTTAGCAATCTCATTACCCAGAGCGCTAATCATTGCAGATGCACCATAAGGACGGGTTGCAGCAAGGTAATTTTGTTGAGCAATTTGTTTAGTGATTGGGCTATCTTTATCGTAACCTTGTGCAACCAACGCATCAAACTCAGTTTGAATACCTTGTCTTTCTTTAGCACCAGCTTTCTCAACACCATACTTAGCAGCTTCCATTGTAGCGCCAGCATGAATTTGAGCGGATTTAATAGTAGCATCAGCTTGTTGCTCGGAACCAAGAATCTTAATAAGGTCATCACGAGTACCTTTATGGTCAGCTTGTACTGCTTTAGCAATATCAGCCTCTGTGTTGTAACCAAATTTGCTAAGCTCAAACTGCTGTTTGGCTAGTTCCATTTTCTGTTGTTTTTGCTCTTTAACATCTTGTGCATACCCTTGCAGAGCAGCTTGTGAACCTTGTCCGATATTAGCCGCAGCGTATGGAGAAGTACCACCCATGATACCTAGACCAGCTTGGAGTAGACGCAAGCCAGTAGAAGACTGGGTATCAGAGGCAGATGGAGCAAGCGACTTTAATTGGTCTGCATAGTCAGATACAAACGAAGTGCTTGGCATCAAAGACTTATAGCTTGCAACTTGGTCTGCGATTGGGGTTTGATATTCTTTTGTTAGCGTAGATTTAATGTCGGAACTATCATCTTTTACTTGGTCGCCTTGAGCAAACGCAACTATGCCACCACCAGCAGCATTAAAGTTATAGTTTTG
>JGI26470J50227_1000372_pt1 | contig 18924 bp, 24 predicted proteins | sample FreactTroBogLake_FD_50227 | JGI IMG/M metagenome (IMG submission 50227) | reverse complement strand
GATGCCTCCGAGATGAAGTATCCCTGTGCTGTTGTGCATTGGGCTGGCACCGTGGAGAGTGAAGACAGTGGACTGAACGGGCTGGACTATATCGCCTTCCCGATGCGGCTGGACTTCTACGACACTGCTTTCAAGGGTTCGATGCACGATGTGCGGAACCTTTATCTCCTCTGGCGTGAGCAGGCCGGGAAAGCTCTCCGGCATCAACCGCTCCCCGGTGTGCCAGAATCGGCGTGGTGCGATGTGCAATTTGGGGCGGCGGTCAATCTGAGTGCGGAGAGCGAGAACGGCAGCTATGTCGGCTCGCTGGTGATCCGTGCTGTGTGCCGGGAGCCGCGTGGGATTGGAGCATAACAGAGTAGGTCAGGCAACCCGGTTGACAAACTGGCGGTATCCCCAGGGGTTCCGCCGATGCCACGCGCAAAGTTAGCCTCACTGCGAATCGGGCCACAGAGCTACAGTTCCAGCCCGTCAGATAATCCGTTGATGTCGTTGCTGTTCTCGAACTTCAAGCCAAACAACACGCAAATCCCTATCGACATCGGGGCCAACCTCGGCGGGTTTGGCAACCTGGGGCACCCCGTTGACCTCACGCGAAAGAATATCCGCGTGGTCTCCCCGTCGGGTGAGTTCAAACCTTCCTTCGATGAGTGGGCACAGTTCGCGCAGTTTTTCATGAATGGTGCCGGAACCGTCGTCGGCGGGACCACGACGTTCACCTTCGGTTCGGCATCGGTCAACCGGTGGATGGAATACACCGACACGATGGGCGTGATTCACCGTCTTCTCGGCCTGGCGGTGTCGCGGGCTGTGATCGCGGGGAGTGCGGCCCAGGAGGTCACGCTCGGCCTCGACATGGTGGGCACGGACTGGACCAACCCTTCGACGACGACCTATCCAAACTGGTCCAATACGACCCGGCTTTTGTTCGCTGACATGGGCCTCACCCTGGGCGGAACCGCGACCCCATGCCGGTCGTTCAGCCTCGAAATCGACCACGGAATCAAGGCGGATCGCTACTACTCCGGGTTCGTGAACTCTGGCCCACTGAACCTTGATCGCCGGGTGATGCTGCGGCTGTCGATCCCTTACGGTTTGGCGGTCGCGGCATGGGCGGCGGGTCAATCCGATACCGGCCTCGCGGCGGTCCTCACGTTCACAGCCATCGACAACGGCGTCACCTCGACCATGACACTCACGTTGCCCGCCATCCGGTACGCTCACCCGGATATCGAAGCCCGCGTGCCGGACGAGCAATTCATTGACCTCGAAGCCCAGTGCTTCGGCCCAACCCAATCCCGAACCAGTTCCGGCGTGACTTACAACTACACCGGCTCGGAACTGACACTTGCCCTTACCCCGTAAGGAACCATGACCGCAACCGAAATCCGACTCATCGACGGCAAAACCGAGTTCAAATTCAAGACCCTTCCGGGTGGCCAGTGGCCGCCCCTCGAAGGCACCGTTCGCCCGGCATCTAACCGCGAAATCTCCGGCCTCGATGCCCGGCTTGCGGATATCCGGCTCAAAGGTGGCCCCGAGGCTGAAACACTGGTTCTCAAGGAACGGGCGACCTTTTACGCGGCCCGGATTCTCTCGTGGAACGTCTCGGCGGAGATCAACCCGACCAACGTGGAAAACCTGCCCTGGGAGATCTTCAAGCAACTCGATTCCGTGGTCGCGGGCGCGGGCGGGCTGGTCCTGGGAAACTCCGACGCCACCTCCGCCTGATCACCGACGAGCCGAAGTGGGTGCGGTCCTGCGAGGATTGTTCCCGATTCGTGTTCGACGATGCGGGCAAGGTGGCACAGGTTCCACGGGGCATGGATGCGGACGGGCAGCCGATCATGGGTGACGCTGTGCGACCAACGAAAACGCCCCCGCCGTGCAGCATGTGTCCAAAGTGGGAGGATCGTGAGGGGGAACCGAAGCCTCTCACGGGAGTGGAGGATATCTTCGCTCTGCCGTGGTTTTACGACTGCCGGGAGCAGTTCCTCGAAGGTCGGGCCATGGGGGACTTCGGCGACCCTGACCCGTTCACAAAATCAGTCTTCTCGGAAATCGACCAAACGGAACGCAGACTCGAGCGCCGCGAAACTGGCGGTACGCTAGCGGCCGTTGTTCGACTGATGTCACGGAGATAGTCATGTCCACGAGCCAAGAAGCGAAACTCCAATTCCGGTACGAACTCACCGGCAACGGTATCCAGGCCGTCAACAAACTCACCGGCGAAGTGCTGAAACTGGCGACCGCGGAAGAGACCGCGATTGGCAACGCGAAGAAGCTCGGCCAGGAACTTGGCAAGGCTGGCAGCAATGGCCCCCCATCGGGCGGGTTCGGTCGTGGCCCGTTCACGGGTGGCGGCGGCAATGTTGATCGATCTGTGATGGCGGCCCCCCGGCCTGGATTCCGCGACGATAACCGACGTGGCGGAGAATCGGAACTCGTGCGAGCAATCTCACGCCTGGTGGACGAACTGCATCGATTGCCGGAATCCTTGCGCGGCATGGTGGCATCTGGCCCGCAGATGGGTATGGGGTTCGGAGGGATGGGTGTTCCGGGAATTGGGCAACACAAGCCGGGTTCGATCAGTGCAATCGAAAGCGGGCAAGAGGGTGAGGAGTTTCGAGAGAAGTTGGCTGCAAAACGAGCGGGCGACCAAGCATCAAAGCAAGCTCAGATGGTATCCTTTGCCACATTGGGCGCTGGCGCAGCTCGGCTTACTCAAGCCCTCTTGGATTCAACCGGACCTTATAAAAGTGAACATAGTCAGACGCAGGATTTTTTAAGAGGGTATTATCCGGGGTACGCTTTGCTCCGGGATACACAGAGGCGTTTCCAGATTTTTGGAAAAGGTTTGGATCAAGAAAATCAAAATCAAAAACTGATGATTGAGGAACATCGGGACGCTATGTATACCCGACCTTTTGAAGACTTCAAGTTTAGCAGAGACCTATCAAGAGCCGAAGCGGACAATCGAATGCTGGCGACGAAAGGATATGACCCAACTAATCCTTATGGCCCGCGTTCGCTGGCATTTACACCACTCGGCCAGACCGCTCGTGGAACTGTGAGTGAATCGCGGGCATACGCCGAAAGTCAAAAACTGTTACCCTCACGGGATGCTTTAATCGCGTCTCAGCAAGAGCAGGCTGTTGCACGGAAGCGAATCAAAGACTTGGATCAATTGGAAAAGTATCACACTGAAGAGATGGAAAAAGCGAAGAAGTACGCGAAAGATTTTGAGACCGCTGCACGACGAGCGGAGACCGACGAAGACGCTGGATTCAAAAGCCAAGAGTATTACGCCAAGTCGAAAGCACAGGCGGAAAAGGCAAAAACTCACGCGGGATATTTGATTCGTCTTGACGATGAGCGGCAACGCTCGCTCGCTGGGTTGGCAGAGGCAACGGGCGGTGTCCGTGCAGGCGAGCGTGGTGTTCTGTCAGAACAACTGGGCATCTACCGCGAGCGAGAATCCACGGCCCGAAGTCAATCGCAACGGCTGGGGATGCTTGGCGTGAGCGGGAACGCGATGGCCGACCAAGCCATGCAGATAATTCAGCAAACCGGCGACATCTCTTTGCTGCCCCCAGAAATTATTGCACAGGCTCAGGCTAAATATCCCGAACTGACGGCAAAACTTCTTGAACAGTCGGGACAGCAATATCTACCGGGGGCTAAACAATTCTCGGATGAGTACCGAGATTCGGTTCCAGATATTTCCGCGAAAGTGGATGAGGCGCAACAGCAGTTGCGAGACCGTGAGCAGAACGACTTGCCGAAAAAATTCCTGGAACTCTACGACACGTTTTCCAAAATCATGAGCCGGGAAAACCGGCTCATGGTGGAATTTGATGCTGCCATCAAGCAGATCGAAGCTGACTTGCGGCTCATCAACAACCAACCGAAATAATCACTTGGCCAAGTTGTTTCGGATCATGAAAAGCAGAGCTACGATCATCATACCCAAAACAAAGAACGCAATTCGCCACCTCATTGCTGATTTGCGTTCTTCTTCGATCTCGTGAAGAACGTGATCAAGTTCGACCAATTCTTCGGGTTCATCGGAATCAACGATCACATCAGGCATTTCAGCACCCTTGTTACCGGAATCGGTACATCCGGCACATCTTGCCAGGATTACCGAGACAGGGGAAGCGGTGCGGGTGTTCAGTGGGCGCGAGGCGTTAAACCAATTTCGTAGCTACGCTATTTACTTCTGTAATTCCTGTAGCTACACTATCTCCATTCCCTTTTCAAATTTGGTGTCACAGAATGTCCGCGAAGATCAAGAAAGCAAAACCCCACGTTGGCCGCCCCGCGAAGCCGGAAAACGAACGGGCAAGGATCGTCTCGACCCGCCTTCCCGCCGAAGCGATTCCGTTTTTGGAAGCCTACGGGGATGGCAAGGTGACTGCCGGACTAAAACGAGTGGTCCTTGAAGCGATGGAACGGGCTGGGAAAAATAATTCCTAAATTCGTAGCTACGGATATTGACAGGCTGAATTACCGTAGCTACATTAATTACATCACCTGACGCACTTCCGCGACAGGGAACCCCGAGAGGATGACTGAGATGACCGCTACCAAGAAAATCACCGTGACCGCCGAGAACATCGTGAGCGTCAAGATTCTGGATGGCTTCGACCGCGAAATCATGTTGGAAGTCACTTACCGGAACGGCAAGCAAGTCAAGAATCTCGAATGCCGTACCTGCACCATGAGCGACGACACACGGCACGCGGTCAACATCTGGTGCCGCTCGCACCTGAAGTACCGCGCCCTACTGCTGGCGACGGTGCAACTGCGGCGGGGTGAGATGCCTATCGCGGCTGGGATCGGTGGCACCGAGGCACGCTTGGCCGTGGCGTTCGCTCAAAACTACTGCGAGCGAAGCAAGGCTAACGATGTGGTGATGGCAAGCCAAGCTGCCCGCGATTTCAAAGACGCCGCCCCTACCCGCAATGTGTGGGACGACGAAAAGCAGACTCATGTTTTCTCTGCCGTGCTGCCGAACGGAGAGACGACGGACGACTTCGATGCGGCGATGAACGCATGGGCTGGCGTGCGGGAAACGATGTACTGCGACAACGGAGACGGATACGCCACGACCTACGCCTACGTAGCCTAATCACCCGCCCCACCCCGCCCCCGCAAGGGGGCATCCTCAATTCCGAGGCCGAATCATGGAACGCCTGACCGCGAAAGATGCCGCCGCCCAGGTTGCAGCCGAGGCCCCGCCCGTTGGAGATTGGCCTGATAAGGGCGTGACCCTCAACAAGGGTGTTGCCTATGCCGCGAGAAAGGCCAGTTGGCCGGGTCGTAAGGTGATAATCACTGTGCACCATCCAGAGGGTGTGGACTCGGCAGGATGGCACCGTCCAGCACGCACACAGGACGTCGAAGTGGTTGTCTATCCGGCACTGTGGGTCAAGCGGCTGGCCGAACTGATGGGATGCCCGGTCACGGACTTGGTGCTGAAGCGGATCGGATACAACAATTGAACTTTTCGCCCCCTTCACCGGGGGTTTTTCATTTCCTCGTATCAGGCAACCCGGTTGACAAAATCCGGGTATGCGTCTCCTCTATGGCGGAACTCAACTCGGGGTCACGAACGGCACGCGAATCGTGCCGAGTCGCACTCTGCTACGCAATCAGCGAAACCTGGGTTACGGTTTCCGCTGGGCCGTGGATGTGGACGCCTTCCTCAAGTTGATCGACAACGAGACCGACACCACGACCCAGATGGGGGCGATTGAGCTTCTGCTCTCTGCTTCTGGCGGCGACCTCGAATTCCAGTACGACTCAAACACCGATACCGTCAATAGCTGGCTCACGGCAAACACATTCACTGGCGTGGTGCCTACGTTTCTTGGCTGGGGTGGCGACCCTGGGGCACAATTCCGGACCTGGCGTTCCTTCAAATGCCGATTCGAGTTCGATCAGCATTTCACTTCGCTTTCCTCTGGATTCCTGATCGATTTCAAAGAAACGATCCGCATCCGCGGCGGCACGAGTGGCTATGTCGTGAACGAGTACGTCAACGGTGTGGCCCCGGATGCGTGGGCGACCATCGCCACAACGAAATGGACCGCAACCCAGGCTGGCCGGGCGGTTGGCCTCTCACAGTTCCCGGCCTCGTCACTGTTCCCGCCGATTTGGGGCAATACTTCGCCCCCGCTCAAGGATCAGGACTTCAGTTACACCAGCCCCGAAGCACAAGGGACGGCACCAAAGTATCGTTATTACGAATGCAACTGGAACTATTCCTTTGAGGCACCCACGTTAGACCCGACCAAGCGACCAAACCTCTGGACCTAATATGCCTGTCATCTCATACCCTGGAATCACAGGAGTGATGGCGTGCGATCTCACGACCTCGGTGGGTATCACGCCAGCCACGATCCAACTTGTTTGCTCGCCTTCCTCCACCCCGGCGACGACTGGAACGCTCACGATTGGCGACGGGACGAACGCGAATATTGTGTTCCCGAATTGCATGTGTCTGGAACCGCGAACCGAAGTCACTCACGACGCGAATCAAATCATCGTCCGGCTGGCGGATCGTCGCTGGCAGTGGCGGTACGGGTTCCCGGTCAATGGTCATTACAACATGGAGGCAGGTTCGGGAAAGCTCATTCCTTGGACCGTGCGTTCGCCATGGCAACTCGCCTACTATCTCCTCACGCAGATGGGGGAACTAGTCAACGCGGCAACCCAGATCGACCTTCCTGGCGGTCTGGCTCAGCCCGGCGTGGCGATGGGGCCGAGCGACCGGGCAATCTCGGCATCCGGTCAATATCTGGGCATGGGCCAAAACTACAGCCTCACCAACTCCAACCCGGAGACACGCTGGATCGTGCGGCCGGCGGCGGCGGCACTGGCGGACCTGTGCGAATATTACGGTCGGCTCGTGGTTCTAAACCCGGTCGATAACGTCGTCTACATCAAGCAAATCGGTTCTGGCGCGGCACTGCCTGCTGGCTCGCTCATGCGAACGGGTGCGGTAGTCCAGCAAGACGCGATCCCGCAATCTGTAACCGCTCACGGTTCGCCGATTGAATATCAGGTCAGATTGCGTGCGCGGGCTGTGGCGAAAGATTGGGATGGCCAGTGGAGACCGATCAACGATGTGAGCTATGCCCCGTACACCAACAGCCAGACGATGCAAGTGCTGGTACAGGGGAAGACGTTTGACGCAACCAAGAACTATTTCGTTTACGTCAACAGCGTGCCGTTTTCTGTGACCGCTGGCACTGTGGCGAATTGGAACGCACTGGTCACCAACCTAGCCGGACAGATCAATGCTTCTGTAAATCCGCTCGTGGTGGGATTGGTCACAGCGACGGTTTACACCAGCGGTTCGACCTATGCTCTACAAATCGATGGCGTCAACGATGGCTATGAATTTGAAGTGATGACACAGTATGAATTCCCGCTCGGCACCATCAACGGATCGACAACGACCGATTGGACAGCGACTTGCTCCAAGGGACCGATTCGGGGTTCCTACAGTACAAACAACTGCTGGCAGATCAGTTGGCCGACCCCCCAGCCTATCGGCACTGTGTTGACGGTCACGGTCAACGGGTTCCCTTACACTCAGGCAGTCACGGCGGCGGCTCCCAACGGACTTGCGGATGCTCTTGACCTGTTGGCGGCTCAGATCAACGCCGCATCAGCAGGCTATACCGCGGCGGGTGGTGGCTCGTTGTTCACGGTGACGAATAACACGGTAGGCGTGGCAATCACAGTCTCGGCGGCATCTTCGACGGGTGTGGCCCCGGTGGTCACTGAGCCGGTCGGCGTGGTCTCGGCTCCGACAGGCTGGGAGCGGACAATGCCTCCGTTCGGAGTCTTTGCCCGTGCCGTGAGTGGTCGCCTGAACTACGAGGAAGCCAAGCGACTCGCAAACGAAACAGTGATGACCTGCTATCAGGTGGTGTGTGAAGACCCAGCCAACACGACCACGAAATCAATTCCGATTCCCGGTTCCGCTTCGGTCACGAATCAGTTTCGGCTCATCCTCCAACCGGATTCACCGACACCGATCACACCGGAACCGGGCAACGTCAATGTCCTTGATCCCCGCACGGGCCAACCGTTCGCACAGACGACCTACAACGGGTACGCTGTCCGGCGGCCAAACCTTGTCTATGGTTCGGTTTGCAAGCACATCATTGCCCGCGATGGCCTCATGTGGCGAGGGAGTACCTACCTTCAGCACAACACGCCACCGCGATCACTGCTGCCTCTCACGTTTAGCATTGTGGACCCAGAGATGCAGGTGATTCGCTTTTCTCAGCCGGTCTATCGCTGGTTGGGGACTTGTGGTGTGTTCGGACCTTTGTTCTCTGCTGGGTTTACAGCACAACCTGCTGAAATTGTGATCGAATGTGGTGTCCAAACTCTTGACGCCACGACCTATGCTCCGGTCGCCTACGAATCGACCGTGGCCGTTGCGGGTGGATTTGGCCCGCCGATCATGCGGTTCTTTCCCGATATCCGACAAGAGATCATCGCGGCTTACGACTACTGGAACAACATCACCGGATTCACCTCTTTGGATCAAGACGCGGCGACCCGTGCGACCGCCTACGCAACTGCGGTCGGTCTCACGTTCCAGGCTCCGGCGGGTTCGAGCGTGGAATACCCTGGGATTCAGTCGATTCCCTTGGATGGCAAGACCCGGCAAATCAAGTGGTCGATCCGGGCCGGTGTCGTCTCGACATCCGTTGATCAGAACTGCGAGACCTCCCGCGTGGTGCTTCCTTATCCGCAACGACGCAAGGCGGAAGGATTGCCCACCGATGCCCTGCGAAGACAACAAAACCTCGACAGCGACTTCATGGCGCGGGCGATGCTGGCGAAGCGGAACAACGCAATGGGAGCGGTCATTGGTTCGCTCTTTGGAGGTGGCCGATGATTCCCGCACATTCGCCAGAATTGCCGCACTGGATGCCGTTCGTCAACACGAGCGGTCAAGTCATTCCCGGCGGCGCGGTGCTGGAACCGGCTGGCGGCTATGACAGTGCTGGCCGGATGCTTGTCCGCCAGTGCACGGTGAGCAATTCCTACGCGATCTACTTTGCTTCCCCGATGGGTTGTGATGCCGATTCCGGCGGTGAAGCTGTAGACGATAAGCCCGGAGGTGTGTGTCGTCCGGCTTGGCCGATGACGGCAGCAGCGGTCGCACCAGCGGACCTGGCGAGCTATACCTATCCCGTCTCGGCGGGCAGCAAGGCGGGCGACTGGTATTTACGGCTGGGCCAGACGGGGTTCCGTTTCGTGGACCCGCTCATGGACGGGCTGGCAAATGCGATCCCGACGCCTGTGGCGCCAACGGTTCCCACCAGCGGTTCCGGTTCTTCTGGTTCGGGTGCCTCGGGTTCTGGTGGTGGATCAGGAACATTCCGTGGGTATGTCTACCGCGACATCTGTGTCAATGGAATCTTGCAGCAATGGCGGGCGGAGGAGTGGTCTGACCACATGACGCCATATGTTTATCTGATGGATAACGGTTGTTGTGGTTGTGGACCGACTCCAATTAGCGGAAGCGGTTCGAGTGGGTCCAGTGGGTCTGGCGGCGGGACGCTTCCGCCGGTCACAACCGCTTATCAGGCTTGTTGTGCCCGAAGTCTCTCTGCGACGATGATAGCGACGATTAGCGGCGGTTATGGTTCTATCACAATGACGTGGACCCCGTCGCTTCCTGCACCCTACAACGCTTATGGGACTTCTGGTTGGTTGGGCACCAAGACAATCTGTGGTGGAACCTTTGGACTCGCATTGGTTGGAGTCAACAATTCGAGCGGAACAATTTGCACGCTCATCAATGACACGAGCGCGATTTCGGGCGGCTATACCGCCAATTTGTTTTCCTCACCGAGTTGCGGTTCACCGTTTACGATTTCCGCAACCGTCATGAACGGATCATCAATCTCTGGTTGCCCAGGTCTAAATGGTCAGTCGATTACGATTGTGGAGATGTAATGGAACCCCGTTGCACCACTCACGGCAATCTGTTGTGGGACCATGACAAGCCGTTCCCCAAAGGCAACAGCCCTTACTGCTATGTTTGCTGGAGGGAAAACTCCAGTATCCACACGTCCCGATTGGCAGCCAGATCGCTACCCTGCGTCCACGAGGGAGCCGTCCTGGAATGGTGTACCACATGCCCAGCGGGCGGTGAGGCCCGTCACATCCGAGACTGTGCCAAGCATGAGCGATGTACGCGAGGCGAGGCTTTCCCACTAGTGAAATCCTGTGCTGCCTGCGGCGACTACGACGACGGAACCACGAATTTAAAAGAAGTCGCCAGGTGGAAACTGACCGATCCTCGCGGAGTTCTTCCACAGGGAAAGTTTCATTTCAACGCTTCACTGATTGAATATCAGGGCCGGAAACTGCTTGCCATCCGGGACGGCTGGGCGGGATCACAGATTCACGTTGCGGAACTGGATAACGACTACACTCCGACCCGATGCACGGTGCTGGCGCATCTGCGACATGAGACAGCTCACGGATGCGAAGACCCCAGGCTATTCGTCTACCGTGGCCGGTTGCATGTCTCCTACACCGGATTCAATGGCGATGTGACATCGGTCCTCTACGCTCGGCTTACGGATGATTTGCAAGTCGAACAGGTTTTTCCGCTGCAATATTCCAAACGCCAGCACTGGGAGAAAAACTGGGTCTTTTTTGAGTCGGCTGGCGAACTTTGGTGTGTTTATTCGTCTCTCCCTGATCATCGCGTTTTACGGGTGACTGGAGCGTATGCCGAAGATGGACATGAGACGCTGAATCTATTCCCATGGGCGGGGGGACATCATCGCGGCGGCGCGTCTCCGGTGCGGTTGGGCGACAAGTTTTATCACTTTCACCACGGGTGTTGGGACTTGGGGGATTCGTGGCCGACGCGAAGGTACAACATCGGCCTCACGGTATTTGAAAATCAACCGCCATTCCGGGTCACTTATCAGACCCCCCATCCGATCCTTGTGGCCGACCCGAATACGCGGCCAGCGGATCAGTATTGCGATGTGGCTTTCCCGGCGGGTGCGATTCGTGATGGAAGGTCGTGGGTAGTATCTATGGGCGCACACGACCGCTGGACTGATTTTGTGAGATTTGAAGATTCGGTGCGAAAAAACGAATGAAAGATCCTACTTATCAAAACAATTCAGGAAGTTGTGATGTATAAGCGAATTGCTTTGTTCGTACTCATGTTTGTTATGTTCAGCCTCAGTGCGAACCTTTCGGTCAAAAAAGCAAAGACCAACGACGCGGAAAAGGCTGCTGTAGTTCGTAAGCGATACCTGGAACTTGCAGAAAAGGTCAGGATTGCCAAGTTGAAAGTTGATACCGAATGGACGCCCGAAAATAACAAAGCGTGGCTCGCACTGATCCAAGAGTATGCTGAATTCTCTCGCCAGCATCCCGAACACCATTCGCCCGCACTGGATCGCTAATCTCATCTCAGGCAACCCACGCTCCAAAATTGGGGCATGAGCGTCACGACCACTGCCAGCGCGGACATCGGTTGCAAGCAGGGCGAAGCCCTCGTCTTGCAACTCGGTTCGTCTACCATTCCTGGCGTGACTTTCAATGGCGTGGCGATGAACTGGACCGGCTGCTCCGCCCAAATGGACATCCGGCTCACGAATGCAGCATCAGCTCTCGCCAGCGCTACGCCAGCGTCACAAGCCAGCACAGCGGCTGGAACCATCGTTCTCGGCAGCAACGGGCAAGTCACGGCGACGTTCTCGCCCACGATCACAGCGGCAATCCCCGTCGGTACTTATCGCTACGACCTGCGGATCGTGGATTCGTTGGGATCGCCCCACTACTGGTTGCAGGGCAACGTCAAAATCAGCGACCGTGTGACGATCGGGGGTGGCTCGTGAGCACACAGGTCAACCAATTCACGAACGCGGTCACAGTCAACTCGATTCAAAATGTCACGCAGTTGGCTTTCGTCGCGGCACAGGGACCGGCTGGTCCTCCGGGTGCGAATGGGCCAAACACGGTCACGACCGCGACCATAACCAATCTCACTGGCCTGCTCTACGGCAACGGGTCAAATGTTGCCCAACTTGGAATCGGTGCTGGGCTTGCTATCGTGGGCGGCAATCTCACGGCAACGAGTACTGGGTCGGGAAGCGTCACGAGCGTTGGACTCGCGTTACCCAGTAGCATTTTCAGCGTCAGCGGCTCTCCGGTCACAGCATCGGGGACGCTCACCGGCACACTTGCGAATCAGTCAGCCAATCTTATCTTTGCTGGCCCATCGTCGGGGAGTGCTGGTGTTCCTACGTTTCGCGCATTAGTCGCGGCGGATATCCCGGCCCTGAGCTATGCGTCTACCTCGACTACGAATACGTTCACGGCCGGACCCAATACGTTTCAGACAGGCGGGTCAGGCAACGTCGGAGTGACGATCCAGGGTGCGAGTGGGCAGACGGCAAATCTATTCGAACTCTGGGGTGTTTCGGCCTCGACCAATCGGCGTCAAGGATTTGTGAATTCTGGGTGGAATGGCTTTACCACCGATTCGACGCGAGAAGGTTACGTTTCTCTTGGTGCTGTAGGCATTTCAAGTGGGGCGGAGTCACAGCAAACCGGGCTGACGGTCACAGCCCAGAGTAGCGGTACGCCTCTTATCACGATGGGGGGCAATCTGGTTTTCCCTGCGAATGGAGCGGAGCGGGATATCAATTTCGTGGATCAGTATTCCACGACTCATACAGCGATTCAGTATTCGACTTCGAATCTAATTCACTACAACCCTACCGAAAGCAGTGCCGTATGGGGAAAAGGCGCGATTGCTGGTGGTCACACGCTGTATTTCTACCAATCGACAAGTAACGAAGGTCTCACGATCCAAGGAGTCGATAGTGGGCATACCTATTTCCAGGTGATGCAAGTTGCTGGCTCTCGAATGTTGGCCGTGACTGAGATCGGCGTCGGGATTGGAGGCAACAACTCGACTCCCGCCGCTCCACTTCACGTTAGTACCGGAGTCGGCAGTTCGCTGGGAGCAATCTTTCAAGCGGCAGCAGCACAGACCAACGATATTGTGCAAGCTAGGGACTATCTAGCAAACGTACTGCTTGGCGTGAATTCCGGTGGTGCCCTTTATCTGCAAGGTAACGGCAGTTATCTCAAGTTGCCGTCTATGACTGCGGCTAATCTCACTTCTGCCTCTACTTCCGGACTCGGGTCTATCGCCTGCGTCACAGACGCCACTTCGACCACGACTGGGACTACGGTCGTGGGCGGCGGCAGCAATAAAGTCTATGTTCGCAGCAACGGTACTAACTGGATTATCTTCTAACTCACAGGTGACACATGCCGACGACTCCTAGCACTGTTCACGTTCCCGGCACGCTCCCGGCCAACGCCACAACCATTGGTTTTGATTGGTCAAACAAAGCCACAGGGCCAAATGGGAACGGTAACATCATCGCTTCATATCAAGAGACTTTGCAAATCATCGATCAATGTCGTGCCGTGGCAAAAGATGAAGTGCAGGCCGTCGAAGATGGCGTTTCGCTACTTGCCGCTGTGACGGCACGAAACCTGACCTCTTTGACAAACCTTCCGCCGTTTCCGCTGCCCGGGACCAATGCAGGTCTGTCGCTTCTCACCGTGGATCAGTTCCTTGTGATGTGGCAGGCATCCCTGGCTTGGATGAGCAGCCCACAGACTGTGACCATGACAATCGCAGTTCCGAATCCAACAGACGGAACCTACGCTCTCAATGCGGACGGCTCGCTCGTTACTCAACAGGTTCAGTTCACGGATATCCCGCTGAACGTGTTCCGGCGGTTCATGAGCAATCCGGCGGGCTAATAACGATTTACTTTACCCAGGAACTATTTCCGTGAATCCTTTGCAACAAGACCCGACACCCGCCCAGGCATTGGAAATCGCGTGGCAGTGCTACCAGCGATCCCGGAGCGACTTGACGGGAGCCGAACACCAGTTGGTGTCCAAAGCGTTCAACATTCTCGCCACGGCACTCAATCCACCTGCATCCGCGGGTGAACCGGCAAAAGCCACAACGGAAACCCATGCTTGACCACGGATACCCGACCAAGAACGGGAACACAGGCGCGGGTCTCAAGCTCGGCCTCCTGGATGATCCGGGGGAATGGCATTACTCGTTGATGCTTCAGCGGCTCAACGAAGTCTGCCCCGGTGTGCAAATCATTCAGGGAAAGCCCGGACCTGCGAGTGAGGTTTACAGACTTGCGGGGCTTGGCTGTGCGGTGATTGCAATGCCTTGGATCATGCCGAGTATCAGCAGTCCAGGTCAAGACGTGGATCTCGACGCAGCGTTGACATGGGCAGATCAAAAAGGCGTCTTGTTGTTCGCTGGTGTCGGAGACAATAACCCGGTGACGGGCTATCCGGCGAATCATGGATCGGTGTTTAGTTGTGGGGCGATCAACGGCGACGGTAGCCCGAATCATCTCGGAAACACGTTGTCTGGCCCGTGTGCCATCGGCATCACTTGTGGATCGGCATCGGAAGCAACTGCTTTGGCGGCGGGAATGGCCATTCTCTGGCTCGGCTACGGTGTCCACACCCACGGCGACCCATCACAACGGCACAACGGCTGGTGGCATTGGCTCACAGACACCGGGGTGCAAACTCTGCGCGGGATCGCTCCGATGTGTGCGAGGTTGTGATTCAGGCAACCCAGTGGCAATGATGTCACTGAGGTGATGCCGTGGACCCGACTCCGACTCAATATCGACCGGATGTATGGACTGGCCCACGGCATGAGGGTCAAGAGCCTTATACGCCCGGAGTGGTCCCTGTGGCCGATCAGCAACAAACGAAACGGAACTTTGTCGCAGCGAAGATTGAGATTATCGCAACGCTGTTGATATGGGGAATCACGGACCTGTATTTCTTCATCCGCTACGGTGGCCCGGCGACGATCAGCACGCAAATCGGGAACTGGATGGCGAGCGGTCGCGTCCTGGGCTTCCTGATCGGCGGGTTGATGGTTGGTCTGGTGACTCACCTCTATCGCATGATGCCCGCTGATACCTCGACCGGCCAGCACCTGTATGTGATCGCGGGAATGATAGTCGGCGGTATCTTGTTGTGGTTCATCACTCCTCAGTGAACTATCTATGGAACGGCAAATTGAGATCGGAGCCAAACAAGTGATAGTTTCGATTGGCGATATGGAAGGGATGATAAGGAAAATGATTCAACTGAAGATGAGTAGTTCAAAACAACGGCGATACACGGCCAGCGATGACGTTGCGTTCAAGAAACGAGTCGCAAAGCGTCGGGCAAAGAAAGGCTATCGCTGACATCGAGCTGACACCTAACCCGAGGAACGCCATGACGCTCCCGCTGATCCTGTTGCCTTTGTTTCTTCTTCAGACCCCGGCTCCGATGCCGAAACCTGTTTCCGTTGTCGCGGAAGTGAACAAAGGCGACAAGGCACCGGCTCCGACTTGGACCGAAATTCCCGCTGATCCGATCCTCACGACACTGGTGAATCCAGTCGCGGCGAAATGGATTCCTGTTGACGACGGGTGCGAACTCCGTCCGGCGACTGATGGCAAAACTTGTGTGTTCGCTGCGGCGAAATCGGGCCGATACCGAATCGTTGTCGTCCCTGAAAACGGGGATGTGATGCGGGTGGCTGTGATCGTGGGCAAGGTTGATCCCGTTCCGCCCCCAGCCCCACCTGGCCCGACTCCGCCGCCAGTTCCGCCCGTGCCGACTGACCCGCTCACGATCAAGTTCCAGGCCGCTTACCAGCTTGACACGCGAGACGTGAGCAAGAAGAAGGCGGACCTGCTCGACCTGGTGGAGCTGTGCCAGCAAGCCGCCGAGCTGGCCAACAGTGACTCGGTGACGAGCACCGGGGCGCTGGTCACACAAGTTGCAGCCGCGTCCAAGGCACTCAAGATCACCGGCCTGACCGACGTTCGCGCCGCGATCAATGCCGAGTTGAAAACCGCGATGCCCACCGACGTGCCGCTGACGCCACCTGTTCGCACGGCGGCGGCGGCGGCGTTTGCCAAAATCAAGACCGCTCTCCAAGGAGTCCAGTAACCCATGGCCGACCCAACGACCACTCCGCCTATGACGTTCCCGCCTATGACGTTCCCGCCGCTGGGCGTTGCTCCTGTCGCTCATGCAGTTCCCGCTGCGCCCACGGTGCCAGATTCCCCGGCTGCAGTTCCCGCGAGCTGGACGGCAATCTCGCACAAAGCGGCTGCCTGGCTGGGCTTCGCCCTGGGCCTGATCGCACTTTTGCTCTGGGTGCTCCAGGGTGGCCAGGGGACGCCTCCATCTATCCCTGTGATTCCGATGCAGACCGCCCCGGAAGCGGCACCCCCGGAACCGCCCCGAGCGATGGGGTGGGTTAATGACCCGCTCGCCGTAAACGCAGTCAAGATGACTCTTCCAATGGGCGAGCGGAACTTCCGTGACACGGCGGCGGGCAAGGCGCTCCACGGTAATGACGGCACGGTGCTGCTATCGGACCCGGCAAAACAACTCCTTGGCCGACACCTCGACGCCGAAGACCAGGGCCAGGTCGGATGTTGCACAAGCGAAGGTTCTGGCACAGCCGTCAACTATTTGCAACTCAACCAGATCGCGGCCGGGGATGCCAAAGAATTTAAACGGGCCTGCAACGAAGCCATTTACGGTGGTGCCCGCTTCCAAATTGGCGGCAACCGTATTCGCGGGGATGGAGCCACCACGGCGTGGTGTGGTCAGTGGCTGAAAGACTACGGCGTTGTTCCGCGAGACAAGAATGTCGCGGGCTTCGACCTCACGGTGTACAGCGAATCGCGAGCACGGTCTTGGGGTGACACCGGTTGCCCCAAAGTTCTCGAACCGATCGCCAAAGAATCCCCCGTCAAAGGAATTGCGTTCGCGACCAGCGCTGATGAAGTCGCCAAAGCGATCCGCCAGCGATACACAGTGGCCGTCGGTTCTCAGCAAGGATTCGGGGCACGCGGGCCATTCGTCCGCGACAAAGACGGGTTCCTTGCACCGTCAGGAACGTGGGGACATTGCCAGGCCGTCATCGGTGTTCGGGACGATAACCGCAAGGGTTTCCTGTTCTGCAATTCCTGGGGTTCGAAATGGATCTCAGGTCCGACCGGCGGTTACGACATTCCCGATGGCTGCTATTGGGTCGATTGGAACGTCGCCGATCGGATGTTTGCCGAGGGCGATTGCATTGTGTTCTCTGACGCCGTTGGGTTCCCGGCTCGTCAACTCGATTGGTTCACCAAGAAGAAGCCGACGAACGAGCTGGAAAAGATTTTCGCATCCTTCACCGTCCGCTAAACCCCTCAACCTTTTTGATTTCGGAGGCTCAGTCCATGCGACTCTCGATCCTGATCTTGTTGTTCGCGTCGTCGGTCGTGTGGGCTGACGACGCACGCGAAAGAAAGGTGCGTGTAGCTCTCGCCCTGGCCGCTGCGCAGCAGTGCGGCGAATGCCGGTTTGACGAGGCCGGCTGTCGAGCCGAAGCCCTGCGCGAGAACAAGCCGATCGTGCTGTTCGTCGGTGCCGGGTGCAGCCAGTGCGGAAAGGTGGCTCAAACTGCCGGGGCCGTCGCTTGTGTCACGGACAAGTACGAACACGATGAGTTCCCGGCCAGCTCGCCCCGTGCCGTGATCCTGGAACCGAAACCCGGAGGCGGGTTCTGGAGGATTGACACGCTCGTCAACCCCACCGAGGCCACACTCAAGGCCGCTCTTGACAAGCTCAAGGGACCGCACTCGCCGGCTCCCACAACCGTGAACGCCATTAACTGGCCGTTCTGAAATCGCTCCGTCTGCCTGCCAGTTGGCCGGTAGCGGACTTAACACAAGGTGAAGAAATGGCCTGGCATCCGCTCCAAAATCTCGCCGCCGACATCGCCCTTGGCGTCATCATCAACAACGCCAGCCGCGCCGCCCAGGTGGTGCAACCGGCGACTGACGGCACCACTGGCCCGATCTTGAATGACGCCCTCACGTTTGTAGGCGTGCTGACGGGCCTAAAGACCGCTGGCCAGTCGTCAAACAACATCCTGTCGATGATCACGACAATTGTGGATCTGATCAAGGTCTACGGGCCGGAGGTCGCTCTCATCGTCGCGGCCGTGTTGAAGTTGATCGCCGGCGGATAAAGCAGGCAACGTGTAAGCCATCCTTACACGTTCGAACTGTTCGGAAATTCCGAAGAGTTGAACCGTCAAGGATTGCTTGACAGTTGCCCTTCTTGATGAGCTATCCGGAATTTCCGGATAGCTCGAACCGCGCGGGAAACCCTCATGAAACCGCCACCCTCCTATGCCCCGGTCTACTCGGCCGCCCTTTACCCGGAACTGGCTGTCCTTTTCCGGGAACACGGGTACGCCCTGGCCGTGCATGGAAGTCTTCAGCGGGATTTCGATCTTGTGGCGATCCCGTGGGTCGATGAGCCGTCTCCGATCTTGACGGTGCTCGAAGACGTGGAAACAAAATTCTCGGCCCGTCGCGTGGGCGAGCCGGGTGTCAAAAAACATGGACGAGTGGCCTACACCCTTTCGCTGGGGTTTGGGAATTGTGCTCTCGATCTCTCGTTCATGCCGTTCGTGATTCCAAGCGATTTCCCTACAGGAGTTTCACTGTGAAAGCCTCTTTTCTCGCGGCTCTGGTTGCCGTTGTCCTTGCGAGTCAGGCGTCCGCGCAGGTCACGACCTATTTCCCAACGACTGCCCCTTCCTGTGCCAGCGGGCAATGCCCCCGCGTCTCTGCCGCTGTCCAGACGGTTCGTTCCACGGTGGCTGACGGGTTTCATGCCGTGGGTAATGTGATCGCCCCGCCGGTGCAAGGTGTTTGGACGGTTCCGGCCCAGCCTTGGTATCCACCTCTGCCGAGTGTGGTTCCTCAACAGATG
>JGI26470J50227_1000371_pt1 | contig 18933 bp, 16 predicted proteins | sample FreactTroBogLake_FD_50227 | JGI IMG/M metagenome (IMG submission 50227) | reverse complement strand
TGTGTGGTCAACACAATCGTATGGCCGTCTTGATTGAGCCTGCTAATAAATTGCCACAACGATTGGCGTAATTCCACATCGACACCAGCTGTTGGTTCATCCAGAATAATCACTGGCGGTCTATGCACTAGGGCCTGCGCAACCAAAACCCGACGCTTCATGCCTCCAGATAAAGAACGCATATTGCTATCAGCCTTACTGGTAAGGTCTAGATTGGACATGATCTCATCAATCCACGCATCATTATTTTGAATACCAAAATATCCGGACTGAAACTGTAAAGTCTCGCGAACAGTAAAGAAGGGGTCGAATACCAGCTCTTGCGGAACTACACCCAAGGAGCGACGAGCATCACGAAACTGACTTTGCACATCTGCGCCCATGATCGATGCATGGCCTTGATCAGTCGTCACTAAACCCGCCAAAATAGAAATTAAGGTTGTCTTACCAGCCCCATTTGGACCAAGCAAACCAAAAAACTCACCTTGCTGTATCTCAAGCGAAACATCGTCTAGAGCTTGAAGAGCGCCATAATTTTTTGATATTTTTTTGATGGAGATTGCTGCGGACATACTATGCAAGACCTAGCAATTCTGAGACGCCATATACGCCAGCCAGCACTTTTAATTTATGAGGGGCATGTACCACGGAGATTTGCCGATCTTTGACTAATAATTTTTTCTGCCAAGCTAACAACACAGTTAGTACAGTTGAATCAAAATCAGTCAGCGCTGAACAGTCAATTGTTTGCAATTCAATCTCATTTAAGAGGCCGTCCTTTTCAAGCTGCACCGCATTTTCTTGGGTAACTTTGCTAGGCAGAAGAAAAGGCATTTCTTTAGAATCTCTCAATTAGTTTGCTGGCTTAGCAGCAGCCAATTGTTTATTGCGCTCTTGCAAAAACTTTACAAGACCATCAATCCCATTTTGGCTAATTTGATTGGCAAACTGATTGCGATAAGCCTCAACCAACCAAACCCCCATGATATTCATGTCATAGACTCTCCAGCCATTGGCTGTTTTCTCTAAACGGTAATCCAGAGGCACGGGATCGCCACGACCAAGAACAACTGTTTTCACAACGACTTCTTGATCGTCCGGTGCCGCACGCAAAGCTTTAAATTGCACCGTCTGATCGCGAAGCTGACTCAAAGCACCGGAGTAGGTACGAATCAATAAATTTTTAAATTCAAAAACTAATTGAGNCTGCTGTTCTGTTGTGGCTTTTTTCCAATTCGGACCCATTGCCATTTCAGTAGTGCGGCGCATATCGGTATAAGGAACAATCTTCTTCTCAACCAAATCAACGATGCGCGGAATACTNCCCTTCTGGATTTCAGGGTCAGACTTAACGGATGCCATCACGTCTGAGACGACTGTTTTAATCAAGCCATCTGGGGTCNATTGATCTGGAGTCTGAGCCAAAGCCATGCCAGCCACCAAAAATAAGCTGGAAAGCACGCTGGCAACTACTAAAGCAAACTGCTTTTGCATTGTTTTATAGCTTTTCATATATTCCTAAAGACCAACTGTAATGAGACCCAATTTTAGCCTCTTAACAGCGGCTTGACTTACTCATACCCATTCATATAGGCGGGCATCAGAGGCTCTTCATCTTCGCGCCCCTCATTAATTTGATATTCACGACGCTGTATATAGGCATCACGCATGAAGCTGTACTTATCAATTGCTGCTCCATCTAGCAAGTCACCAGCCTCGTAATAGGTATTNCGAGCATTCACAACCCGCAATCCAGTAATGCTATTACGCAGACCCACATCNGAAATGTATTTAAAGAGGTANTCAGTTTCTAGATCCGCAACCGTACCAAAGGTATCACGCACAGAGCTCGGACCAAAGAATGGCAAAACCACAAAAGGGCCAGAAGGAACCCCCCAAACTCCAAAGGTCTGACCCCAATCCTCTTTATGTTTTTCTAGACCGCCTGGAGTAGCCATATCGACAAAGCCACCCAAACCAAACGTGGTGTTCACNACAACTCGCATCAAGTCATTAAATGCATAAGCNGGCTTACCCTGCAACAGATTATTTAATGCGGTGTAAATGTCATTGTAGTTACTGAAAAAGTTATAGATACCTTCACGAACAAATTCAGGTAAAACAAATCGATAACCTGCCACAACCGGCTTTAAGAGATAAGCATCCAAGCCTTCATTGAACTCAAAAACGGAACGGTTGAAAGGCTCCCAAGGGTCATTAGTTGAGGGCTCAACGCCAGCTGGGATCGATGCACAACCCACCAATACAGCAGCAAAGCTAATTACTAAAGCCTGCTTCAGCTTTGCTACCCAAGCAATCATTTTGCTNCNCCCTTCTCTTGGCTCTTATCTTGGCCGCTATCAGCTGCCTTGTTATACAAGAATTGACTAATCAAGTTTTCTAGAACAATAGCCGATTGTGTTTGCGTAATTTTTTCACCATTAGCCAACATATCGTCTGAGCCACCAGCCTCCAAGCCAATNTATTGCTCACCCAATAAACCTGACGTCAGAATCTTTGCAGATGAGTCTTTAGGGAACTTGTAAGTATCTTCAATAGTCATCACGACCGTCGCTTGATAGGTTTTGTCATCAAAAGAAATATTGGCAATGCGCCCCACTACAACGCCCGCACTTTTGACCGGTGCGCGNGGTTTCAAGCCGCCAATGTTGTCAAAACGGGCAGAAATTTTGTAAGTAGGCGCAAACGAAACTGCGTTCATATTGCCAACCTTTAGGGCAAGAAATAATGCAGCAAGCAAACCAATGGCTACGAAAATCCCTACCCAAATATCAATTGCACTTTTTCTCATAAGAGCCCCAGTTTATTCTTTCTAATTTGAGAACATCATCGCGGTCAGCAAGAAATCCAATGCCAAGACCGATAAAGAAGAGATCACCACCGTACGGGTAGTTGCCTGCGATACGCCCTCAGGCGTCGGCTTAGCTTCATAACCTTGATACAGCGCTATAAAGGTGACCGCTACCCCAAACACCATGCTTTTAATTAAGCCATTGCCGATATCTGAAAAGAGATCTACCCCGCCCTGCATCTGAGACCAGAAGGCGCCAGAATCAACCCCAATGAGCGGAACGCCAACAAAGTAGCCGCCCATCACGCCAACTGCAGTAAAAATGGTTGCCAAAATCGGCATAGCAATAATGCCAGCCCACAAGCGGGGTGCAATCACACGGCTTAATGGGTCAACCGCCATCATCTCCATTGCGCTGAGTTGTTCACCGGCTTTCATTAGACCAATCTCTGCGGTTAGGGATGTGCCCGCACGCCCTGCAAATAACAAAGCAGTAATCACTGGGCCTAATTCACGGGTTAAAGACAGTGCCACTAGTAAGCCTAATGCCTGCTCAGAGCCATAACGATTCAGTGTGTAGTAGCCTTGCAATCCCAAAACAAAACCAACAAACAAGCCTGAGATCGCAATGATCACAAATGAGTGATTACCCACAAATAAAATTTGATCAGAAACTAAGCGCGGTCTTTTCAGTAAAAAACCAGAACGCCAAATCACTGCGACAAACATCCGCGCGGCATTACCTAAGCTCGTTAGATTACGGCGGACATAAAAGCCTAGGTCGCTCAAGAGATCTAGTGCTTGATGGAGTATCGTCATTTGGCTGCCACCCCAAAATCTTCTGCCAAACTTTGTCCGGGATAATGAAAAGGCACAGGACCATCGGGCGCAGCATCCAAGAACTGACGCACAAAGGGATCAGTTGAGCGACTTAATTCTGCCGGGGTACCTTCCGCACCGATGCGACCATTGGCAATAAAGTAAACGTAGTCGGCAATCTCAAATGTCTCTTCAACATCATGCGTTACCAACAAACTGGTAGCGCCAAGTGCATTATTCAAATCACGAATCAATCTTGCAGTAATACCTAGAGAAATAGGATCCAAACCAGCAAAGGGCTCGTCATACATAATCAATGGTGGATCAAGGGCAATAGCGCGCGCTAGGGCAACACGTCTTGCCATGCCCCCCGAGATTTGCGATGGCATTAAATCACGTGCGCCACGTAAACCAACTGCNTTGAGTTTCATGAGCACCAAAGAACGTAAGAGCTCTTCTGTTAAGTCGGTATGTTCACGCAATGGGAAAGCAACGTTCTCAAAAACACTTAAGTCTGTAAATAAAGCGCCGAACTGGAACAACATTCCCATGCGACGACGCGCCAGTATTAATTGAGCGGAGCTCATCTTGCCGATATCGCGACCTTCAAAGAGAACTTCGCCCGACTGAGCAGTAAATTGACCGCCAATTAATCNGAGAATCGTNGTCTTACCGCANCCAGATCCACCCATCACAGCAACCACTTGACCACGTCGAAACTCCATGCTGAGGCCAGACAAAATTTGTCTTTCGCCTGGTGCATAAGAAAAGTTGACGTCCTTAATAGAAACGACAACTTCGCCTTGAGCTTGTCCTACCGCTTTTTTGTGGGCTTCCAAAGAATGGGGCTGGCTACTGTTCATATCCCCGATATTATCGTGGCAGAACGGAAGACCCCATTAAATACTCATCAACTGCTTGGGCACACTGACGNCCTTCACGAATTGCCCAAACCACCAAAGATTGCCCGCGGCGCATATCACCCGCAGCAAACACCTTAGCAACGTTTGTTTGATAGGCTTTTTGACCCTCTACAGTTGCTTTTGCGTTACCGCGAGCATCTTTTTCAACACCAAAAGCATTGAGCACTTGTTGTGCTGGAGATACAAACCCCATTGCCAAGAAGACTAGATCGGCCTTNATTTCGAATTCTGAATTTGGCATTTCTGTCATCTTGCCGTCTTTCCACTCCAAGCGAACGCAGATGAGTTTCTCAAGCTTGCCGTTTTTGCCTTCAAAACGCTTAGTAGCAACCGACCAATCACGATCGCAACCTTCATCATGCGATGAGGAAGTGCGTAATTTCGTTGGCCAATAAGGCCATACCAATGGCTTATTTTCTTCTTCTGGTGGTTGTGGCATCAATTCAAATTGGGTAACTTTTGCTGCGCCATGGCGATTTGATGTGCCAACGCAGTCAGACCCAGTATCTCCACCACCAATCACGACTACGCTCTTACCTGCCGCAGAAATGTCATTCTTAAAGTCGCCAGCATTCTCTTTATTTTGCGGGATCAAAAATTCCAAAGCGTAATGAACGCCANCTAGCTCACGNCCTGGAACAGGCAGATCACGGGGCTGCTCTGCACCACCAGTGATGACTACCGCATCAAAATCTTTCATTAACTGATCTGGTGAAACGGTTTTTGTTGAATAATTTTTGACTTCAGAACCAATGGCTTCTTTACCAACAAAGACGCCTGTTTCAAACNTGACGCCTTCAGCTTGCATCTGCTCAACGCGACGATCGATCAACCACTTCTCCATTTTGAAGTCAGGAATACCGTAACGGAGTAAACCGCCAATGCGATCGTTCTTCTCAAATACAGTGACATCATGACCAACGCGCGCTAATTGCTGCGCAGTTGCCATCCCAGCAGGACCACCACCAACTACAGCCACTTTTTTACCGGTTTTAGTTTTAGCAGGTTGTGGCTTAACCCAACCACTTTCCCAACCCTTATCAATAATGGCGTGCTCGATTGACTTAATGCCAACCGGAGCGCGATTAATGCCTAAGGTACAAGCAGCTTCACAAGGTGCTGGGCAAATACGGCCTGTAAATTCAGGGAAGTTATTGGTCGATTGCAATACATCTAATGCATTCTTCCAATCGTTATGAAATACCAAGTCATTGAAATCAGGAATGATGTTGTTTACTGGGCAGCCGTTATTGCAAAACGGAATACCGCAGTCCATGCAACGCGCACCCTGAACTTTTGCTTCTTCATCTGTTAAAGCAACAACAAACTCTTTGTAGTGATGGAGGCGTTTAGCAGGCGCTTCGTAAGTTTCATTTACGCGCTCAAACTCCATAAATCCTGTGACCTTACCCATATCGAATCCTTAGTATCTTTTCTGAATGTCTGTCTGTGTTGATTAAGTAAATTAAGCAGTAACGGGTTTGTTTTGCGCTTTTTCCCACAACTCACCTAAAGCACGCCTGTACTCTGTTGGGAGCACTTTCACAAAACGGCCACGAGAATTTTCCCAATCGGCCAAGAGCGCTTTTGCACGCTCTGAACCGGTGTGACGGAAATGACGCTCAATTAATCCCTTCAGAATTTGCTCGTCCGTTAAGCGCTCACCACCGTCTTTGACATTAATAGGAGCGTGCCACTGTGCCTGAGGCATCTTGGTAATTTGCTCTGCAGAAGGCAATACTTTTTCAAGAGTAGCCATGCTGGTATTGCAACGCTTGTCGAATAATCCATCTTCGTCATATACATAAGCAATACCACCACTCATACCAGCGGCAAAGTTACGGCCGGTTGTACCCAACACCACTACAGTGCCGCCAGTCATGTATTCACAACCATGATCGCCTGTGCCTTCAACTACCGTTGTGGCACCAGAGTTACGAACAGCAAAACGCTCTCCCGCTACGCCGTTGAAGAAGGCTTCGCCACCAATAGCGCCATAAAGAACAGTATTGCCAACAATGATATTTTGAGCTGTATCGCCGCGGAACTCATGTGGCGCACGCACAATCACACGTCCACCTGATAAACCTTTGCCAACGTAGTCATTACCGTCACCAACCAAGTCCAAAGTAACGCCGTGCGCCAAGAAAGCAGCAAAGCTTTGACCGGCAGTGCCATTCAATTGAATGTGGATAGTGTCATCAGGCAGGCCTGCGTGGCCATAACGCTGAGCAATCTCACCAGAGAGCATTGCACCCACAGTCCGGTTGACGTTCTTTACGGGAACGATGAAAGAAACTTTTTCGCCGCGCTGGATTGCAGGCTGACTCTTCTCAATCAGAATATTGTCGAGCGCACTTGCCAATCCATGATCTTGTGTGAGTACTTGATAACGCGGAACATCTGCGGGCACTTGTGGTGCAGCAAAAATCTTACTGAAATCTAAGCCATGCACTTTCCAGTTATCAATACCCTTTTTGGTATCTAAAAGATCAACGCGACCAATCAGATCATCAAACTTACGAATACCTAACTGCGCCATGATCTCGCGTGCTTCTTCTGCAATAAAGAAGAAGAAGTTCACAACGTGCTCTGGCTTTCCGGCAAACTTCTTACGTAATTCTGGGTCTTGGGTAGCAACGCCCACTGGGCAGGTATTCAAGTGACACTTACGCATCATGATGCAACCTTCAACCACCAATGGTGCTGTTGCAAAACCAAATTCATCTGCGCCTAACAAGGCGCCGATTACTACGTCACGACCAGTTTTCATTTGGCCATCAGCCTGAACACGAATACGGCTACGTAAACGGTTGAGCACTAATGTCTGCTGGGTTTCGGCTAAACCTAATTCCCATGGGGAACCAGCATGTTTGATGGAAGACAAAGGAGATGCGCCAGTACCGCCATCATGACCAGCAATCACAACGTGATCTGCCTTTGCTTTAGCAACACCAGCAGCAATTGTGCCAACACCTACTTCGGAGACCAGTTTTACAGAAACATCTGCAGCAGGATTGACGTTCTTCAGGTCATGAATCAACTGGGCGATATCTTCAATTGAATAAATGTCATGATGTGGAGGTGGAGAAATCAAACCAACGCCTGGCACTGAGTAGCGTAACTTACCAATGTAATCAGAAACCTTGCCGCCAGGTAATTGACCGCCCTCACCAGGCTTAGCGCCCTGAGCCATCTTGATCTGTAACTGGTCAGCAGAACGCAAGTACTCGGTAGTCACGCCGAAACGACCAGATGCGACCTGTTTAATTTTGGAGCGTAATGAATCACCATCCAACAAAGGAATATTCGCCTCAACGACATCGCTACCTAAGATGCTGGCTAAAGTTTCACCTTTCTTAATAGGAATGCCTTTGAGCTCATTGACATAGCGATTTGGATCTTCACCACCCTCACCAGTGTTGGACTTACCGCCAATACGATTCATGGCGATCGCTAAAGTAGCATGCGCTTCAGTAGAAATAGAACCTAAAGACATCGCGCCCGTAGCAAAGCGTTTCACGATTTCTTTTGCAGATTCCACTTCATCCAATGGAATAGCTTTTGCTGGGTCAATCTTGAATTCAAACAAACCACGCAATGTCATTTGACGCTTGCTTTGGTCATTGATGATGTTGGCNTACTCTTTATAGGTCTGATANCCCTTCTCAGCACCAATACGGGTGGAGTGTTGCAACTTCGCAATGGTGTCGGGTGTCCACATGTGGTTTTCACCACGGATACGGAATGCATACTCACCACCAGCTTCAAGCATATTGGTCAACACTGGGTCATCACCAAATGCACCTGTGTGCATGCGTAAAGCTTCTTCAGCCACTTCAAATACACCGATACCACCAACATTGGATGGTGTGCCTTTGAAATACTGATNAATCACTTCATGATTTAAACCAATGGCTTCAAAAATTTGTGAGCCGGTATACGACATATAAGTGGAGATGCCCATTTTGGACATAACTTTTTGTAAGCCCTTACCAACGGCTTTAGTAAAGTTCTTCACTGCTTTTTCAGCCGATAAATCGCCTGATAGGCCTTTAGCCAATTCAGCTAGAGTTTCCATCGCGAGATACGGATGTACGGCTTCTGCACCATATCCAGCCAAGAGCGCAAAGTGATGTGTCTCACGTGCGCTACCGGTTTCAACAACGAGGCCAACACTGGTACGTAAACCTTTTTCAACTAAATGCTGATGAATTGCTGAGGTTGCCAACAAGGCAGGAATCGCAACATGCTTCTCGTCTACTTGGCGATCACTCACAATCAAGATGTTGTAACCAGAGCGCACGGCATCTGCNGCCTCTGCACAAAGTGAGGCCAAACGCGCTTCAATCCCGGCTTTACCCCAGACGGCTGGATAGCAAATATCCAATTCATACGAACGGAATTTTCCATTGGTGTAATGACCAATATGGCGAATCTTCGTCATATCGTCAAAATCTAAAATGGGCTGGCTGACTTCCAAGCGCATTGGTGGATTGATATTGTTGGTATCGAGCAAATTGGGTTTTGGTCCAATAAAGGACACCAATGACATCACCATATTTTCACGAATCGAATCGATCGGAGGATTGGTAACTTGCGCAAACAACTGTTTGAAGTAGTTATATAGGGGCTTGTTCTTATTTGAAAGAACGGCTAATGGACTNTCGTTACCCATCGAGCCAATAGCCTCCTCGCCATTCATTGCCATCGGCGCCATCAGGTACTTAATGTCCTCTTGGGTATAACCAAAAGCTTGCTGGCGGTCTAATAATTTTGCAGCGGGACGAATAGTTGTTTTCTCATCAGCGATGTCGTCCTTGGTNGAATCTACCTCGTCCAACTTAACGCGTACNGCATCAATCCAGCTCTTGTAAGGCTTTGCTTTTGAAACGGCATTTTTCAATTCAACGTCGTCAATAATCCGGCCTTGCTCCATGTCAATCATGAACATCTTGCCTGGTTGCAAGCGCCATTTTTGAACAATCTTATTTTCTGGAATGGGCAATACACCGGCCTCGGAAGCCATGATNACTAGGTCATCGTCTGTTACGTAATACCGNGCTGGACGTAAACCATTGCGATCTAAGGTTGCGCCAATTTGACGACCATCCGTAAAGGCCATTGCAGCTGGGCCATCCCATGGCTCCATCATTGCTGCATGGTATTCATAGAAAGCCCGACGATTTTCATCCATTAATGTGTGTTGTTCCCATGCCTCTGGAATCATCATCATCATGGCTTGTGCCAACGGGTAGCCTGCCATAACTAAGAGCTCTAAGCAGTTATCAAAGCAAGCAGTATCTGATTGACCTGGATAAATTAGTGGCCATAGTTTTTTGAGGTCATCGCCTAATACTGGTGAGCTAACAGCCCCTTCACGCGCGTTAACCCAGTTAACGTTTCCTTTCACTGTGTTGATCTCACCGTTGTGAGCAATCATGCGATACGGATGAGCTAATTCCCAAGCTGGGAATGTGTTTGTGGAAAAGCGTTGATGTACTAACGCTAATGCTGAAACGGTACGTGGATCTTGCAAGTCTTCGTAATACGCGCCCACTTGGTTTGCCAAGAGCAAACCCTTGTACACAATGGTACGGGCAGACATGGATGCAACAAAATATTCTTTGCCATGCTTTAAATGTAAATCCTGAATCGCATGGCTGGCAGTTTTACGAATCACATACAACTTACGCTCAAGCGCATCGGTTGTCATAATGTCTCGGCCACGGCCAATAAAAATTTGACGAATGAATGGCTCAGTCTTCCTAACAGTTGGAGACATTGGTAATTTCACATCTACCGGAACATCTCTCCAGCCTAAAACAACTTGACCTTCTAAACGCACTGTGCGTTCTAACTCTTGTTCACATGCCAAACGTGAGGCGTTTTCTTTTGGCAAAAAGATCATGCCAACACCATACTCACCAAATGGTGGCAATGTCACGCCTTGCTTAGTCATCTCTTCGCGATAGAGCGTATCTGGAATCTGTATCAAGATTCCTGCACCATCACCCATTAGTGGATCGGCACCAACGGCTCCCCGATGATCTAAGTTCTCAAGAATTTTCAGACCCTGAGCAACGATCTCGTGCGATTTCTTGCCTTTAATATGCGCGACGAATCCCACGCCGCATGCATCATGCTCATTTCGTGGGTCGTATAAGCCCTGAGCCATTGGGCGAAGATCTGTGTTTGTTTGTGTAGTCATAGTATTTCCGAGGGCGACAAAGGCCTGATTACTTTTGGAGGATCAAATATAGGTGAATACCCATATTGATGCAATAGAAATAAAATGAATCTGTCCCATTTATTTATAGACCGCACCAAAATGAATTATTGAAATGGGGACAGAGTCATAAGATTAGCGCCTACCTCTGCAATAGCCTTGGGCCTGAAAATTCTCTAAGCTCCTGTATTAAAGGACTTTGTCTTTCTCGGTCGGCCACGATAGCGAATTTGAGCTAGATCAGGATCATCTTTAAACAATTTTTTAGCATAAATATCACTTACCCATGGCTTAGAGCGAATGAGAGATTCTGTGATTTGCCGATCTTCCCAATGGGGTGCGCCCTCTTTTACAAAGCCTGACCAACTCATCTGCCTTTCAAAGGGGGTATTACCTAACTTCCAAAAGTGTTCATGATCGACCAGCCACGGCTCAGCATTTCCACCAATATGCGTTCCAAAGCTAGTCCACCCAGAATCTTGTGGNGTGGATTCAAATCCAGCCCTCACTGGATTGAGCTCTATATAGCGCTGACAACGCAGGAAGTAATCTGGGTCAATCAAAGAGGAGCGATAGCGCCCCTCCCACATCGTTCCCGAGCGATGATGCTGTTGATTGAAGTACTGCGCGTACCGCCTACCTAAAGATTGCATCGTTTTTGCTAAGGAATCTGCATTCTGCGGGGTCATTAATAAATGCACATGATTAGGCATTAGCGCGAAGGCATGAACCGCACAAGAAAATTGTTTGGCTGCTTCGCGCAACCAGTCTAGATATATTCTGCGATCAGCGTCNCTATAAAAAAGCATTTCACGATTATTGCCACGCACCATGACATGCATGGCCTGACCAGGAATAACAGTGCGCGCCTGTCTAGCCATGACTATGCGAACTATTGAAGTTCGCGAGTACCACCACCTGTTGCAAACTCTGGAATAAACCAATCGCCATCTGCTTGCGTTACACCAGTCGGAACCTCGCGAGACGTTTGCGGTATATCNTTCAATGCGGTAGTCATATAAGAGATCCACATTGGCAATGCCAGACCGCCGCCAGTCTCTCGATCACCTAAGCTTGCTGGCTTATCAAAGCCAATCCAGGCAATCGCGACTACTTTAGGGTTATATCCAGCAAACCAAGCATCGTGAGAATCATTAGTCGTGCCTGTTTTACCGGCGATGTCGTTACGCCCTAATTTGGCTCTGGCACTGGCTGCCGTTCCCGTCTTTGTCACTTCTTGCAACATGCTATCCATGACAAAGGCTGTGCGNGCATCAAGTACTCGCGGAGCACCATCTTCAACACTAGTCGGCTTAGCCTCAAATAGAATTTTTCCTTTTGAATCAACCATCTTATTGATTAGGTAAGGATCTATGCGGTATCCACCATTTGCAAAAACACTATATGCAGAAGCCATTTGCAAAGGCGTTACTGATCCCGCGCCTAAGGCCATCGTTAAATAAGGTGGATGTTTCTCCGGCTCAAAACCAAAACGCTGAATATATTCCTGAGCNTAGGAGGGTCCAATCGCACGAATAATCCGCACGGACACCAAGTTTTTAGACTTTGCTAGAGCGGTGCGCAAGCGCATCATGCCTTCATACTTGCCATCGTAGTTTTTAGGCTCCCAAGCCTGACTGCCCGTCTCCATACTGCCAATCGATAAAGGAGCATCATTNACCATGGTGCTGGGTGTGAAGCCTTTTTCAATCGCAGCTGCGTAGATAAAAGGTTTAAACGAAGAGCCTGGTTGACGCAGGGCTTGGGTCACGTGATTAAATTGATTGCGACGGAAATCAAAGCCACCGACCAATGAAAGAATAGCGCCCGTCTCTGCATTCATAGAAACAAAAGCCGCCTCAACTTGGGGCAACTGCGCCAATTTCCAAACACCACCCTCAGATAGCAGTCTTACTACTGCACCGGGACGCAAACGTTTTTTCGGTTGACTGCTATCCGTTAAAGAAGCTGAGGCTAATTTCAGGCCATCGCCTTTAATCGTGATGACATCTCCTGTAGAGATCATGACCTGCATTTCCTTTGGCTTGGCATCCAACACCACGCCTGATTGCAAGTCATCTAACTGTGGATAAGCAAGCAAAGCTTCATCAATTGCACGCTGCCGCTTGACTGTGTCCTCAGGAAGATCAATAAATCCTTCAGGCCCTCGATAGGCATGACGCAAGTCGTACTCAAAAATTCCTTGACGCACTGCCTTATAAGCCGCATCTTGATCTGCTTTCAAGATGGTCGTATAGACATCAATTCCTTGCGAGTAGATTGCATCCCCATACTGGGCAAGCAATATTTGTCTCACCATCTCTGACGGAAAATCAGCACGAGTACTGAACTCGTTACCAAGACCGCGAATATGCAATTCTTCGGTCATGGCTTTTTTATAGTCTTCAGGCGTGATGTAAGACAAATCCCGCATACGCTGCAAAATATATTCCTGGCGTATTTTTGCGCGGCGGAAATTGGTAACCGGGTTATAGGCGGAAGGTGCTTTTGGCAATCCAGCCAACATAGCCGACTCAGCAATGCTGATATCTTTCAACTCTTTGCCAAAATAAATTTGGGCGGCACTAGAAAAGCCAAAAGCCCTTTGACCCAAGAAGATCTGGTTCATATAGATTTCGAGGATCTTGTCTTTGCTTAACTGTGACTCGATTTCCCAGGCAAGCAGAATTTCGTAAATCTTTCGGCTAAAGGTTTTTTCATTGCTTAAGAAAAAGTTGCGAGCAACCTGCATGGTGATAGTTGATGCGCCTTGCGATATGTGGCCTCGTAAATTGGCGGTGGCTGCTCTTAATACGCCTACGTAGTCCACACCGCCATGAGAATAAAAACGATCATCCTCTGTAGCTATCACTGCATTACGCATACTGAGCGGAATTTCGCTCAGAGGGATCACTTTGCGACGCTCCTCGCCAAACTCTCCAATCAGAACCTTATCTGCCGTATAAACCCGTAGTGGGGTCTTGGGGTTGTAGTCCGTTAGCGCAGAAATTTTNGGTAGATTTGGTTTGGCGATCAAAAAGGCATAGCCCAGCAGTAAAGTAAACACCAAAGCAAACACGACGCCAATGATGAGCAAAGCCTTAACCAATGGATTGCTACCTGATTTCCCATTGGAGGCAGACTTCACTCCATATTGGCGTGGGCGTCTATCAGGGAATCTATTGGACCGCTGATTTAGCGGCGGCCTGTCTTTTGGGGGTATAGCCATAAGCTCAAATTATAGGGTGCTTGGGCTATTTTCCTAAAACTCTAAAACCCCNAGAGTCCGATGTTCAAGGGAAAATTCTCTCTAATCCTCGCTTCCTGAGTGTGGATGGGGTGAAGGCAACGATCGAACAAGGCACTAAGCTACCTTATTAAACTACCTCCCAAGGNGGTAGCAAATTGCAGTTCCGCAAAACCAATCTACGCTTAGGGGCTTTGCCCAAAATCCATCCCCAGGGCAAGATATCTAGGCTGGTAGGCATCAATAAAGATACTATNNGCATGAAAACTGAGCAGGGCTACACCATTGGCACTAAAAACCTCGGTTCCGAAGTCNCTGAAGAAAATGGAGGGACTGCCATGATTGGGGGCCNCATTCAGACCACCGAACGCTAGGCTGAAGCAAAGTCCTTTATTGGGTGATATCCCCCTCATAGGTCATTTATTTCGCCATAAATCAAAGTTGGAAGATAAAACTCTGAGCTGCTGGTCTTCTTAACTCCCACTGTCCTTGATAAACCCTAATAAAATCTAAGGGTGAACTCTTCATCCAACAATATTTTTCTGATCGGCCTGATGGGCGCTGGGAAGTCGACTGTTGGAAAAGTACTTGCCAAAAAATTGGGTCGTCGTTTTCTGGATGCTGATCATGTCATTGAAGATCGCTGCGGAGTCAAGATTCCCGTCATCTTTGAGATGGAAGGTGAAGAAGGTTTTCGCAAGCGTGAAGCGCAAGCGATCAATGAAATTACCGCTGAGCACAATATTATTTTGGCAACTGGAGGTGGCGCAGTGCTGCTTCCAGAAAATCGCAAAGCACTTGGCGAGCGAGGGGTTGTCATTTATCTCCATGCAAACCCAATTGAACTTTGGCATCGCACTAAAGGTGGAGAAGGTCGACCACTACTGAAAAATGGTGATGCCAAAAAAATTCTCGAGGATTTATATGCCATTCGCGATCCCCTCTATCGCGAAATCGCAGACCATGTGATTGAGACTGGTAAACCCAGCGTCAATCAATTGGTCAACACTTTAATCATGCAGCTTGAACTGTCCTCCTGAAATTCTTATGAAAACACTTGAAGTAGATCTCGGCATTAGAAGCTATCCAATCCACATTGGTACAGACCTGATTGATCAGCCCGCACTCTTTAGCGACTGCGAGAAAGCAACTTCAATTTATATCGTTACCAATACAACTGTTGAGCCACTCTATGCCGAGCGACTAACGAAAACTTTAGAAAAACTTGGCAAGCCCGTCAGAAGAATTGTTTTGCCAGATGGCGAATCCTATAAAGACTGGAAAAATCTACAGCTGATATTCGATGCCCTACTGACCCATGGCGCTGATCGCCAGACCATNTTGNTTGCGCTAGGCGGTGGGGTTATTGGTGACATGACTGGCTTTGCGGCCGCTAGCTTTATGCGTGGCATTCGCTTCATTCAAGTACCTACTACTTTATTGGCCCAAGTAGATTCATCGGTTGGCGGCAAAACAGGTATTAATCATCCGCTTGGCAAAAATATGATCGGCGCCTTTCATCAGCCAGAAGCCGTCATCGCAGATTTAAATACTTTAAAAACACTTCTTCCACGTGAGCTCTCTGCCGGTCTAGCTGAAGTCATTAAACATGGTGCAATTGCTGATGCCCAATTTTTAGACTGGATTGAAACAAACTCCAAAGCCTTGTTGGCTTGCGATACAGAGGCAATGGCTCACGCAGTATTGCGTTCTTGCGAAATTAAATCTGCCGTAGTTTCTGCAGATGAACGAGAGGGCGGTATTCGCGCTACCCTCAACTTTGGCCACACCTTTGGTCACGCCATCGAAGCTGGTATGGGTTATGGAGAATGGCTGCATGGTGAAGCGGTGGGCTGCGGAATGGTATTGGGTGCAGACCTATCTTGCCGACTTGGCCATATCACCCAAGCGGAAGTCGATCGCTTAACAAAGATTATTCAATCGATGAGCCTTCCAATTGAGCCACCTAAATTTGGTGCCGAGCGTTACATGGAACTCATGCAAGTAGATAAAAAGACCGAGGGCGGAACCATCCGCTATGTCCTTCTAGAAAAAATCGGCAAAGCACAGATCAAGAGCGTAGCTGATGCAACCGTGCTTGAAACTCTAAAAGCCACGGGTGCGGCTTAATGCACTGAAGAGTTACTTTAGCAAATCAATCTTGACTGATTTACCTGCCTGAGCACTAGCAAACTCAGATAAGTCACTCAATAGCTCACGTCCCGTTTTGGTATCTAACCATAATGGGGCAACTAGGGTTCCTGACCAGCGATAGTGATATCCCCCAGACTTAGCTGCAACCCAAATCTCATGCAATGGTGTTTGAGTGTTAACTACGATGACGCTGCGATCGCGGAAGCGAATATTAATGACATTACCGCCTTGTCGCTCTACATCAAGGTCCAGATCTAATTCGTCATCAGCGGTCTCTAAAGCAACCTCGATTGAGTGCAGCAAATTAGCCCCCAACTGATGAAATTGCTTGTCATCAATCCGTTCTGGGGTGGCATTATTTGGCTTCATTGGCGAGTCCTGCATGCTATATTCAATCATTCGTTTTAGAGACATTCATGATAGCGATTCTTATAAGAGCCCTCGGTATTAGCCTCCTAATGTCCCTTGTGGGATGTGGGGTTAGAGGGCCGCTTTATTTACCAAACCCTCCGCCCGTACCAACAGCCCCAAGCGAGCCAGAGCCTAAAGGTCAGTTGTATCCACCCCAAAGCACTAGCCTAACTACTCCACCTCCGGTAAAGCAATGAAAAGCCCTGCAATCCCTCTTCCCAAATTATCTGGATTCTCAGAGCGTAATGGCGCCTGGTACGCAGAAGATGTTCCGTTGGCTGATTTAGCAAAAGAGTTTGGGACACCACTCTATATCTATAGCAAAAAGGCGTTAACGCAGGCCTACCAAGCCTATGACCGCGCCTGTATCGATGGCAAAGGTAAGCGTCGCGCCCGCGTTCATTTTGCAATGAAGGCTAATAGTAATTTAGCGGTCATTGATTGCTTCAAAAAATTAGGCGCAGGATTTGACTTGGTTAGCGGCGGTGAACTAGCCCGCGCCTTAGCAATCGGAGCCGATCCTCAAAGTCTGGTATTTGCTGGCGTTGGAAAATCCGCCGAAGAAATCGCCCAAGCATTGAAGGCGGGCGTTAAATGTATCAACGTTGAATCCATTGCAGAGCTTCATAAAATTAACCGCGTTGCCCAAGAACTCAACTGTCGCGCGCCCATCTCTTTGCGCGTAAACCCAGATGTGGATGCGCAAACGCATCCTTATATTTCTACTGGCTTAAAAGGCAATAAATTTGGCATTGCATATCACGAAGTTTTAAAAACATATCGTGAGGCTGCCTTACTTTCGCAAATTGATGTGATTGGTATTGACTGCCATATTGGTTCGCAAATTACCACTACNGCACCGTATTTAGATGCACTCGACAAGGTCTTAGATCTTGTCTCCCAGCTTCATAAAGAAGGTATTGAGATTCACCATCTTGATTTGGGTGGTGGCCTTGGCATCTCCTACGGCGAAGAAATGCCGCCTGACATTACGGCCTTCACAAATACATTGCTTGATCGCGTTGCTGAACGTGGCTTTGGACATCTTGATGTCGTGCTTGAGCCAGGTAGATCATTGGTAGGAAATGCTGGCGTTCTGCTGACCAAGGTGGAATATCTCAAGCCTGGTGCTGAGAAAAACTTTTGTATAGTTGACGCGGCAATGACCGAACTCATGCGCCCTGCTCTTTATGAGGCCTATCACGGCATCGTTCCGGCAGAAACTAAAGCAGTGAAAAGTTCGACCTATGACGTTGTTGGTCCTGTCTGTGAATCCGGCGACTGGCTAGGTAAAGATCGCAATCTTGCAGTTGAAGAAGGTGATCTTTTGGCTATCCTGTCTGCAGGAGCTTATGGCTTTGTGATGGCCTCCAACTACAACACCAGGCCTAAACCAGCAGAGATTATGGTTGATGGAAAAAATGCTTATGTCATTCGGGCTCGCGAAAATATGAAAAACCTTTTCGCCAATGAAAGTGTTCTACCCAAATAAGAATATTCAATTGAAAAGCAATCAAACTTAGGCAATAAAAACCCCGCTCAGCTCAGCGGGGTTTTTATTTTGGAGTTGCTAACTATTAGCGCAAGCCAGCCATGTAATCAGCAACTGCTTTCATTTCCTGATCAGATAGTCTTGCGGCAACGATTGCCATCTGCGGACTATTTTTACGTGTGCCCTCGCGGAAAGCGAGTAATTGAGCATTTGAATACTCTGCCCATTGACCGCCTAAGCGAGGATATTGAGCTGGGATACCAGCGCCATTTGGACTATGACAAGCTGCGCAGGCTGGCACACCCTTCGACGCAATCCCGCCACGGTAAATACTCTGACCTAGCTCAATCGTGTCTTTATTTTGCGCAACGCCTTGAGATGGAGCCTGCTTAGAAAGGAAAGCAGCAATATTGTTCATATCTTGCTCGGTCAGTGTGGCAGCCATACCCATCATGATTGGGTTGGCACGGCTACCCTCTTTAAAATTTCTCAACTGCTTGGCTGTGTAAGCAGCATGCTGAGCAGCCAACTTAGGCCATGTACCTACTGCGCTTTGGCCCTTGGGACCATGGCAAGTAATACAGGCTACAACGCCACGCGTGGAGTCTCCAGCGCTATAGAGGGTCTCGCCAGCGGCAGCATCTGTTTTTGGCTTGCCAGGCGCCGCTGGAGCCTTGGCTTCAGCGGCAGAACTGCCATAGCAGTTACTGCATCAGCAGCATTTGCGAGGCCAGAAACACTGAACAGGGCGAAAATGGAGAGGGCTAAAAAAGTAGCACGAAGACCAGTTAATTTGGAGATTTGAGAGCTTTGACGCATTATGTTTACCTTGGCAAAAATTCCTAA
>JGI26470J50227_1000370_pt1 | contig 18975 bp, 14 predicted proteins | sample FreactTroBogLake_FD_50227 | JGI IMG/M metagenome (IMG submission 50227) | reverse complement strand
GACCGGTTGGGTCTCGAGGTTTGGACTCCCGAGCCGGTCGGAATTCCTATCCAGGGACCTCCTCGCCCTGCTCGTCCTCCGAATCGTTGGATGAGAGTTTCCATGCGTACACGGGCTTGCCGTTGTCCGTGACCTTCTTCTCCAAATGGTCTTTCACGACGGCGTACTGAATTGCGGCGCGCACCCCCGCACGCTCGTTCGTTGCTCCGTCAATCCAGCCCCTCTGGATCTGCATCTTGATGATGTCGGAGGTCGTGTAGAAGACGCCCGGCTCGTCACCCAGCAGGGAGCGGAGCGCCTCCAGTCCCTTCGGTCGGGGTGGTTCCAGAATCTCAGAGGATCCGGCGACATCTTCGGCCGAGCGAGGGGTCAGCTCGGCGGTGAGCATCGGATAGGCGCGGCGCAGGCCGTTCAGGATCTGCTCATGGGCCGCCGCCATCTGACGCTCGTGGATCCAGGCGGCCTCGTGGCGGGCGTACTCGCGACGGTGGAACTCAAATTGTCGCCTGACTTCAGCGGTATCGGGATCGGGAAGGGCCACGGGTCAATCGTAGCCTACGCGTAGTGGCATAGTCAACGAATGAGACATTGCATCCGTGTAACTATCACCGAAGAGGCGGGGATTGTTCACTTCTCCGTCATCACGCCCCGGTGTGTCGTTCCGAATCGATTGGTCATCTGGACATCTGGCGCGTCAGCAACCGACCGGCCGATCGCCTTGGCGTAGCTCAGTCGCTGGGCGCCCGACTGAGAGTAGGCATCCTGCGGTCTTGGGGCGGCCAAGTGGTCTGTCGCACCCCGGCCGTACGGTGGGAGCTGACGCATCCAGAGGAGTGGAGGGACCTGGTCCGCCGAAGCTCCGCTAACCGACCACGAGGCACGGTGGCACTGCCAGGTTCGATGAGGAGATGGGCGCGATGGCGTCGAAGGCGATTGCATCACTGGACCAGTGGCTGACCGAGGCCGAGGAGGTGCTCCAGCAGTCCCATGAGATCGCGCTGTCCCCGTCCCAGGCCACCCAGGCTCAGGTGGAGCAGAGTGAGTGGAGCGTGTCCCTCGGTTCGTTCGGACTGGGGTTGCCGAGCCTGCTCGATCGGTTGTGCAGCCGACCCGGTCGGTGGATCCTGATCGCCGATGACGCCGAGCGGGAGTACCGCTTCTGGCAAGCCATGGCGTTCGAGGACGGCTCCCTGGTTGCCGAGGCCGGGAGCGGTACGCCATCGCTGCCGAGCGAGCACCTGAGCGTCGAGGAGGAGCGCCAGCTGGCGGTGCTGGGTTGGAACCCGCCGGAGCTTCCGACCTCCCCAAACTGGCAGCGGGTCGAGGCGACCATCAGCCCCGACGTCGATGGCGTCGCGGACCAGGCGATGCGCACGCTCCGCGACGTCTACGGGATCGGGGATGGTGATCGGCTTAAGCTCACGCTGTTTCCCTCGCCGAGGCGTGGCGGCACCCTGGCTAGCGAGCAGATCCCCAGTGACCTCGTGACGCTCGAGGAACCTGCACCGCGTAGGGGGTTCCGACCGACCGACGAGCCGTGGGCCGACTACTACCGGCAGATATTCCCCAATTCCGAGCGCCCGGGGTCGGCGTTCGCCGCCTGGAAATACGCCACCAAAGCTGTCGAAGTCGCCATCGCATGCTGGGATAGCCGGGAGAAGGCGAGGGCCGAGTGGGAGGCGAGCTGTGGCGAGGACTGTGCGGGCAGGCCGATGCGCCATCCTCCGTTCGTTGTCCAGCTCTCCCAGCTCTCGTGGGCGGCCTGCCTCGGATGCACGTGGGTCGTTCGCTGCGGCAGCGCCAGCTTCGCAACTGCAGAAGCAGTTGCATGGGGCCATGTTTCGGAGTGTCTAGCCTGCGAGCACTCGAACCACGGAAAGGATGTACCCCATGACTGGGCGAACCCCGCACCAGCGCCGGGCCCAACGGGTCCTCTCCATGGTCGGCGAGCTCCATAAGCGTGGCTACCAGCGACTTCGGGCCATCCCGGCGATCGCGCCGAGCGGCACGCACTGGCGATGCATGATCACGCCGGCCACCAACACCTTGCGCACGCACGGCGGCCACCAGGCTGAGTGGGAATTCGATGGTACGTGGTCGCCGGCTACAGCACGGGCGGCGACGGCAACAAGTACTTCGGATGGACTGATCGCATGGGTGTCAGCGCCCGAGTACTCGCCGACACCTTCCTCGAGCGGTTCCCCGAGATCTGTGAGGCGAGCCGCGGAGCGGACTGGCTCTACGCCGGCTGGTTCGTGAAGCTGCTCGGGGTAGCGGAACAGGGGTGGTTCCCCTACCTCTACGCGGACGACGACGTCGATGAGTCCCACGGGCTGGCGCTCTTCACGTTTGACGGGACCGTTGATAGTGCGGGGGCGAAGCCCACCCTGCCGCCTCCTCCGCCGGGCGAGGCCGATAACCCAGGCTGGGACAGGGAGGGCTAGGTGTCGGCACGTGCGAGTCGAGCGAGGGCGAGGAGGAGTTGGTGACCCGAACAAATAGTCGGACCTGTCCGACCTGCGGCTCGAAAACGATCCCGATCGTCTACGGGATGCCGGGGGATCCGAAGGTGCTTGAGATGGCAGATTGCGGCGAGAAGAAGCTAGGTGGCTGCGTCATCTGGTTCGACAACCCGAGCCTTGTTTGCCGGGGGTCAGACCCGCATTACTGGCGGGAAGGCACCGGCGGCTCGCTAATCACCATTTCCGGCGACTGAACCGATGTCACCGCACCGGAAAGTGGGGTCCACAGGGAGTGATGGCGTCCCAGCAATCCAATGGAGCGGTCACCTTCGGCCGCTGAACGCCCCTCCGGAAATCGACTTGTCATGCCGAATGGCTGGGTATCGGTGGAGAATACTTCCCGAGTGCACCAAGATGGCGGCTGACCGTAGTGTTGTGAGCCACCCTCAACTGAAAGCAAGAGGCAATGCAGGCCACTCAAACATCGCTTCTCGAGTTCCTCCATGCAGCACCTCAGCTAACGATTCCAATCTACCAGCGGACCTATAGCTGGACGGAGCGCGAGTGCCGGCAGTTGTGGGGCGACATCCTTCGTGCTGGTCTTGATGATGAGATAAGCGCGCACTTTGTCGGATCTGTGGTCTATATCAAAGAGGATCCCTATCAGGTAGCGAAGAAGCATGAGCCCCTGCTTGTCATTGACGGACAGCAGAGGTTAACGACCTTGGCACTGCTCCTTGAGGCCCTCGCACGAAGTGTGGGCGAGGAAGAGCCAGTCGACGGCTTTTCGGCCAAGAAGATTCGTGCCTACTACTTACGCAATGAGCTCGAGGCAGGGGATCGCTACTTCAAACTGATCCTTACGCAGACCGACAAAGTCAGCTTGATCGCCCTCATGCGGCAGAAGCCGCTTCCTGATGGTGCCTCAGTTCGCGTCGAACAGAATTTCGCCCTCTTCGAGGAATGGATCAAGAAGCTCGGGGGTGACGTCACTCCGCTGTGCCTGGGGCTTAGCAAGCTTCTCGTCGTGGATGTTTCGCTGGAACGCGGGAAGGACAACCCTCAGCTGATTTTCGAGAGCATGAACTCCACGGGTAAGGAGCTGAGCCAGGCGGATCTGATCCGCAATTTTGTGCTCATGGGCCTCGAACGTGTGGAGCAGACCCGTCTATACGAGGACCATTGGCGTCCGATGGAGCTGGACTTCGGCCAAGAGGCCTACGGAATGCAGTTCGATACATTCATGCGGCACTACCTGACCTTCAAGAGTGGAGAACTCCCGAATAAGGACGCCGTCTACGAAGCATTCAAGACCTACTCAAGATTGCCCAAGATCGAGGCGGCCGGAATTGAAGCGCTCGTCGAGGACGTCCGTCGATTCGCTCACTTCTACTGTGCCATGGCCCTGGGCAAGGAGGAGAGCCCAGGCCTTGCACTAGCGTTCCAGGACCTCCGCGAACTGAAAGTCGAAGTAGCCTACCCGCTGCTCCTCGAACTTTACGGCGACTATGAGCTGGGCATGCTTTCAGAGTCGGACTTCGCCGAAGCGGTCCGCCTTGTCGAGTCGTATGTGTTCCGGCGGGCCGTGTGCACTATTCCGACCAACTCGATGAACAAGACATTCGCCACTATGCATCGAAGTCTCGACAAGGAGTCGTACCTCGAGAGCGTCAAGGCCTACTTCCTGCTCCTGCCGTCGTATCGGCGATTTCCTCTTGACGACGAATTCAAGCGGGAGATGACCGTACGAGACCTCTACAACTTCCGAAGCAGGAGCTACTGGCTGCGTCGGCTAGAGAACTTCGATCGCAAGGAACGAGTCCTGGTGGATGAGTTCACCGTTGAGCACATCATGCCGCAGAAGGAAGACCTGACCACTGAGTGGCGCGAGGGACTGGGACCGGACTGGGAACGCATCCACGAGACGAAGCTCCATACGCTTGGCAATTTGACGCTTACTGGCTACAACAGCGAATATGGAGCCAAGTCGTTCGCCGAAAAGCGCGATATGAAGGGTGGATTTAAGGAGAGCCCACTGCGCCTCAATGAGGGGCTTGGTTCGATTGACGAGTGGACTGAGGCCGAAATCGATGCCAGGGCTACTCGTCTTGCCGAGCTGGCGGCCGAGGTGTGGATATCGAGGCCACTCGACCAAGCAACACTAGAGGACTACAGCCCCAAGAAGGCCAAAGTCGAATCCGTCTACACGATCCAGGACTTCGACTACTTGGAGATCGGACATCCCCAACGCGCGCTCTTCGATGCCTTGCGAAAGGAATTACTGGCACTCGATCCCTGTGTATCTGAGGAGTTCTTGAAGTTGTACATTGCCTACAAGGCCGAGACGAACTTCGTCGACATCGTTCCGCAGGCAGGCCGCCTGAGACTCTCCCTCAACATGCCCTTCCATGAGCTCAATGATCCGAAAGCTATAGCGAAGGACATCACCAATCTGGGCAGGTGGGGCAATGGTGACGTTGAGATTGGCCTGAGTGATCCGGCAGACCTGGCGTACGTCATCGGACTTGTCCGGCAATCGTTTGAGCGTCAAATGGGGAATGGGCAGGACGATGTCTGAGTGCCGGCACGGTCAAGAGTTGCCGAGCGGGGTTGAGCTGATTCCCTGGTATTTGTCCGATTGACTCCAACCGAATCATTCCTCAGCGTTAAAGTCCAGATCTGTCCAACCAGTGCCGGTGGAGTGGTTCGCTGGGGTAGGTGCCTGCCATGCCTCGGGAGATCCTTGCTTCACGATGATTTTCCCACCCCCAGTATCCACCGGGACGGCAACCTTCGTCCTGATGGGCGCGAGTCCAATCAGTTCGGGATTTACCTTCCTCAGGGCATTGATCTCGTTCGCCCAGGTTTGCAATCCAGTAGCTTTAGATGACGTAGTCCCTCCCACGTATCCATCCGGGTCATTGATGTCTTTGACTTCGATCACCCAGAGATCACCCATCGCAGTCATGATGAGGTAATCGGGATAAGTGATCTCGTCGCTCGTTTTCCCGGTTCCATGGTCCTCCCATACGTACGGGACTCCTAGATACTTCTCATCGCGCACGCCGTTCTTCCACCACCACGTTACGACTCCGGCAGAGAACTGTTCACCCAACCAGTGCTCAAAACGCTTTTCGGGCTTACTGCGACCGATAGGAACGAATGCGGGCTCAAATAGTGAGCCCCCAGCCTCCGGCACCTCCCAACTACTGCTGGCGATGAGCTCGGATAGTGGAATCTCCCAGTCCTCGGTGACCCTGCGCTTGAGGCGCGCATCGACTAGTGCCTGTGCCTCGTCCGAGACGGATGCAGTATGACAAGCGGCGTCAATGGCGTCCGACACAACTCCGGCATGAGCCAGCACAAAATGCTGGATCTCGTCGGGCTGCCAATCGCGAGTGGCTTGGAACCACTTGATGATCAGAGTCTTTATCCGGGAACGGCTCTGCTCCCGTGAGCCATACGGACCGATCCGAGATGTGAGGACCTGGTCAAATAGAGCCTGCACAAACTGCGCACTCAAGATTCCGTCTACGACGGCTCCATCGAACTCTGCTGATGCACCGCCGACTACATCCTTCGCATCAATCTCACCGTCTACGAGCACGTCCTGGCGAGTCTCTTGAATGGGTTCAGATCCGAGTAGTGGGGCCACACTCTGGTCAAGCTGCGCCTTGAGCGCAGGTTCGAGGGTGGCCACGGTGGGATAGTGGAACTCCCTCTTTCGTGGCTGGAAGATTGAACGCAGTTTGATGCCAGCTGGTGGATACTGCGGGCCACGGTGGATAGTGGTGTCGCGCATCATGAAGTCGGGCTCGTCAGACGTGATCTTGACAGAAACGCCGGCGAGATCCGAGTAGACGTATGCGACATTGAGGTCCTCGTCCTCGTAGTGCTTCTGCTCGGGTGTCCGCATCAGTCTGCCCAATGTCTGAATCTGAAATGTGTCAGAGCCGGGCTTGCGGAACTGGACGAGGACTTGCGCCCGTGGGCAATCCCAGCCAGTAGCGATGGCCTGCTTGAAGATCAGGGCGCGATACGGACTGGTCTGTCGGGCGATTAGATCCAAGTTTGGTGAATGCTCCTCGGTGAGCCAAGTTGCGTATGTGACGTCGGACTCGAGGCCTCGATCGCCGAGGAACGCCTCAACGATGTCGGCACGAGGCCGAGCTTCGGCGCCATCTGGATACTGAATCAGAAGCAGCGGCTTCACGGCCGACCCTACGGCGGCGTACTGTGACGTCAGCAACTCAATCCGCTCCCATGCCGCCCAGAGGACCTGCACGTCGAGCGCATCGGTCGCGTGGCCGGCCTGCACGTCCTCGAAGTCAGGATTGAGCAACACCGACCGCCGCACCATTCCTTCCTTCTCTACCTTGCGAAAAGGTATGACCACTGCGTGATGTATGCCCTCCTCACGCATTTCTTCATCGAGCGCTCTGGTGGGAGTCGCCGAGACTTCGAGCTGAATATACGGCCGGAATTCCTTGATGGCTGCCATCAGCTTCATGGTCTGAGCACCGTCAAGCTGAGTATGGGACTCGTCGATGACGACAACCATGTCCATTCCTTGCTCGGTCGTATTCGTCAACAGAGTGAATAGATTTGCAGTTTCCCCTTCACGAAGCATCTTGTTTCCCCATTCTCCATTCTTTTCGGTGCGCAGTTTCTCCCAGTTCACGACGAATACTGTGCCGCTAACCGGAAACGAGTTCGCAACGATGTCATCACGGGATTCAAGCAATTTCACGGCGAGTGAGGAGTTGGCGAGCATGGAGGTCAGCGTTCTTGCTGATTGCTTGTGGAGGTTGCCCCGGCCCGGCGAAAGCCATAGAACGATGAAGGGCGGGTTCTGAGGCCGGTCGTGAGTCTTCGCCAGTGCATAAGCGGTCACGAGCGTCTTGCCAGACCCTGTCGGAGCCTTCAGGATCACTAGACGATCTTCGGATTCCGAGACGGCGAGCAGTGTCGTCAAGGCATCAGCGATCTTCACGATCGCTTCGGACTGATACTCCTTGGGCTCGGGACCGTTCACTGGCCCTCCTCGCTTGCGAGGTCGAAAAGAGCCTCTGCCGGAGCAAGGCGCCGCAATGCCGCAAGCATCTCCGCTGGCAGTGGTTCGACGCGCCAGCCGTCCCAAATCGAAATGGTTTCCGCCTCGATCCCTTGGTCACTCCACGTGAAGAGATACGCCACCAAGTCGTCGTCGGCCCCCGCTGCCTTAGTGGCAGCGGCATGCATGGCCAGGTGATTCGGATAGAGCGAAGTGATGACTGCTACGGATTTGGCTGGCCCGGCAAGCATCGCCAGATCCGCAACCCTTGATCGTTTGCGCTGCGCACCCTCCTTGATAGCTACGAGGTCCACCGTGTATTTGGCAATGTCGGCTCGCATGCGGTCGAGACTCTTCCGACGAGTGATGAAATCGGTTCGGTAAAATGCCAAGGACCCCGGAAGTGGCTTGTGCTTGCCGTCTGCCCACGTACCGGAAAGAACCGCGGCGATTCTCGGCTGGGTTACTTCGCGGCAAATGTCATTTTCGTTGTTGGTGACGAGAATGCATCGGCGATGTTTGCCGTCCCCGGCATTCAGTTCCGCTACCGCTTGGAGAGTTGTACCTGATCCAGCAAAGAAATCAAGCACCAATGCGTTGTCACGAAGGGCGGAGAGTGAAACGAGATCCTTGATCAGTTCAACTGGCTTGGGGTTCGGGAAACTTCGATCGCCTAAGACCTTCTTCAGAGTGTTCGTGCCATTCGTAGTCGAATATTCGGGTCGGTACAGTGTGCTCTTCGGCTTCCTGCTCGGAAGATCTCCGAGACCAGGCCGTTGCTTCTTGTAGATGGTGAAGTTGGGTGCAGTTCCTGTCGCGATGAGGTCGTAGCTCCTTTCGTCGGCAGTCGTTGCCGACCATCGCCATGACATCTCCTTGCCATCGGTGATCGGCCATACTTCGGAATCGGACCTCTTCTGCCGAATCGGGGAGATGGACGATCCGTCGGTTGCCACGTAAAGCGGGTACCACAGATTGGGGCGCTTGGATCGGGGGGCATTCCCACCCGTGGCCTTCAGACCAGCGCCCTTCTTCCACCAGCCATACTCGTCCTGTTCCCATTCCTCCAGCATCGATTCTTCATCTACCGCGAACTGGCCAACGATGGCCTGTGCCTTATCCTTCGCGTAGATCAGCGTGTACTCATGAGTCCCTGCAAATGCAAACTGGTCCTGGTTGCCCTTCAGATTCATGATGGTCGGCGAACAAGTCACAAAGTGTGATGAGCCGAACACTTCGTCACAGAGCAACTTGAGGTTTGCTTGCTCGTTGTCGTCGATGCTGATGAAGATCAGACCAGTCGGAGCTAGGAGAGCGTGAGCCAATCGCAGTCGCTTCGACATGAAAGATAACCATGCGGAGTGCCTGTAGTCATTCTCGCGATCAATCAGCTTGTCGTTGTAGATGAACTCCTTGCCCGTGTTGTATGGCGGGTCAATGTAGATGACGTCGACTGAATCGCGGTGCGTCGCTTGCAAAGTGTGGAGGGCGTGGAGGTTGTCGCCTTCAATCAGGACGTGAGGTGCGCCGTACGGTGCCCCACCCTTGATGCCGAGGGAAGGAACTTCAACTAGGACGGGTACTTCGCTCACCAATCGCCTCTCGACCTCTTCGGGAAGATGCTCCCAGACCAGCCCGTAGCCCCAGAGGGACTCCTTCATCTCCAGCTCAGCTTTGACGCGTGCGAGCTCGGCAAGGACATCGGCGAGATCGAGTACCTCGCCTCTTGCCATGGGTTCCGAATCCTTGGTGATCTTGGCTGTCACTTGCAATCCTTGTCTCGCTCCGATGGATGCATCAGTTGTGCAACCTAGTCACGCGCGGCGCCGTCTGAGGATTCCACTCTCACCGAAGTGGCCGGCTCTGATCGAGGGACTGGTGGACCATTCCAAATCGGAGGATGCCTGCTCAGTGGATACGGAGTTGATGAGTTGGAAGAATGGCTTGATCTTCGTAGGGGAGATCCTCACACGCTGTCTTGATCCTCGGCCGAAAGACTTCGTGATGCTGGCCATGCACTGGAGCCGGCTGCCGGCGGGCCCCGCAGGAAGGCCCGCCGGCATAACCGGAGATTCATCGGGAAGAAGTGGACATCTGACCTGTTCATCGACCAGGACGATCCCTCTCCTCTCGAATCGCCTCGCCCGTCTGATCCGCAAGTACCAGAACGCTCAGCGCCAATGCGTGCACGGCCGCGTTCTCGCCATGGTCGAAGTGGTCACGGAGCCGATGGTGGGCGGCTTCGAGCTCGACGACCAGCTCTCTGGCGAGATCGTCTGGCAGAAGCCCGGCGACCGATTCGCCGATCTCCGCCACCGCCAGTGATGCCATGCCGAATCCCATGCAGGCTTCGAGTCCTTCTCGGGTGATGCGAGCCATGTGGAGCACCTTCCTGATTGCCGGCACCCGGACGCCTCACTGCCCGACGGCACCGTCTCGTTGAGCGCTGCCCATCAAGGGGAGCGACGAGGCCTCGTCGATCCCATCGATGCCCCGTGCCGGGACGGAGCGCCGGGTCAAGTGGGGAGCGAATGCTCCGGCGAGGAGAGCCAACGCCTCGGAACCAGAGGGGAAGGCGAACCCGATGACGACCAGGCCTGCGGCGGTGGCTCCCGCAGCGACACTTGACGCGGGCAGCGACGGTCCGGCACCGAACCGGCGTGAGTCTCGAGCGGGCAATACCCGTTGCACCCGGTCACAAAAATCCAGGTCACAGGCTTGCCCGGAGAAAGTTGACAGGTTAGTTGACGCCCTGGTGAGCAGAGTGGTGGCCGATGGCACCGACCGACACAGATCACTGCTCAGCCTGGAGCGACGGCCTCCCAGCCCAGATCCCGGGCGAAGGCTTCGAGGTCGTCGGACGTCATCGGGGAAGGTGGCCATGGCCGCCCGAGCAGCCTCGAGCCGGCGTCCGAGCTCCTGTGTCCCACCCAGGGCGGCGCCGACCTCGAAGTCCATCTTTCGCAGCGCCACATTGGAGTCGGCACAGAGGAGGCCCTGGGCAATCGCCCGGGACGCCTTGGCCGGATCGTCGAGGTCCAGGTACACCTGTGCCAGGTCATCCGCCGTGGTGGTGATCCGGTCCTCGATGTCGTTGGCGATTCCGACCGCCCAGGCGAAGGGCGAGTTCTTCTTCCCGTCGAAGGAGCCGTGGAGAACGGGGCCGCGCACCAGGGCGAGGGCCTCCTCCGGTCCCGACAGGTAGTCGTCGGCTTCGAGCGCTGCCCGGAACAGGTCCAAGTCGGAGATCACGGCGTCGGTGAGCTCGTAGCGGTAGCGGTCGGTAACCACCACGGCAGGTCCGAATGCCTTGCGCAGGGCGACCATGGAGTTGCGGAAAACGCCCGAAGTGATTGGTTGGCGCCCGAGGCCCCAGAACGATTCCCGGATCTGGACCGATGTGAAGCTCCGGCCTGGGTCGAGCACCAGTTGGCAGACGAAGTCGAGCTGCGGACCGGCCATGACCTCGGAGGCCCGCCATCAGCCTCTAGAGCTGAGTCCGCAATTGATGAACCAGGGGAGGTGGTCGGGGGGCGCCAAGTTGTGCGCAAGTTGCCAATCAGACCCTCTTGGTTGAGCAACCTCGAGCTCAGGGAGCGTGTCGCTGTATGGTGTGTATTCGGCTTGGGCGAGAGACGAGCAGCCGGAGGAGCGGGGTACAATGAGTTACAGAAACAAGACTTACGTTGCATTCGCCAGTGAAGATATTCACCTTTATCGCCTGATGGAAGCGTGGCGAGACAACGCGAACATCGATTTTGACTTCTATGACGCTCACGACCTGTATCTGGCCAGGGACACCAGCAAGCCGGAGAGCATCAAGAGCCAACTGTCTGAGCGCATGAAGAATGCCAAGCAGTTTGTGCTACTTGGCAGTGCCAATGCGAAGAAGAAGGGAAGCGACGGAAAGTCGTTCTTGGCACACGAGGTCCAGAAGATGGTCTCCCTTGATCTGCCGGTGGTCATCGCGAACATCGACGGGAGTCGTGCCGTCGACCGCTCGGTGATCCCAATGCCGCTACTTGATGCTGAATACTACACAGTCTCGGTTTCGTATCAACCGAAGATCATCAAGTACGCACTGGATGGTTATGCGGCCAAGTATGCGGATAGCGAGAAGACTGGCCCGCACTACTACAAGGCCGACATCTACAAGTCGCTCGATCTGTGATCACTGGTGTGAGCCATGAATTCAAGACTGGTCGATTCTGGCGACATTTCGGCGTGCACGCCTTTTCAGCGGTCGGCGTCTTCGCTGCCCTTCTCGGACTCCTGGGTCTGTTCTTCCCGAAGTCGGTCTCAGAATTGGTGTGGATGTGGCTTGCGATCGTGGTGGTGGTGTCCGGGGTCTACGGGGCAGTCCGATCATGGCCGCAACCGATTGAACAGGAGTATGACTCGCCCAATATCAGGATCCGGATTGTAAAGGGGGGCCTGTTCGAGCAACCCAGTCACTTGGTCATTGGCATGTGCGACACCTTCGATACCGCGGTACCGCACATCATCGATCGTGCCAGCGTGCAAGGTCAGTTCCTCAGTGAGATCTTCGATGACGACGTTGCTGAGTTCGACCGGCAGATTGATGAGGCGCTTGCAGGCACAGGTTCGTCGGTGATTCAGATAGCCAAAGAAGGCAAGACCGCGAAGTACCCGCTTGGCACCGTTGCGGTGCTTCGGAGTGGGGCCAGGCGCTACTTCTGCCTTGCCTATACGCAGATGAACGAATTGAACGAGGCACGAGCCACGGTGGACGGCATTTGGCTAAGCCTCGAGCGCCTTTGGTCCGCAGTCGGTGCGCATTCCAACGGGGGAACCATCGCGATGCCTGTAATCGGGGGCGGCCAGGCCCGCATCTCCCAACTACTCCCCGCGCAAGATTCTATTCGGCTGGTGGTGATGTCGTTTATCTTCGCATCGCGGAAGGAGAAGGTCTGCTCGGGTCTGGACATCTGCGTTCCGAGCGCCGCGTACGAGAAGCTCGATCGCCTCGAACTGCAATCGTTTCTGCGGTCCTTGCGTCCATCGTGACCGCCAACGGGATAGTCGAACCGAGAGAACTCGGACTCTGCCCATTCTGTGACTATCTGGCCGGTCGACGGCCGTACACGATTGTGGCGCTAGAGCGGAGCTTCGCAATTCTGGTGACGAGAGAGCAAAGGGGAGTCGGTCACGTTCTAGTCCTACCGATCGTGCATCGCGCGACGATCCTTGACCTCGGGGCCGACGAGGCGAGAGATCTGATGACAGGGGTGCAACTCGCTGCGCGTGCCATTGATGCGGCATTCAAGCGTCCAGGAATCTCTATCTGGCAAAACAACGGCACATCTGCCGATCAGGCGATCGCTCACGTGCATTTTCACGTGGCGGGCACACTACCGGGAGGCGGCACTGAACGCGGTGAAGTGCCCGAGCTCCCAATATTTGAGACAGATGCGATCAGAGATGCGCTCTGGCAAGCCGAAGGCTCGCCATTGACTTGAATGGGCAAAGGAACTCGGTGGATCTGGTGCCCAAGCCGACCAGCGGAGTGTGGAGTTGAACCGCTGTGTTGCGCGCGCGGCGAACTCAGCTGCTTGAGCTGAGGACGCTGCGGGAGCGCAATGCGGCGGCCCATCGATTTGCACACACTCCTCTTCTGGGCGGATCTACGCAAGATGGGGTCCACCTTCACGATCGGTCAAGGACGAGACTGACATGCCAAGAAATCCGTCCGAGGACGCCTTGGCTATCGCCAGCTCGTCTGGCGTGGGTCTGATTGACATCTCACCAGTGAGATTGCATCCTGCAAGAAGGAGGGAGCCGCGTAGAACAAGTGCCCTATGAAGTCGAGCTGTGGCGTCGCTTCCGCTCGTCGGGGCCATCTGAGCGTCGCCGGTGAAACCGTCCAGCGCTGGATGCGTCAGGCTGAATTCGGTGATCGGATGCCAGACGAGTTTTCTTGCGAGATGGTCCATTGGATTGACCACACCTACAACCACTGTCACCCGATGCGCGGCCATGGCGAGCTCACGCCGATTGAATTCGAGCTGGCATTCGCTGCAAGACTCGAAGAAGTTGCTGCATGATTAATGAAGACCGGTATGAACTTGACCGGCAACAGACGCACCAGGCGCCCTGCATCGCGGGTTGATTGGTGTAGGGGGAGTTCGGCATGGCGGAGAGTTGCACTGAATACTGGCCCGTGCTTGCGGACGTACCGGGCCTCCTCGAGAGACATCGGCCTCTGCGCGTCCTAGTCATTGGTGGACGTGTACCCGAACAGGTGGTGCTCGCGACTGAAGCCCGCCATCTGGCTACTGCGGAGCCGAGCGTCCCCACCGGCAACTACGTGATTGTCGACGGTGACAGGATCGAAATGCTGCATGTGGTGCATGGCAACCTGCCCGAGGAACCGATGACCGCGACTGCCGACACGGAGGCAGAGTGGCTGATCCGGATAGCCGGGTGGTTTCCTCACTGGTGGGCTGATGCGACGGTCATCGAATCACCCAAGTTCGAGGCCGACGAGCACGTAGTGCTTGTGCCTTCAGGGCAAGAGGGACTCGTTCGCTCCCGTGAGTTTGCTGCAGGCGGCTGGTCCTACCGGGTGCGTGTGGCCGGAGCCACCCAACGAATCCTGGAATCCGGCATGGGCCACGTGACGTTGGAGGACGATCCGCTCGAATGGATCCAGGCTCCGTCGGCCTCGGCCCGACGATTCGCGGCCACGTTGACTCGTGCCAAGGTTCGCGAACGCCTGACAGACACGATCTACTCGTTTCGCGCCAGTCGCACGATCTTCCGCCCGTACCAATTTCAGCCTGTCATCCGTCTGCTGGAGACCGGACAACTCCGTCTCCTGATCGCCGACGAGGTTGGGCTCGGAAAGACCATCGAGGCGGGATTGATCTGGACCGAGCTCGACGCTCGCAACATGGCCAACCGGGTGTTGGTGGTGTGTCCTTCCGGGCTCGTGGCCAAATGGCGTTCAGAAATGCAAGAGCGGTTCGGGTTCGAACTCGTGGATTGGAAGCGCGAGCAATTGGACGAGATGCTGGAGCGGCTTCGGGAAGACCGCCTTCCGCAGCGATTCCATGCGATCTGCAGTCTCGAGCGGTTGCGGATCTGGCCTGGACTCGAGGAGCTCGCCGAAATCGGCCCACACTTCGACCTGGTCATCGCCGATGAGGCCCATGCTTTCCGCAACTCGGAGACTGCGAGCTACGCGGTTGGATCGTTTCTTAATGACTGGTCGGATGCGGTGGTGTTCCTGTCGGCCACTCCGCTCAACCTCGGAAATGACGACCTGTTCAATCTTCTGCAGCTCCTGGCACCCGGTGACTTCAGCGACAAGCGTCAGCTTGGAGATCTCCTTGAGCCGAATGCCGTCCTGAACCGGATCGCCACGTCACTCCTAGACATCACTCCTTCAATCGATCGACTTGCCGAACTCGAGCGCGTACCGGCGATGACGTTCGGGAGGGCCCTCGCGATGCGACCCGAGTTCGCAGAACTCCGATCGATCCTCGCACAGGTCCATCTCTTGCCGGCTGAGATCGTCGCCGCTCGGCATTTGCTGGCTCGACTACACACGCTGTCCGCGGTGGTCACACGTACTCGCAAGGCGGAAATTCAAGAAGAGAAGGCGGTGCGTGAGGCTCACACGATCGACGTCGAGTGGACTGAGGAAGAACGCGCCTTCTATGAGGCGTTTGAACGCTGGCAGATCTCCAGGGCACAGCAACTCCGACTGCCGGTCGGATTCGTGACGCAGATGCCCCTCCGGCTGGCGAGCTCCTGTCTCCCTATGGCTCGTGCTCGGGTCCTCGATGGGGATCAGCGTGCCTTTGTGGATGACCTGGACGCTGACGACGACACGTTGGGCGGGGCGCCTGATCCGAACGTGCCGCCAACCGACGTTGTGCAGTTGGCGAAGGGAGTTGGGGAGCAAGACTCCAAGTTCGACCGCTTCGTGCCGTTCCTCAAGATGATCGTCGGCCAAGGCCGCCAGGTCATCGTCTTCACTTTCTCGCGTGCGACGCTCGCCTACCTCGACCGGCGGCTTGGGGACGATTTCGGTGTCGCCGTCCTCCATGGAGACGTGAAGGGGGAGGACCGCCAGACGGTAATGCGCCAGTTCCGTGAGGGGAAGTACCAGGTGTTGCTGGCGAGTCGGGTAGCCAGTGAGGGCCTTGACTTTGAGTTCTGCTCAGCGGTCGTGAACTACGACCTTCCGTGGAATCCGATGGAAGTGGAGCAGCGCATCGGGCGCATCGACCGTTTCGGCCAGAGGGAAGAGAAGGTCCTCATCGTCAATTTCTCGACGCCCGGCACGATCGAGACAGACATCGTGGCGCGCCTGATGACAAGGATCGGAGTGTTCAAGGATTCGATCGGCGACCTCGAACCGATTGTTCAGTCGGCGATGACGGAGCTCAACAGCACGTTTGACTTCACGCTCAGTCGTGCCGAGCAGGTCGAGCAGGTCCGGCGAGTGTTGGCAGCTATCGAAGACCGCGAAAAGTCCAAGGAGGAGTTGGAGACCGCCGCGGCCTACCTATCGTCTACCGACCAAGCGGAGATCGAGGGCCTCGAGCAGCAGTTGGTTGCGAGCGGGCGGTATGTAGGGCAGCGGGAGTTGGTCCTGTTGATCGAGGACTGGATCGGACAGTGCTCAGGGGCCTCATGTTCTGTGAACGACTCGGAGACTCTCCTTGCCATTCGTGGGAATCGGGAGATGGAGGCGCACCTCCGGTCGGTGCGAGGTCGAGGTGAACGTTCCGAGGTGGAGATCGATCGCCTGGCCTTCAAGCTCCGAGACGAACAGGAGATCTTGGTCCATCTCGACCAGGAAGCAGCTCGAACGCAAGGAGGCGATCTCCTTACTGCTGCCCATCCATTGGTGCGGGCTGCACTTGGGATTCCTGGAAACAGGCAGGCTCGGTTCTCGAGCCTCACGATCGCCGACTGCGATGCGCCTCACGGGACCTACCTCGTCCTGATTGCCGTGGCGAGGTGGCAGGGCATCAGACCGGCAACGGAGCTGTGGGCGGAGGCGGTGGAGACCGGAAGTCTTGTCGCGGAGCCTGCCGTTGGATTGGGAGTACTCGCTCGTCTGGCCGAAGCCGAGCTTAGGGATGGCAACCGCGCTCCCGAGTTGCCGATCCTCGAAGCCGCGCTGCAGGTGGCAACGTCGAATCTGCTCGGCCGACAGGCGCGGGAAGAGGGGCGGCGCCTTGCCGAAAATGCTGCTCTGGTCGATACCCGGCGGGTCAGTCTGGAACAGACGTATCAGCGGAAGGTCGAACGCATCCGTGGAGTGATCACCACGTTGCGGTCCAGCGGGAAGACGAAGACCATTCCACTGCAGGAGGCTCAGCTGCGGAAGCAGGGTCAGAGCTTTGAAGAGGCACAAGCCAGCCTGCAGCAGCTCGCCGAAGGCTCGCTCCGACTCGAGGAGCTTGCGGTATGCCTGGTGACGGTGGAGTAGATCTGGCCGTGTCAGATCCGAGCGACCACGTGCGCCAGCTCGAGATCGAGCGAGCGCGCAACGAGCGCTACCTGGCGCTGCTCAAGGAGAAGCGCCAGAACCCGAACGCACCAGTGCAGCAGGTTGCCGGATCGTCAGCGGGTCGGGGTGCCTTGCCGGGTAATCCCCTTCCTGCAGCTGCCAGGGGAATCGCCATTCTTCCCCTGGTCGGACGGGTTGCCCTGGACAGACCGGACCCGATTCTCGGCTCTGACTTTTACATCGGACCATGCGCGTCACTCGATGATGAGCCCAGAGTGGTCAGTTGGGCGGCACCGGTTGCGGAAGTGTTCTTCCTGGGTAGAAGCGCCCGTCACGAGCTCGGTGAGCATGTCCTCGGGCGGCGAACCTTCGCCACAAGACTCGAAGATTTGGTGGAGTTCGCCGATGATGCCGATCTCCCTCAAACGGTGGCGGAGTCTGAGCTATTTCGCCAGTCCCAGGCGCGCCCCGTGGTCGTACCGGAGCCACCGCCGCGGCCTCCGTCGTCGCCGGATCGGCGCGATGAGATCGCTGTTCCACATTTGAGAGAGCACCTGCCAGAGGCGGACTCGAATTCACCCGTGGAAGCTCCGAGTGGACTAGGCACCGAGCATGCACCGCCAGATCTCGACATCGAGCGTCTAGCAGAGCACGTGGCCATCCAGCGATCCACAGATACGACGACGGCGCCTGCAATGCGCGCCGAACGTGCCCTTCGGATGGCGTTGGAACGCTCGAAGACGGAGGGACTCCAGACCATCCTGGCGACGTTGCAACCCGACCAGTATCGGATCGTGACCAAGCCGACGGATCGGACGATGATCGTCCAAGGCGGTCCCGGTACAGGGAAGACAATCGTCGCGGTCCATCGCGCGGCCTATCTGCTCAGCACCGCGCGTGCGGAAGGTCCTTTGGACTCCGTCGGATTGATCGGCCCTACCAGTCTCTTCGTGGAACACGTGCGGCACGCCGCATCGCTGATGGAGCACTCGGAAAATCTCGATCGCATTGGCAGTCAACGGAACGGCGCACTCCATGTGACGAGTCTTGGCGCAGTGTTCTCGGACATGGCGGGTCTGAGCGAAGTCCACGCCCGAGATGCGTCAACTCCGGATGAGGCCAGATGGGACGGAGATTCCAGCCTCATTCGGTTCCTGCGCAAGTGTGTGGGAATCATGCGGGAGCAGGGGATGCTTCGAGCGGGTGGCACCCCGCCAGAGCGGCGACTAGTCGACGCGATCGGGAAGCAACAGCAGTTCCTGCGCTCGGCCTTCAAGGAGTTCCCTGGCAGCTACGAATGGGCCGGCGAAGTAAAATCGTTTGCACACGCCTCCCAGGCATCCCGCTTCCTGCCCTTCTTGGCTGCGGCCGGCCATGTGGTTCGACCGGGCTCGCCACGAAGGAAGTACGGCCACCTGCTGGTCGACGAGGCTCAAGACCTTCGCCAGCTCGAATGGACACTCATCGAGTCACTGCTCTCGGAGAACGGCACGCTGACCGTATTGGGCGACATCAATCAGCGGAGGTCTGACCACACGCGCGCGACGTGGGTGCAGCTGGCACAAGACCGCGAGTGGACTGACGATGACGGGTTGTTCGTACAGGAGGAGCTGACAACCGGCTACCGAACAACCCGGCAGATCCTCGAGATTGCAAACAAGCTTCTTCCTCGCGGTGATCGAGCGGTTCGGGCACTTCGTGGCGGGGAGGCACCCAAGTTCTTGCGCGCGCCTTCGACCTCAACGGCTGAAGCAGTGGCGGTGGGAGAAGCCCGCATGCTGGCCGAAGCTCACAGGAAGGAACTGATTGCAATAATCAGCCCGGATCTCGGTCGGTTGACCCCTGAATTGCGCAGGAAGGGCTGGACCCCAGTTCCTCATCGGGTCAACGTGTGGAAAAGGAACGGCGTTGCCGTTGGCGCATACTCGGCCGAGCAGGCTCGCGGCCTCGAGTTCGACGGCGTGGTCGTG
>JGI26470J50227_1000369_pt1 | contig 18979 bp, 30 predicted proteins | sample FreactTroBogLake_FD_50227 | JGI IMG/M metagenome (IMG submission 50227) | reverse complement strand
CCAACGAAATGCGGCCAGCCTCAGCACCTCCGTCGCCGGATAAAGAGCATCCAGCACCTGCCGCCAAGGCGGACCCGCCTAAATCTCCGCCTCCTGCCAGTCAGGCCACCACGCCAACAACCAAGACTGAGGCCCCTCCGCCTAAAGACCTGGGCAAGTCTGACGAGTTGTTCACCTCGCTCCTCGCCGCGACTGAGGGGCTGAAGACGGACAACGAGGTGTCTGCCTGGCGTGGGCTGGTTCAGGCCAAGCGAGACAGTCTGAGTGTTGCCCAGATGACCAAACTGGCAGCTGCTCGCGACAAGGCAACCGCCCGGATCGCTGAGGCCAACAAGGCACCGGCCGACCCGGTTGACACCGAAGGCATCCCCTACGAGCCGTCCTGATGCCCCAGATCTTTGATGCCTCGGGTTTCCCCGTCCCAGATGAGTTGGCCGACATCTGGGACGATCCGACATTCCTGTCAATGGTTGGCGAACTGAAGAGGATGGCCAAGAGCGTCAGGGAGATGGGGGATAATCTCAAGCAGTATCAGGCTGTCTATTCGATGGCCTATCCCCTGTCAGATCTGGAAGCGACCCAGGAACATATCAATCGAGCTGCCGAAAGGCTGACCTGTGCGGCGATCGAGGCGTCGAGCGGACTGCCACACCTTGTCTGTCGATCGTGCCGGGGCCGCAAGTGCCGAAAATGCGGGAATCGCGGATACACAGTGAGGTAGGCAATGGCTCTGTTCCAGTATCGACCATACCAAGCGGCGGCGATCAACAACATCGCACTTGAGTGGAAGAAGGGACACAAGCGGGTGCTACTCGTGTCCCCGACCGGAAGCGGGAAGACAGAGATGGCTCGCGGTGTCATCGAAAAGACGATTGCGAATGGAAAGAAGGTCCGCATCCTGGCCCACCGGCGAAATCTGGTGGTCCAGATTGCTCAGCGAATGCAGAGCCTGGGCGTGCGGTACTGCATTGAGATGGCAAACCTTCCCAACGAGCCGTGGGTCCGGGAAGATCGGAACCCCCAACTCTACATCGCATCCAAGGACACCATAATTTCGAGGTATAACGGTCGCTGGGGAGATTTAGATCAAGTTGATTTAGATTGTTTCGACGAATGTCATAGAGTCGATGAGGAAACCTATTCGGTGTTGGCTCAGAAGAGCCCAGCGAAATACCGCATTGGCCTGACGGCAACCCCCATCCGTCCTGATGGTAGTGGGCTGGGGAAGAAGAACTGGGACACAATGGTCCAGGCGGCGACGGTGAAGGAGCTGACTGACATGGGGCACCTATGTCCGCTCATGACCTTCATTCCGCCCGGTGTGAGTCGACGTCGGAAGTCCGGCGATCAGACGACGGGTATTGCTGGCGATCCGGTGTTCCACTGGAAGACCTATGCCCAGGGCCAGCGAACCATCGCCTTCCTGCGGGGTGTGGATGAGGCGAATGATGTTGCCGCCCAGTTCAATGACGCAGGTATACCTGCGGCCGTGCTTTCTGCGAATTCTACCAATGAGGAGCGAGACGAGGTCCTCGGCAAGGTCCGTGATGGCAAGATCCTGTGGCTGGGCAACGTCAATCTCTTTGTCGAGGGGGCCGACCTTCCTGCCCTGGTCTGCTGCCAGTTGCTTCGCCGGTTCAGTTCTCTCCAGGGATTCATTCAGGCCGTCGGCCGCGTCCTTCGACCGTGTCCTGCCATCGGAAAGACCCACGGAATCCTGATCGACCACGCTGCGGCAATTGCCGAGCATTTGTACCCCAACGTCGAGTACGAATGGATGCTCGAAGAGTCGCCGCTGGAGAACCGCGAGCGAGTCAAGAGGGTTCGGGAAGAGGCACTGGCCAAAACCGTTCACTGTCAGAACTGCGGCGCGATGTTCGGGGGCCAGCCAAAATGCCCCTACTGCGGGGCGGCTCTGCCGAGACCCAAGAAACGGAAGAAACCCCGCATCGAGCGCGAACTGCTGGTGGCCGCTGAATGCAATGCGGGTAGCGAGAAACGGAAGCTGGCTCAGACGATATGGGAATCGACTCTGAGGGCGTCTCTCCGGCTCGGACACAAGCTCAGTCAGGCCAGCGTGATTTTCTGCCGACGAACTGGACTCTATCCCGAGCAGGCGGGCGTGACTCCCGTCTTCCCCTGGTCCGAACGCCAAAAACTTGTGGAGGAACTGTGGGATCCAAACTCTCAATCCCAGGTCTGATGAAGCGGCTGGAAGATGCGGGCTTCGAGATGCGGAAGGACGGCGATCTATGGAAGTTCTTTCGCACCAAGAAGGGGGCCGTCAGCTTCCCGCCTGATCTGATGGAGATGATGCGTGAGCGCCACGCCGATGTCGTGGCTTATCTCGAAGGTCGGACATTCTGTGAGGTCCACGATGAGCAGTGTGGACTTTGCAAGTCGGTAATCACGACCTTTGGCCAAAACGTGGGCGTCTTGTGCGACCGCCGCACATGCCCATTCCGCATAGGTAGCATTTAAGGAGAAATTCATGATTGGGCACGAAGTTGGGACCTGGATGTGGTGCGATGCGTTCGTCAGACTGACGCCGCAGCTTGGATTTTGGGGCCACTTGGCCAGTCTGTTTGGGTGGAAGTCTCAATCGCATGGATCACGAAAGATCAGCCACATCCACGAGCTGATTAATGCTTTCGAACACCACTCTCAAGTTGTAAGCTGTCGCGAACGCGAAGCCTACGCCAAGATGGTGAAGCAGAAAGATAAGGAGATCAGTGACATCGGCGGGGAGGCAAGTGCTTATCTGTGTCAACTCGATGAGGCACACGATCGCATTGCTGGTCTCGAAAAGTCTGTTGATCAAGCCGGCAAGGAAGTGTTGGAGTTACTCAAGAAGAATCGCGAGCTGGAAGACCAGCCATCGTCCTACGCTCGGGCGTTGGATGAGGCGAACGCCCGGATTGAGTCCCTGGTGCAGGATGGGTTCGAACTGAACGAGTCTCACGAGGCCATGAGGGTTAATCTTGGCTACGCAGAGAATAGATACGCTGAGATGGAAGCTGATCTCAAGGGTCGCATATCGCAGCTGATCAGTGCCAACGAAATCCTCCAGTCCGACATGGCTTCGCTTCAAGATGTCCACACGAAGATGTGTGAGTACCACGAGAAAGCAGAGTCGTACCGCCGCCAGTTAGAGATACTTAAAATGCAGATCTTCGGGGCCAAAGAGCTGCTTGAGAACACGAAGGAATCTCTGAATCAGATGGCGGCCGAGCGGGATAGCTTTAGAGCCAAACTTTCTGCCGTTGCAGATTTAGACGACCGGCGACTCCAGACGATAGCCAGCCTGGAGTCTAAGTTGTCTGGATATCGCGAGCGGATCAAGATGGCTACCGAGGCTCTGGAAGATACCTTCTGAGGTCGCCATGCGCGAGATACCCGGAAGAGTCACCCGCAGGCGTCCGTGTGGTATTTGCGGAGGTCACAGTTGGTGTCTCTACTACGAGAACGGCGATGCGATTTGCAACCGGAGTCCCAATGGTCGACCCTGCGGGAACTCTGGTGGCTACCTCTACAAGAAGGAGGGGCATCAGGTGCAGCGAGAGGAACCACAAATCGATTGGGGAATGAGGTGCGCCGAGTGGGCCAGGAATATGACTCCGGCCAGGCGATCGTGGCTAGAAGGCAATCTGGAGCTACCAAAGGGGGCCACCGATTGCCTGCTACTCCTTGGTTACAACCGAGATGGAAACGGTGGGCACTACACCATTCCGTTTTACGACGGAAAGGGCATGATCATCGGTTGCCACCGGCGATATCTGGATGGCCGCAAACTCAGCCTGGGACACAACGGCCTGTTTGTCGGGGTCCACAATAATCCCAAGGACGTGATCTATGTGGTCGAGGGCGCGAGCGACACGATGGCCCTGGTTGCCTCGCGACTCACGGCGATTGGCAGGCCATCAAACTGCACGGGCGCTCCCATGTTGGCCGACCTGCTGGCGGAATATCGGGGGACGGTCGTGGTAGTTGGTGAGAGGGATGAGAGGCCAAACGGATTGTGGCCCGGCCAGACCGGCATGGTGACGGTTGCAGACCAACTGAGAGTCCTGCTGAAAGATCGTCGCGTGATAACACGGTTGCCGCCCGAAGGATACAAGGACGCTCGCTCCTGGTGCATCGCCTCGGGATTTGATGGTGCGGCATGGACTGAGGCCATGAATATCAGACACACAAACGGAGGTCGATGATGAGCGAATCTGACAAGAAGGCGATATTGTCTGCCGTGCGATTGAAGATGCACATTGGTGACGATTACAAACTGAGCGAGGACGACGTCGTAACCATGTTTGGATCTTTCAAAGTTCCGACAGAAGAAGAACTTAACAACTGCCGACGTCAGACGCTGTCTCGGACTGGCAGACCAGATCCAAAATCGCATCTGGAGGCGTCTTGTGAAGGCCAAGGCTAAGGTTGTCCACTGGTCGGCCGATGTCTTTGGTAGTCCGACAGAAAAGTACATAGATATCGATGTTGATCTGTGTTCGACCGAGAGGCTGAGTAAAGAGAAGGTGATAGTCTTTACCTTCGATCACCCCGACATTGGGTCGACCCTGGTCGCTGTTGATGTGGTCGACTTCTTCAAGACCCTTTTCGAGGTGCCGTGATGCTTGATCGACCTGGACCGTGGAAATGCCGACCGGCTCACGGCGGAAGCGGATATGTGATCGTCGAGGATGCGGTTGGCAACATTATCTGCCGGACACTCTCGCGTTTCGCGCCCCTGATTGCCGCCGCCCCCAAGATGGAGGAGATTCTTCGTGGTCTGGGAGTTTCGTTGGAAGACATTATTGTGCCGATCCCGCCCGACTCGGTCGAATCTCGCAGGAGCGGCAAAAAATGAGGCATTATGGTGTCCCTTCTGAAACCTACGCCAGATTTCAGCATGACCAACGATGTGTGACGGTCAAGTGTGTCGCCGAGGCAGATGGGGTGGAGTGGATGCGGGGTCTGCTTGATGAGTACCGTTGGGGTAAGACCTACCGCGCCGTCATCGGAAAGATCTCGGCTCGCCGGAAGTCTTACCGAACCTATCGCGTCTACCCGACTGAAGCCGATGATGTGTGGGATGTGCTGGGAGAACACGAGTTTGACCGGCATTTCGAGATTGTCGGCGACACGATCTCATTCATCGACCACGTAAAAACTATCAAGGACTTCGACTACTCTGATCTGCCGCCGTTCACGAGCTACAAGGCATCGTTGCGGACAGAGAACAACACGGATGAAAACGGAGTCCTACTTACCAACAGCCTGCTCAGGGGGGAATGAAATGTCCGACGTTGTTTGCTTCAGTCATGCGGGATGCCAAGATGGCTTTGCCGCTTCATGGGTTCTGAAGAAGGCCCACCCTGACGCGAATGTTGTGTTCGTCAAGTATGGCGGCGAACTGCCTGATATATCGTTGTATAAGGGGAAGCGAGTCTACATAACAGACTTCAGTTACGAACCCGAACTGATGCGGCAGATAGACGAACACGCCGAATCGGTTGTGATGCTGGACCACCACGCCTCTGCGATTGAGAAGTGGTCGGGCCAGGAGATGAAGACCTACTGGAATCGCTCGATGGTCCTCTTCAACACATGGGGAGAGCGGACCACCATCGTCTTCAGCGACGACAAGTGTGGAGCGGCGATGACTTTCGAATGGCTTCAGGATGAGAAGCGTGACGACGTGTTTGACGGCTTCTTCTGGGACAACGACGAGGACGATGGGAAAACTCGTCTGCCAATGCCGAAGCTGATTGCCTACGTCCAGGATCGGGACTTCTGGCACTGGAAACTTCCGAATTCCAAGGAAGTCAGCGCCTACATGGCGACCGTCGACATGAAGATGGGTGCCTGGGACGAACTCCAGAAGGCCATCGAATCTCCATTGCTGTTCGATGAAGCGGTGGCCAGCGGCAGGGCGATCCTGAAGCGGGAAAAGCAGATCGTCGACAAGCATGTGCGTCGGGCCGTCATGCGGAAGGTGGCGGGCTATCACGTCCCAGTCGTCAACGCCACGGAACTCCATAGCGAGATCGGACACGCGCTCTGCCATGGCCACCCATTCGCCGTCATGTACTTCGACGATCTGGAGTTGGGCAAGCGGATCTGGTCGTTCCGGTCGGACGGAAACTTCGATGTCAAGAAGATAGCTATGTCGTTTGGGGGTGGTGGGCATTGCGCCGCAAGCGGTTGTCAGAGTTCGCTCGGAACCAACATCTACTCATGAGGTGATATATGGAGGGATTTGATGAGTACACCGCCAAGATCCGCGCGGAAAACGAGCGAGATGCGGAGAACATGTCGAAGATCGTCGGAGAGATCTACAAGGGTCCGATCTTTACCCTGAAGGACCTGCGGCGTGACCTTGGCGTCTTCTTCTACATCGTCGCGACTGTTTTCATCGGGGCCTGCCTGACTTGCGTCGCCATGCTCATCGCCATCTGCATCGCGATCTTCAATCTCCTGGGGGTTCTGTGATATGTATCAGCAGGACGCCCTGGATCTGATCAAGGTCGGCATCATCATTACCTTCGCCCTCGGCATTGTGCAAAGTGCTGTGGAGTGGGCTCAGTGGAGGATCAGCCGTGGCGGAAATTGACTCAACCATGACGGACGATCTGATCTGCCCACACTGTGGTGCCACTCAGTCGGACCCTTGGGAAACGGTCGGCCACGAAGAAGGTGGCCATGCCTGGTGCGGAGAGTGCGGCGAGAAGTATTGCTGGAGCGTCCATACCAGGCTCACATATTCGACTACCAAGGAGGACGATTGATGAGCGATATCGACTGCAACTGTGTCGACGAGATCGTTTGCCCGCACTGCGGATACGAACACACCGACTCTTCTGAGTTCAGCCGCCACACCAACAGCGGTATGGACAAGTGCGAGTGGTGCGGCAAGGAGCTTGAGTGGTTTGCCGACTACTCAGTTAGTTATTCAACCTTCAAGATGGAGGAAGAGTGAGCGAACTCAAATGCTGGAGAGATACTGATCTCTTTTGTCCGTACTGCGACGAACAGCAGCCATGCCCATTCGGTGGCATTGTGTGCGATGGCGACAGTTGCGAGGAGAAGTGCGTCGGGTGTGGAAAAGCATTCGACTGGGAGGCGGAGACGAAGACATACTTTACGACCTTCAAGAAGGAGCAAGGGTGAACGATCGCGACGCACTACTGGCAAACGTCCTCGAACACCCGAAATCGGATCTACCGAGACTGGTGTTTGCGGATTTCATTGAAGATCAGGGTGATTTTGAGCGAGCAGAATACATACGGCTCGGCTGCGAAATGTTCTCAATGGAAGGAAAGCACCCGTGCTGTGTCAGGAACAAGGAGCCATGCGAAGACCCCAATTGTGCGTTCTGTCCGCTCCATAAACGTAGCGATCAGGTTTATCGGCGCGATTGGTTTCCTGATGTGCCTGGCGATGTAATCATGCACGTTATTCGCGGATGGGTCGCTGAGGTGCAGGCAGATTGGGACTGGCTAAACGGCGTGGCCTGTTGGACCTGTCGTGGAAACGGGAACAATGCGATGTACCACATTCGCAATGGTATTTGGTCTAGCACTATCTGCAAAGGTTGCTGGGGAAAAGGGTATCGAGCAGCAAATCTTGCTGAACTCATCAAAACCCAGCCTATCGAGTTCGTGTGGGCGAGGGATAAGGAGCCGGTCGAGATCGGAGGTGTGTGGAATTGGATGGAAAACCCACCAGAACCCGAGTCCACCTGGTTTATTCCACGCCACATCTGGAGCCTGATTGACTTGCCGGGCGCTCCGGATTTCGAAGATAGGGCCAAGTGTGCGACGAGTAGAGAACTGGCTCACCGAGCCTTGTCGGACGCCATGTTGAAAAATGCAAAAGCCATAAATCACAACGGAGAGCAACGATGTCCGACAAGCCCCTGACAATTCGACGGATGAAGACACTGCCCAGACCTCCGTTTGATCACGATGCACTGGCCAACCTCAGCATCGACAGCCAGAAGGCCGACGGGAAGGAACTGTGGTACTGGTTTGATGGCCATGATGGCAACGGCTCGACTGGGTTTGCCATGGAGAAGTGCCTGCGGGGCGACTTCCTGCGGTGGACCTTCGTCGTGATGACCCGACAGATCCCGCCAGCTGTCTTCAAGCAGAAGCTGTCGATTGCCGTCAAGGCCCTGGCCGGCGATGAGCCGCCGACCCTCAAGCACAAGCGAGAGGCCCGCGAGATGGTGATGGCCGAACTGGAAGACCTGGCCAAGGATGGGCGATGGGATCGGCACACGCTGATCCCCATCACCTGGCACGTCAGCGGCGATTTGTGGTACGGAAATGCGGCTAACACCCACATCTCCCTGTTCCAGATCCTGATGAAGAAGTGCTTCGATCTGGATGTTCAGGTCATCACTCCTCGCGAGATCGACCCCAGTGCGACCCCTCCGGCAATGGACTCGCCAGCCTGGACTACTTCGGATTTCAACGGCTGGGCGAATATGTGGGGGCTCCATCTCATCAAGGAAATGATGAAGGGCGAGGATACGTTCGACGGCACGACCATCATGATCAGCAAGAAACTGACGATGGATGACCCCAAGGGCGACCGTGATCAGGTGGTGCTGAACCACACGATGCCTGTGAGAATGCCCGAGTGCGGGCAGGCGATCAAACAGGGTAAGTTGCCGACCCAGATGGAAGTCCAGGTCGTGCAGAGTGGAGACGACGAGATCTGGAAGTTCGGATTCAACTTCGCCCAGTGGGTCATCACCGGCCTGAAGATGCCGAAATTGGACATCACAGACCGAACACAGCGTGAATTGCAGCTGCTGGAGATGGTGCGCAATCTTCTCCGCGAGTGGGACAACCTTTTCGTCTCTTACCTCGACCAAATCTCAAACAAGGTGGAAATCAAATGGTCCGTTTCTGGCGGTGGCTAACAGGCGTTCGTGTTTGGGTTCTGCGGAACGAGAATTCGGTTGCCCGGCTGACTGTCTACCGCAACGCTACTCCGGCCACCCTCGCATGGGTAGATCAGCAGATTGCCGAGCTGGTAGAGGCCGGCTACGAGGTTATCGAGCGGCCATCGTTCTAATGGCGGAGCATCAACCACCGTTGTATCTTCTTGCGTAGGAGAGTGGTCGATGCCGAGGAAGAAAAAACCGAGATTCAAGTGTGTTCATTGCAAGCTGCATCCGCGAGCTGTGAGGCAGCTATGTCGAGACTGCTTTGTCGACACCCGAATACGCGACATGTATCCGGTCCACGGCTGGAAAGAGGGGAAGGCCAAGTACGCCCTGCCCAGAGGGATGCCGGAGCCGACTCTCTTTCCGCCTGGGACGCCTGAGAAGATCGAGATACTGCGGCTGAGGGTTGTCAACCGCCAGGAACTCTGGCACCCAAAGGATGCCAAACGAAATGACGACCTCATCTGGAATACCGGCACACGGGACGAGACAGAAGACTAACCATCCGATCTGGCACGGGCCTGGGTGGGCCTTAATCAACGGCGATTCTGTTGCGGAAATGTCTCACCTGGAAGCTGAGCAATGCGATCTGGTGATTGCCGATCCGCCATTCAACATTGGCTATGGCTACGACCAATACAAGGACCGAATGCCCGAGGAGCAGTACCTGAAATGGACTGAAGACTGGGTAGTGGCAGTCACGAGGCTACTGAAGCCCGATGGCAGTCTCTATGTAGTGATTGGAGACGAGTTCGCGGCCCAGGTTAAGCTGATACTGGATCGCAATCTACATATGCGGAACTGGATCGTATGGGCCTATACTTTCGGCACCTACTGTTCCAAGAAGTTCGGCCGCGATCATTGCCACGTTCTGTACTACACGAAGCACCCGCGCAAGTTCAACTTCTACCCGGACTCTATTCGGATCGAGTCTGAGCGCCAGCGAATCGGCGATAAGCGAGCGGATCCCCGAGGTCGGGTTCCGGGAGATGTTTGGGAGTTCGCCCGATTGCCTGGAAATGCCAAGGAGCGGACAGGACATCCCTGCCAGTTGCCAGAAGCGATGGTGCGGCGAATGATCCTGGCCAGCAGCAAGGCTGGCGACGTGGTGTTCGATCCCTTTGCAGGGAGCGGTACGACAGGTCGTGCGGCGCGGGACCTGGGCCGAACGGTGGTGATGTGTGAGCTGAGTGACAAATACTGCCAGGCTATCCTCAACCGAATGGGGGCAAGTGATGAAAGTGCAAGTGAGCGGGAAGTCGCTGGCGGAAGCCCTGTCTGTAGTGAAGGGGGCAACGACCCGTCGGCCGCTGAACCCCATCCTGGCCATGGTGAAACTCACGGCGAAAGGGAAGGTCCTGACCGTGACGGGGACGGACGGGGAGGTCCAGGTGTGGATGGATGTGACGAACGATGTGGCAGTCATTCAGGAGGGAAGCCTCGTCGTCGACCCCGAAAGGCTGTCGGTGTTCCTGCGGCAGTCGGGTCACGAAGTGGAGATCAGCCTGGGCAAGAAGGTGATCTTGAAGGGCAGCGGGATCAAGTTGGAACTGGCGATCACCAGTGTGGACTCCTTCCCCGACAGTCGGCCGGACCTGTCCGATGGCCTGGCCTTACCATCGGACATCTGGAAGCGGATGCTGCTGAGTGTGTTGCCAACGATGGGTGGGGAGAAGGACGGGAGGATCGACCCGAACCACAAGAGGAAGTACGACGTCAACTTGGTTATGCTTGATGCCCATGAGGGCAACTTGGTCGTCGAGTCGACTCGCATCACCTGTATTGCCCGATCGACTCACCCCTATGAGGGTGATGTCAAGATGGGCGTCCGGGCAGTTCTCCTCCCGGCGAACGCCGCCAAGGTTCTTGCGCGATGTCTTGGTTCTGGTGACGCCATGGCATGGTGGAGTCGGAATATCTGTCAATTTCGGGGTGATGGCTGGCAGCTTCGCTCGGTGATTGCCAAGGAGTATGCCTACCCGCCGACGGACAAGCTGTTTCGGGAAAACATGAAGGTGCGAGGGACGGTCGATGTGTTCCCGGCGGCGATGGTCGCAGCTCTGAAGTCTGTGGCGCTTGCGGCTGACGAGCGGTGGACATCCGGCGTCGACTGCCTCATGTCGGGCAAGCTACTGAAGATGACGGTTGAAAGTTCGCTGGGTGATGGAGAAGCGAGTATACCGGTGAACTATGACGGGCCGGAGCTGGATTGGACTTTCGACGCCGAACTGATGGCCGACTACCTGAGTACCGTTGGCACTGACCAGGTGACAATGCGACTCAAGGACGATCTGCTGGCCACCCTGATCCAAACATCTGACGGCAGGAAGTTCCTGCTGGCAAACAAAAGCGAGGGACCATCGTGAGCCAATTCGCAGAATGGGACGACCCGAGCAAAGAAAAGCCGCCGAGTGAGAAGGCGAAGAATCTGGATGAGTTCTTCCTGGCTGAGATTGGCAGGTTGCACCGGCACATTGCCCGCCTGATCGCAGCTGGTGTGTATGCCCAGGTTAATTCTGAAGGGATGCACGGCAAGGATACGGAAGGAGTGTTCAAGCCGTTCGCAGATGCCATCGAACTTTACGAGAAGGGGTGAAACATGCCTGTGATCGACCAAAAGCCCTGTATACCGCGAGCGTTATGCGGCAGCGCTCCGGTGTGGCAGTGTAAGGATGGAAAGTGGACCACTTCTCAGCAGGAAGCGTCCAAGTCCTATGTGACGGAGCCAAGTAGGGCCGACGATGGCGTGGGGCCAATCACGCCGCAGTGGTTTAGGAACGTCTATGAGAGGTACGCACTGAATCAGACTAACACCAAACAGGAGGACAATATGTCCAACTACGAACCGACCGACGATGTGGCTCAGGAATCCGCAGCGGAACCCACGGCCTTGCAGGTTATGACGGCTTGGAAGGACCATGCGATCGAGGAGAGTAAATCGTGGGAGGAGTCCAACGATTGCCATGTTGAAGAGGTCGGACGTCTCCGAAAAGAACTCCAGCACATGACTGGCCTTCTCGGCCGATACCGATCGGCCGCCTTTTACGCCTGCGGAATCATTGAGCATTGCGAGGTTTCCGATAGCGCCCCAGACGAAGCTCACACGATCTTCCTGAAGGAACTCATCAAGGATGCAGACGCGATCATGCAGTTAGTTCCGTTGGAAAAGGTTGAAGACAACGACGAGGATGAGGAGTAATGGGCGTCCCGACCTCTTGGGAGCAGGTGTTCATTGCGAAGGGCATGATGCCCACCTCTTCGCCTGCTCCCATCGCCCACCCGGAAATTCAATCGGCGATTGAGGATTCCGGATCCGAAAAGAAGTCGATTGGATGCTGTTTGATGTGCAAGAAGGATTTCATCAGGCCGAAACCAAGGAAGAAGTATTGCGAGTCTTGCGATGAAGAGAGGTCAAAGATGGTGTTCAAATCGGGGACCGAGGGATCCTGTCGCAAGTGCGGATTGACTTTCGTTCTCAAGTACAGTCGCAGCAGGTACTGCGAACCCTGTCTTGAGGCCCGAAGAGAGGAGGCAATGAAGTCTCCTGTCGAAATCGCATGTAACAGGTGTGGCAAGGTCTTTGCGTGTGGAAACTCAAGGAGGAAATACTGCGATCCCTGCAAGGCTCAACAGAGAAAGGAAACCTTCGACAGGTACTCTCCCAAAAGGAAGCCTCCGTCATCCGATGCCCTAAAATCACTTTACGAGGACAGCAAGTGTGACATAGTCGAGGCTGGCAGGCAAAGGAGTTTGGCAGCATGTTCCGATAACGCTTGGTCCCACCGACATCTTTGCTTTGTTAGATACATTAAACTGGTCGTTCCATGGAGTAAGTTTTGGTCCAAGAACGCACTGTTTACGTATCACTCTAACGGCAGCAAGCCTGTTATAGGTCTCAAGCACGAGGTCAAGAGGCTACGAGACAATCTGACTGATGATATAAAACTCGCGGCAGCTTCTAATCCTTTTGTCCAGGGAAAGGTTTGGCTTGATTTCCTTGTTCAGAAGCCGAATAACTGTAGCGATGCTGTCAACGTCCTTGATAGTATGTGTGACGCTATCAAAGTTGGGATAGGAGTCGACGACAGGTGGTTCTGTGTGTCAAGGATAGACTGGGAAGTAGCCAAGGATGATCCTCAAGTTTTCATAGGCATAGGTCAGGAAATAAATGAGGACCATCAGATTTGTTCGTACTGTGGAATATCTCTCCCGTATAGCCTCTTTGGTCCAAACAGGTCGACCAAGAGTGGGATTAACAGGGAGTGCCGGCCGTGCAGGTTGGCGGCAGATTCGATCAGAAGGTCAAAGAAATCAGGATCAAAAACAGGAGAATCCAAGTGAACGCTATTCAAGCGTCTTGTGTGGTGTTGGTCGGTCTGGCCCTGATTGTCTTGGGGCCGTGCTGTGTGGTGGTGAGTATTCCGCCCGGTCATGTGGGCGTCGTCCGCTCGCTGGGCGAGGTGTCTGATCAGACTCTGTCATCGGGCGGTCCCTACTTCGTGAAGCCCTGGAAGCATGTGGAACGCATGTCGATCCAGACGGTGAAGAACGAGGAACAGGCCACCGTGCCGACCAAGAACGGCCTCAGCGTCAAGATGACGGCCGTCATGCTCTACAAGCTCGACTCTGCCAAGGCTACCGCTGTATATCGTGACCTTGGCAAAGACTACGAGAAGAACGTGGTGGAGCCCTACTTTCGCAATGCCGTGCGAGACGTGTGTGCCGAATTCGACCCTGAGTCGATGTACACCGCCGATCGTCAGAAAGTGGAGACGGGGATTCTGAAGCGGGTCACGAAGGACCTGGGTGAACGTGGCTTCATCGTCGAGCAAGTGATGTTGCAGGATCCGGTTCTGCCAGATGTGGTCAACCAGCGGATCCAGGCCAAGGTTGGCGCCGAGCAAGACGCCCTGCGGATGCAGAGTATCTTGCAGCAGAAGCGACTGGAAGCCGAGGCGAAGATCGTAGAGGCCGAGGGTATCGCCAAGGCTCAGACGATCGTGAAGAAGGATCTGGATGAGCAGTACCTTCGCTATATGTGGATCCAGGCTTTGCGCGAGAACCACGCGGCGACCATCTACGTTCCGACCGGCCACGATGGCATGCCCATGTTTGGTCGAGTCAAGGACGCCCCAGGGGTCAACAAGTGACCAAGAAACAGGCGGTCCTGTTTGCAAAGATCGGAGAGCAGCTTCGGTCGCTCCGATCTATTTTCCCAACCAACCCATGCGACGTCGAGAGAAAGGTCGTCTTCGCCAACTGCGCCGACCGTGTTGCTGGCCACCACTACATGGTCATATCGCACATAGGTTTTGGTGATCTCGATGAGGCGAGGGAGAGGCTTGCTGAAGCCGAAAGGGATATCAGCGAGTCAAAGGTAAGGGCCAGGGCGGCGTCTGATCGGTTTTACCAAAGTCTATGATCTTGGAGTGAACAAGTGATTACCTACGTCGTTCAGGCCATCGGTCAGGAAAGCCAGACTGTGTTTGGGGTGATGTCCAATCTCGAACAGGCCCGGCTCCTGGCCCTGGCCCTGATCGACGAGTTCCACAAGCTGTTCGAGCGGTCTTCCCTTGGTTCTTGCTGCTACGAATACCTTCAAGTCGAGCAGTGGCGAGGTCCCCTGATGTTTAAGCAGGAACTCCGCTGGGAGTTGGTCGACAACCGCCAAACATTCGAGGAGCGATGGGTGGATGCTCTGACGCCAGAAAAGCTGGGGTGGAAGGAGTGTGAGGCTGACGACAGTTGGGATGATGAAGATGATGAGGTTCTCAAGGTCTATCTGGCTTACACAAGAGATATGCTTGTTCCAAGGGGGACAGAGTCATGCTGAGGGCGCGATTTCAGGGAGATTGGGACTGGCATCTCATCGCCGATAACGACCGACGTCGGGCTGCTGAAATGCTTGTCGAGGCAATTCCCCATCCACCGCACCTCGACCTGTTCGACGGCGGGTGGATTGTCGAGGTCGATAGCATCGTCCCCCGTGTGTCCGAGTTGTTCTATGTGGCGAAAGCCGCAGGCCGAATCTACGCCAGCGACCACTCGTTCACTTTCATAGGAGCTTCGTGTCATGAGAGCGGGCGATATCACCAAGGCCATACTCTCGGAGCGGTGGCAGCGGGACATATCGCTGCCCCGTTACGCCCCGCCACACTGGTGGGAATGTGATGTTCTGAGTCTGACCAAGGCCGGATACGCCCATGAGTGGGAAATCAAGATCAGCCGTGCCGACTTCTTGGTCGACGCGAAGAAGTCGCGAATGCTGAAAGATACGGATGGGTTCTACAAGGAAATGTGCAAGCACGACCTCCTGGCATTCCGTTCGACACTCTGTCCCAATCGATTCAGCTACGTTGTTCCCGAGGGGTTGGTCGAGAAGGTGGAGATTCCCGAGTGGGCCGGCTTGACTGTCGCCTACGTTCAGCGCAAGCGGGTGTACCTTCGCGAGGTTAAGGGCGCACCGATGCTGCACAAGAAGGTCCATCTCTGGAGAGATCAGATGGTGAACGCCGGATATTACCGCTTCCATCGGGTCTGCAAGGTGTTTGATGATGGTATGGTCGAAAACGGGGAGGGCATCTGATGGACCTTTCGAAGCTGACGCTGATGGAATTGGCCGAGATGTCCCATGACGCCGAGGCCAACAATGACGACCTGACCTTCATGGATATCGACGCTGAGATCGAGAACCGTGGCGAGGTCTGGTATGGCCTGGAAGGTGCCAGACACGTCTCGACATCGAATGTGCGTCGTCAATTCTGGGAGTGTCAACAAGAAGTCCACCTCAAGCGAAAGTCCCAAAAGAAGGGAAAGAAGAAATGAAGCTCATATCTGATTTTCGCGACTACTACGACTGGGCCTTTGATGGCAAGGGAGAGGAGTTCATCCGCCTCGCCACTAACACTGGCCCCGATAAGCGTGGACAGTTTGAGATCCTGCGGGACGCCGGGTATAAGACACCACCATTTGGACGATACGACGAAGTGATTGGCCAGGATTGGGCTGAGGGATGGGTGAAGTATGTCGTCGCTTACACGGACCCGATGGCGCACGTCGGCGAGGGGAAAGAGGTGTGGGATCGACGGAAGGCCAGCGTGCATGTTTCCGCGAGAATGGATCCAGACTGGGTGAAATACGAGAGGGTCTGTTCAACCTTCTGCTCGGCACTTGTCCCAGGTCCTACGGGTGTGTCCTGGCGAGAACTCCACGTCGGCCCGCACGTCTTCATGATCGAATACACGAGCAACAGCGACTGGCGGTCCAACTGCGGGGAGGGTGATATCGAACTACTGGAGTCTCGGCCAAACGTCGGCTACCACCCAAAGATCCGACTGCCGCTGTTTGCCATCGACTTTGTGCATGGGGCGAAGGATATGTATGCCGTGGATTTCAACATTGCGCCGGGCATTCGTGGAAGTGGCGTCGAGAAGGAGCTTCCCTCTCTGGTATGCGCACTAGATCTGGAGAAGGCTTGGTACGATCTGATTGGACATCAACAGTGAGGATCTGATATGGCTGCGGAACAGACCAAGGCTGCAAAGCGGAGATTCAATGAGGGTGTGTTTCACCTCAGATACTTCGCTGGGCATGGCATGGATATCGGAGGCAAGCCAGATCCGCTTGGCAAGTATGTCAAGTTCTTCTCGCGTATGCAGTCTTGCAGAACCTGGGATATTGAGGATGGCGACGCCCAGTTCCTTGCGGGCGTCATGGACAACACCCTGGACTTCGTTCACTCCAGTCACTGCCTGGAACATCTCCACGACCCGCTGATCGGACTGACAAACTGGATCAGGGTTCTTAAGCCGGGCGGATATGTGATCGCCACCGTCCCGGATGAGGAGTTGTACGAGCGCGGGCACTGGCCGAGCCGATTCAACAGCGACCACAAGAGGTCATTCTCGACCCACAATTCGACTGGTCTATGGTCCGTCAACCTCCTGGCACTCCTGTCGAGCCTGTCCCACCTCGCGGCAGTCGAAAGACTGATTCTTCAGAGAGACTTCTTCGACGACTCGCTGCCGAATACGGTCGATCAGACAAAGACGGGAAATGCCGAGTGCAGTATCGAGTTCGTGCTGCGAAAGAAGTAGCAGCGTGGGGGCGAAGATGAGGCGCGACCCAACACACGTCGGAGTCGACAAATTGGCAAAGCTCAAAAGCACCCGGACGAAGGAAAAGCTGGGCGTGATCAACCCGCGCCCACGCAACCCCCGCCAGGCTCAGTTCCTCGATGTCGCCGATGACACGCCAATCGTTTTCCTTCTTGGCCCGGCTGGGACTGGGAAGACGTTTGCAATGACGGCCTGGGCGCTCAGGGCGATGCAGATTGGTCTGCTTGATTTGGCTGCTGTGACTAGGCCGATGGAAGAGTGTGGTGGCGAAGAGATGGGGTTTATGCCGGGTGAGATGAGCGAGAAGTATGCGCCGTGGATTCAGCCGTTTGGAGACGTCCTGAACGACATGGTCGGCCGACAGAACTCTCAGGCGGTCCTGAAGATGTTCGAGCCGTGGCCGCTGGCTTACATTCGAGGCCGGACGATTGGAGACCGCGTGGTTGGGCTGCTCGATGAGGCTCAAAACGCTTCTGTCAACCAACTCCACGCCTACACCACCCGGATCGGCACAGGCGGTCATCTTTTCATATCCGGAGACCCGGAGCAGGGCGATCTGCCTGGCGGCGGTTGGCATCTGGAGACAGTTGCGAGGGAACTGGAGCGGGAAGGCGTGGCGAAGGTCATCCGGTTCCTGGAAGAAGACATCGTCCGTCACAAGTTCATTGCGGGAATCAACCGCGCGTTTGCCAGGATCAAGGGCAAGAAGCCAGCGTGAATCGCTGTGGCGTAACCCGCAGTCTGGGGACAACCCTACAAGGAGTCCCCGATGGCCAAGTCGACTCAGAGCCTGTCCGCCAACGGCAGCGTGATTTTCAACCTCCTGCCCGGCGACACGATCTGCCGGATCATGACCTATGGCACCTTCTCCTGCGACTACAACATCCAGGCTTCGCTTGATGGCGTGAACTTCGTCCCCATGGCGTTCCTCAACGACAGCACCTACAGCAAGAATACCACCGGCACCCTGACGGGACAGACGGCCGGCTCCCTCTTGCAACTGAACTGCTCGATGCTGAACGCCATCAAGGTGACGGTCGCTAACTACATCAGCGGCACGCTCAGCATCAACCTCGAATCCTCCCCGCTCGTGACCAAGGGTGCAGCCCTGACCCAGATTGCCGGCGGGTAAGCGGCTCAAGCATCGCCAGACGGCTCAAGCATCGCCAGACTGCTCAAGCCGCCCAGAAGACCTGATCCAGGATGTCGTTCTCCCGCATATCCGCCGCTTCCTTGGGGAGTCGGCGGATCAACTCGTCGGCACGTTCGTTGATGGCCTCGATCGCCCGCGATCGATCTCGGTTGACTTGATTGACAGTCTCACAATCGCAAACCAGCATCTCGACGAGCGGCTGCCGGATGTGCATCTGCTTCCAACTCCACTCCCCCAGCGTTCCCTCGGGGATATCCAGACGGACGATCTGTTCGACCACCTCGGCTGGAATCTCGTCGTCCAGGTCAATGATATCGGCATCTGGTCGCATGATGCCGATCGAGTGATGGACGATTTTACCTCGCGTGGCGCGAATGACGGAAACAACTGGCTTCAACTTCAACCTCGCTTTTTAATTCGGACGAATTCATCACGAATGTCGTCGCAGAAATCATCGATGGGAACTCTTGTCGAGTCGGCGAAGACGAACAAGAGGTAGTAGAAGAACGCTCGTGGTGCCACCCTGGCATCCGACATGTGATTCGAGACATCTCTCGTTCTCAGATCTCGGATCTCATAGACCCGGCCGGTGCGACGCTTCTTGTCGTTCGCGATATCTCGCTCGACAATCTTCCGCACATCAGCCTCGATCAGACGTCGCCAGACCGAAGGTCGGATGCCCAGGACGTGGGCGATGGCGATGAAGCGGTAGAACGTGGGGTTGGTACGGCCCTTGCGGTACTCCTGCACGGTCGT